>Ga0187890_10001111_pt1 | contig 19545 bp, 19 predicted proteins | sample June2016WEW_21_1_FD_133005 | JGI IMG/M metagenome (GOLD analysis project Ga0187890, IMG submission 133005) | Peatland microbial communities from SPRUCE experiment site at the Marcell Experimental Forest, Minnesota, USA - June2016WEW_21_10 | ecosystem: Environmental > Terrestrial > Soil >... | reverse complement strand
GCCAGCACCACCACGGCCGCCACGGCGGCGCAGCGCCAGGCCGCAGTTCCACGCGACGCTGCCTCACCGCGAGCACGCCGGCAAGCACCACCTATCGCCGCCTCGGCGACCGTGAACCCGTCTCGTTCCAGCATCGCCCCGGCGAACGCACGGAAACCGTGATGGTCGTGGACGAGGATCTGCACACCGGGTGCCATCGCCTCAGCGTCGCACTGCGGCTGGCTTACCGCATCGGGGCTGGCCCTGACCCCCAAGCCGGGCCAGCCAGCAGACACAAGCCGAGCTCACCCCGATGACTGCCACGGCGCCTCCCGGCTAGCGTCCCCCGTTAACCGAGCGCCCGACCCATGGCACGCTCACCCAGGGAGGGACGCAGAGGCAAGACAGCCGAAACCATCGGGCGTCGTCCCTGCTCGCCGCGATACTGGCCGGGTGCGCTCTCGCCACGGCGGCGTGCGGAAGCGGGAACACGCACCCGCGGTCAGCGCGCCAACCTCCCCGCACACCGGGGCGGAACCGGCGGCGGCCACTCTGAACTGGCTGGCCAGAACAAACCAGATGTGGACCAGGGATGTTCTCCGCGCTGAACCAGGTGACCGGCGGCGAGGCACGCCGGGTGTACCAGGCCGAGGAACAGCAGGCCGTCGGCGGCGCTGCCGCGGGCCGCATCTCGAGCCAGTGGCCGAGCAGGACGAAGGTCGTGAGTGATGCGTGCTCGATTACGGCTAGGACGTAGGCCTGGGTGCCGGCGAGCTCGCCATGAATCCTGCGGTACCCCCAGTTGGGATTCTCACGAGCCAGACGTCGGACCAGTGCCCTGATGTTCCGCCGGGTCGACGGCCGGCCAGTCCTGCCGCGCATGGACCTGGCGGCCCAGCGGCGGCGGACGATGTCGCGGTGCCAGCGCACGATCGTGTCCGGGGTGATCAGCAGCCGCTGTCCTTGGCGCCGCGCTTTCGGTATGACGCCGAGCAGGGTCACCAGGAGGGCCCGGTCCGCCCAGTCCAGCTTCGGCCGCTGCGGCTGCCTGCGCTGCAGCACGGCGAACTGGTGGCGCAGGATTAAGATCTCCGCGGTCTTCCACATCTCCTCACGCCGCGACAGCCGCAACCCCGCGGCGACCCGCACAATCAGGAGGAATACGAACCGCAGGCACATGATCGGTGATCATCACGGCCGGACGGCCGGGAGAGCAACCCCGCTGGTCAGAGCCGTGGACAAGATTCTCGGCACGCACAGATGTAGTGGACTCTCACGGCGGCCCATGGGCCAGACCGAATGGGGCTTATCTATGCTCGTGCCAGAATCTCTGATGGAATGCCAGATCGAATCGCTCCAGCTCTTTGCCATTACCGTCGAATCCGATGACGGAGCCCAGATACAGATCGCGGGGCACGAGCAGCGCGGCGAAGCGGACCTCCGGGAAGTCGGCGGAGTCGTAAATCGGCACGTCCAGGGCTTCCCCGGCCGCAGTGGCCAGCTCCACCCGCCGGATGTCCGGATGCACTCGGGCCAGCAGGCTGTAAGGGCCTTCGTCACCGCCGCCGCTACCGACGTCCATCAGGGAGCCTGGGGAAAGCGCCGGACCTCCGCCGCCGCCCTCGTGCAGTATGCGGCCGTCCGCGGATGCAATGCGGATCATGCTTAGCAGCTCACCCGGCCCCGGCTCTCCGCCGCCTGAGGAGTGCCGTCGTGCCCAGACCACCCACGACACCCCGTCACCCTGGGTGCCCTCAGCGATAACGATCTGCCCGTTTATGAGACCTCCCGTTCACGGGGCCTACGGTGCCCACCTTTGCATGCGACATGAGTTGGCGGCGATGTCGTGCAGGAATTCCTTGACTGCCGGGAACGCGAGGTCTGGACGGTCGCGGAAGACACGGTGACGTGCCTGCGGCAAGCGAACCAGTCGTGTTGTCGCGGCGGGGAGCTGGCGGGCGAGGTCCTCGACGACCGATATCGGGCAGATCGGGTCGTCTTCGCCTGCCAGGATCAAGACAGGGGACCTGACGTCGGCCAGCACACTCCAGGGGTCGAAACGCGGCGCCTCGTTCCGGAAGTAGTGCAGGTTGACCTCTGTCGTGTGAATCGATCTGGCCAGCCCTTGGTCGTCGCCGCCGAGCCGGCGGAAGATCCCCACGCTGGCGGGATAGTCGATGCGGTCGCCGGTGGTGTTGGCCAGGATGACGCCTGTGCTGGTCGAAAACTCGGTTACCGGTTCTGGCCTGGACTTTCATGCGGCGGGCCGGTACTCGTTGAGCAGTCCGCCCAGACGCTGTCGGCGTCGGATCCTGTCGATTCTGGCACCGGACGGGATCTGTCCGGTACGTCTTCGGGGGCACGCAGAAGCATTCCGTCGCCTTGGTGGCTGCGCCCGGCGTTGTGATGGGCGACGTAGACGTCGAGCACGTGGCGTAGGTGGCGTTCTGCGGTGATGAGGATCCGGTCGGTGCACTCTCGGCGGACGGAGCCGATCCAGCGCTTGGCGAAGGCGTTCATCCGCGGGGCCTGCGGTGCGGTGAGCACGATGCCGATGCCGATGCCGATGCCGGGGCGGCTACCCGATGGCCGGGGCGGCGCAGTTCGCCCTGGATGCGAACCACGCCCCGGGTCCGGTTCTCCCTCGCCAGGCGCACGGTCAGGGCGGCCAGCTCCTCGCCGGCTGGCGGGCGGCCCGGCGGCTGGCAGCACAGCGACCTCGTGCCGGACGCCACGTGATCACCCGCGTGATGAGAAGGAAGGCGAACCGTAGGCACATGATCGGTGATCGTGACGGTCAGGCGGCTGGTTGAGCAACTCTGCTGGTCAGAGTCGTGGGCGGGATTCTCGGCACGCACAGGATGTGGGGGGCGCCGGTCCGGGCCCGAGCTCCTGGCGTCGGCGGGTGTCAACGCGAGGCGTCGACCACCGGCCAGACCACTTCCGGATGCCGGATATCGCTGTGGGCTCCGCTGAACTGCGACTGATCGGCCTTGATGACGGCGTTGGAGTCGAGCAGGTAGAACTGGCCCGGCTGGAAGCCGTACTCTGTTCCCTGCGCCGCGAGCGGGATCTGGATCCCGCCCGGTGGCGGCTGCTGGTAGCCGTCGTGGCCCATGCCTCCCCACTGGTAGGTGAGGTCGGCGGCGGCTTCGGTGTCCTGGTGGGCCAGCATGCTGGCGGCTGGGTACCACCAGCCCACGGCCCGGTCGGCGGCGCTGAACGTGCACAGCAGCGGGCCGTTGACGTTGTGGATGAAGCCCGACAGCGCGCCCGGGCCGAGGACCAGCGGGTCGGGCACCGGGGCCGCGAACGCGAAGTGGGAGAACGCGCCCTGGATCAGATGCAGGGTCTTGACCGGACTGTTCGCGCCGGTCGCCGCCGGCGGCAGGCCCGACAGCGAGTAGGAGACGAGCCGGGCGCCGAAGCTGTGCCCCATCAGGTGGACGCGGATCCCGGGGGCGGCCGCGGCGAGTTTCCCCAGAATCGGCCCGAGGCCGCTTTGCCCGATGACGCCGGCCCGGTTCTTCATCTCGTAGTAGGACATGCTGCGCAGCACCTCTTCGGCGCCGTTCCACAGGCCGCTGAACGGGTTCGGCAGGCCCTGCGCGCTGGAGCCGGGCGTCTTCGACATGGCTGCGGCGTTGCCGAACACGGCCGCGGTGTCGCCGGTGATGGCGGCCGCCTGACCGGAGTCCTCGGGCGCGAGCGGGGGAGTAGTGACCAGGCTGGACGCCAGCGTGTGGAACTGCTCCAGCGCGGCCGGGTCCTGCGGCCGCTGGTCCAGTAGCTGGCCGAGCGTAGCAACGTTCTGCTGCTGCGCCGGGAACGCCGGCGCGATAGCGGCGGCTATCTGCTGGCCCGTGGACGGGATCGGCTGAGCCGTGGCCGGGTCGTCGTTGGGGAACAGCAGCGACGGCCAGATGATGCCGACCGCGCAGCTCGAGTCCAGCTTGTCCGGGATCATCCCGGCCAGCAGCGTGAACATCGCCTGGTACAGGTTGCGGGCCGAGTCGACGCCGTTGTTCCAGCCGTGCGACAGCACGTACACGTCCTGGATGCCGCCTCCCTGCACGGCCGCCGGGAGCCCGCCGTCGGAGCTCAGCGTGCCGTCGGCGTTGAAGTCCAGCTCGTAGTAGGTCAGCCCCGCAATATCAGTCATATCGCCCTCCCCAGTGGTGTGATCAGACGTTGGACAGCACGCGCATCAGGTCGACCAGCCCGGCGCCCTGGAAGAACTCGTGCCGGCCCAGCGTCGTGGCGTTGCTCATGAACAGCTGCTTGACCTCGTCGGGCTGGCCGATGTACTCGTCCCGCACCGACAGGAAGGCCGCGATCGCTCCGGACACGTGCGGCGCGGCCATCGAGGTGCCGCTGTCCTCGATGTAGCGGGCGACGCCCTCCTCTGTGCTCTGCAGCGGGGTGACGCCCTCGACGAGCGCGCCGGTGGCCGCCGACGTGATGCGCTCACCCGGCGCGATCAGGTCCGGCTTCAGCCGCCCGTCCAGCGTCGGGCCCTTGGACGAGGTGTAGGTCACGCCGTAGGTGTGCGGCATGTAGCGGTGCGTCGAGCCGACGGTGATCGCGTGCAGCGAGTTGCCCGGGTCGGTGATGGTCGACAGCCGGCCGTGCACGTCGGAGCTGCCGCCGGTGATCGTCCCGGCCGCCCCATCGTTGCCGGCCGAGACCACCGCCACCACCCCGGTCCCGACGAGCTGGTCCAGCTCGCGGCACAGCGGGCTCTGCCCGGCGGCGAACTCGTCGGGGTACCACTCGCAGCCGATGGACAGGTTCACCCCGTGGATGAGTATCTGGCGGCCGTCCGAGTTGAACGTCCGCACCTGGGCGAGCGCGGCGATTACCACGCTGCTGGCCGTGATGCCGTTGGCGTCGAGCACCTTGAGGCTGACCAGGTGAGCCTTTGGCGCCATCCCGCTCAGAGTCCGCCCGGGGTCGAGGGTCCGGCTGACCCAGGACGGCAGGTCGCCGCTGGTGGGCTGGTTGGCCGCGATGAGAACCTTGCTCGGGTCGGTGGGAGCGGCGCCGGCGATGATGCCGGCCACGTGCGTGCCGTGCCCGACCGGGTCGGTCAGGGCCGTCGATGGGTCATCGGGCACCGTGCCACCCGCCGAGAGCAGGCCGGTGAGGTCACGGTGCAGGTGCGCCACCGAATCATCGGTAAGGGTCCCCCCGGCGAAGTGCGGGTGATCCTTGTCGATGCCGGAGTCGATGACCGCCCACACGACGCCGATTCCCGCCGTCCCGTAGGTACGGGTTGCGGCGTCGGCCTTGATGGTGGTCGCCGAGCGGTCGATGTGGGCCCGCATGACGTAGTCGGGCCAGATCCGGTAGATGGTGCGGCTCAGTGGCGGTGTGGCCGTCGGCCGGGCCGTGTCCTGGTCAGCCAGCTTCGTGACCTCGTCCGGCGTGAGCAGGCACCGCATGTAATTCGCGGAGATCGGTATGGGAGCAGGTGGCTGCTGCGGGTCCTGTGCGAAGGCGGCGTGGAAAACGTCCCTGAATTGGTCGCGAATGTCGGCGGTGGGCGCACCGGTTGACAGGCTGAGCTCGACAAGGACCGCCTGCCGGTCGTCGATGGTGTAGACGAGCTTTTCCCGCGTCGCGTCGTCCACCGCCGTAGTCAGCAAGGAGCTCACCACAGGCCGCTGAACGGGCGGCTGGTTCGTGCCAGCAGCTGGCTGGGCGGCTTCTGCTGGCTGGTCCGATCCCGGGGACGTCATGATTTCCCCGGCTCTGGCAGCGCAGTGGCCAAATGGCGTCTGGTCATGTCCCCTCCGCATGAATCTGAATGCGACTCCCCGCGGGAAATCATCCTCCGCTTGCGCCTTATCCGCCAGTCACGGAGGTCGCGCGCCGGGGCTGTGGTCCGTCCGGCTGGCGCGGGTCGGCCGTTGACGGTTGAGCTGATGCACACTGGCCTGCGGTCGCGGCCAGTACACCCCCCGAGCTGGCGCGGTGGAGGTTGGAGGCCGTGGGCATCGGCTACGTGCCGGCCGCGATCGAGGCGTCGGCGAAGCGCCGGGGCGTGGCCGGGCTCAGCTACGTCGTCGGCGACGTGACGCGGCTGCCGCCGGCCCGCGGTGCGGCGGCTGCGCTCATGGACGCTTGAGGAACCTGAAATAGAACGCCGCAAATACCAGGACAATTCCGATGTTTACGATCAGCCGATCCCAGAGGTGGTGCCTGAAGGACAGGACGTCCACGCCGACCACGACGGCTACCATCGCGAGCACGTAAAGCACGATGACTGCTCGGCTTCGCACCGTTTCATTCTAGTCTGCACTGACCGTTGACGTGCCTGGCCCTCACGTGAGGCTTTACGTTCCGGTCTCGCTTGATCCTACCCATGCCCTAGACGATTTGTGGCTGGCGGTGCCGCGGTTGTGACTGTTCAGTGTTTCTGCCAGGTGACCGGGAAGTGGTCGACCTGGCGGATCGGGACGCTGGCGGTGATGTCGGGCGGGGTGCGGGCAGCCAGGCTGGGCAGCCGGGTGAACAGGGTGGTCAGCGCGACTTGGCCGTGCAGCCTGGCCAGTGGGGCGCCGAGGCAGAAGTGGGCGCCTGCTGAGAAGCTGAGGTGGGGGTTGGGGTCACGGCTGATGTCGAACCGGTCAGGGTCAGGGAAGGTGCTGGGGTCGCGGTTAGCGGCGGCCAGGAATAGCAGCCGTGACTGGCCCGCCGGGCACTGGATGCCGTGGATGGCGGCGTCGTTGCGGGGCGTCGCGGCGGTGAAGGTCGTCGGGGTGATCAGTCGCAGCATTTCCTCTACCGCTGCGGGCCAGCGCCCTGGCTCTTCCTGCAGCGCGGCGAGCGCCGCGGGATGGCTGCAGAGCAGGTGAGCGCCGAGGGTGAGCAGGGTGGTGGTGGTCTGGTGCCCGGCGTTGATAAAGAAGATGCAGTTCGCAGCCAGGTCCTGGCGGTCCTCGCCATCGGCCTGCCGGGCGGCCAGGGTGGTCATCAGGTCGCCGGCTGGTGCTGCGGTGCGCTGGTCGAGCAGCCCGGTGAAGTAGGACAGCATCTGCCCGGCCGCGTCGTTGGCGGCCTGGACCGCGGTGCGGTCGGTGTCGCGCTGGCGGGCGAAGCCGCGGTTGAGTGTCGCGACCGCCGCGGCAAGCCAGTCCCGGTCACCGGGCGGAACCCCGAGGACCTCGGTGATCACGGTGAACGGCAGGGGCCGGGCGAAGTCCGCGACCAGGTCCATGCTGCCTGCGGGGGCTGCCTGGTCGATCAGCGCGGTGGCCCGCTCGGCGATGATGGCCCGGTAGCGCTCGACCCTGCGGGCAGTGAACAGGCCCCCGAAGGCGTCCCGGACACGGCGGTGCCGGTCGCCGTCCAGCCGCATCATCCACCGGGCGAGCAGCTGGAATGCCCCATCGGGCGAGGGCGGGATCGACGCTGCGGCGAACCTCGGGTCGCGCAGCACATCCCGGACGAACGGGTACTGGCAGCCGGGCAGGGCGCAGGAGCGCAAGATCACGTGCGGGTCGGAGCGGCCGGCTGGAGAGAACAGCGCACCCAGCAGGTCAGCCTCAGTACTGGGCGCCGGGGGCGGGCCGGCCGAAGTGTTCATGATGGGCACAGTAGCGCCGGCCGTGTCGTCATCACAGGCTGTGTCGCGAGCGCGTGGCGTAAGCCTTGTAACGGTGAATCTCGCTGGTGGTAGTTCGCGGGACAGTGCCGACGGTTTCGCCGTCAGCGTCGAAGTCCTGCACCGCGTCTACACCGGATTGCCAGCCAGTTCGGATAGCGAGCACTGGAACCGACGCAACACAGGCTTTCACTCTTCTCACAATGACCCGCACAGGGTCACTAAAAGACCTAAAAGACCCACGCTATTTAGTCACGGCGAAGGATGCGTTCATCGCCGCCCAGGCACAGACAACCGATATCGCGCTGGCCCGGCTCCAGGATGCCCTGGATACTTTCGCCGCGTCCGTGAGAGGCGTGGGTACGCTGGAGGGATGACGGCGGAGGAGCCCGCCTTAACCGCGGTCAGGCCGCCAATGGCTCCTACCGACATGGTAGGAGGATAGGTGGGCGGATCCAACGGCTCCGACCCGCTGCTGGCCGCCCTGGATGAGCTGGGCACGCTGGGCAGCGCGGGCGATCGTGCGGCCCTGGATGCGCTGCGCGGCAGGGTCCGTGAGCGGCGGCTGAGGGTCCTGGTGGCGGGAGAAGCCAAGCGCGGCAAGAGCACCCTGATCAACGCGCTGCTCGGCCGCGCCGTGCTGCCAGCCGGCGTCACCCCGCTCACGGCGCTGGCCACGACAGTGCTCTACGGCAGGGACGAGAACGTGCGCGCTGTCTTCACCGACGGTCACGCCGAGGACCTCCCGCTATCCGCGCTCGAGGATGTAGTCACCGAACGAGGCAACCCGGGGAACTGCCGTAACGTTGCTGCGGTCACCGTCACGGTCGATGTGCCCATCCTGGCCCGGGGCGTCGAGCTGGTCGACACGCCCGGCACGGGGTCGGTCTACGCGCACAACACCAGCGCCGCGGAAGCCGCGCTGGACACCATGGACGCGGCGGTGTTCGTGCTGACCGCCGACCCGCCCGCATCCGCGAGTGAGCGTGAACTGCTGGCCCGCGTGGCGGGCGGGTCGGTCCGGATGTTCGTGGTGCTGAACAAGACGGACTACCTGGCCGCGGGCGAGCTGGCCGAGGCCCTGGACTTCGCCACCCGGGTGGCGGGTGAGGCTGCTGGGCAGCCGGTGCGGGTCTATCCAGTCTCAGCCCGGACGGCCCTCCTGGAGGGCGCCGGCGCTGATCCAGGGTTCGCGGCCTTCTGTGCAGATTTCACGGCCTACCTGGACCAGGGGCGCGCCGCTGATCTGCGCCTGTCCGCCGCAGCCCACGCGCGCCGCCTGGCACGTTCGCTGCGTGATGAAGTGGACCTGGCGCGCCGGGCGGCTGAGATGCGGACCGGCGACGCCGCAGAGCGGGTCGGGGCGTTCACCGCGCGGCTCGCGGCCGTCGCGGTGCGCCGCCGCGATGCGGCGGACCTGGTGCGCGCCGAGTCGGCCAGGATGCTTTCGGACCTGAATGAGGACGCCCGGCAGGCTGCGCCGGATCGTACCGGCATCGTGGCCGCCGCGGTAGACGCCCTGCTCCATGGCGAACTCGAGTCCGCCACGGCAGCCGAGATCGAGCGAGCCGGGCGGGCCCGACTCGGTGAGCTCGCGGTGGCCGCCGCGGAATCGTGGCGGCGGGAGCAGGCCGCGCGGATGGAAGCCGGCCTGACCCGGCTGGATGAGCGGATGAGCGCTGAGCTCCGGGCCGAGCTGGACGCGGTCCGCGACGCCGCTGCTGAGTTGCTCGGGCTGACTTTGACGGTGCCGGACGCGGGGACGCGTCTGGCCGCTGATATGCGCTTCTTCTACCTGGTGGCCGAGCAGGCCGGGCAGACCGAATTGCTCGCTGGCACCATCCGCCGCCATCTCCCCGGCCAGGCTGCCCGGCAGCGGGCCGCGGCCTACCTGCGCCGGGAAACGGCGGTTCTGGTGCCCCGGCAGATCGGGCGGGCCCGGGCCGATCTGCAGTACCGGCTCGCCGATGCCACACGGCAGCTGGTGCGGACGGTGGAGGCGCGATACGCCGACAGCACCGGCCGCCTGGATGGTGCCCTGCGTGCCGCGGCCGCGGCACGGGAGGCGACGGCGGGCGAAGCGGCGGAACTGGACCAGGAGCTGGCGCGGCGCCAGCAGGCGCTCGACCACGTGTCCAGACTGCTGGACGAGGCCGCCACGATCGTCACGGGCAGCAGCGCGGAGGCAGACGCCAGCCCAGCCTGGTGATCAGCGGCTGGGACGAGCACGGTGGTAGCGGAGCAGGACTTCCCGGGCCACGTCCTCGGCCCGTGCGTGGGTCCAGGTATCCACCCAGAGGCGGAACGTCGAGGAAGACCTGTCGCGCTCCGGCCGGTCCATCCGGGCCCCGTAGGCGGCGATGTCCGCATCGCGGAGGCTGTCCAACAGCAGGACCAGGTTACCGGCGTCTATGTCGAGGAGCGGTGCCCACGTCTGCGCGTTCAGCCCGTTCCCGATCCCTCCCGGGGGCAGCCAGTAGAGCCGGGGGGGCCTTCCTGACCAGGACGCGGAGTACGGGGACGACATGCGAGCCTCAGCCCAGAGCTGCCGAGTGGTCGAGATCAGCGGCGAAGATACGCTGGTAGACGTCCCCGCCGTGGCTGGTCGGCAGCGGATTTGCGGCCGAGATCCGGAAGGTACGGCCGCCGTCCGCCTGCCGCCCGGCGCGGAGGAACAGCACGCCATCCAGGTTCTGCTGGTGGAATCTCTGCGCCAGGTCGAACATGTGGGTGACGAATACGACCTTGATACCGCGGTCCAGCAGCGCCCGGACGATCTGTCCGGCGATTTCTGAGCCTTCCCGCTCGTTGGTCGAGGCGAAGGATTCGTTGCACAGCAGGAGGGATCCCGGGGTGATCCGGTCCACGATGCCGCTCATCCGCGCGAGTTCCTCGTCGAGCTTCCCGCTCTTCATGGACGCGTCTTCCTCGCGCTTGTAGTGGGCGAAAACGCGCTGGGACACGTCAGCCTGGTACGACTGCGCGCAGGTGAACATCCCGCACTGCATCATCAGCTGGGCTAGTCCCAGGCTGCGCAGGAATGTGGACTTGCCACCCTGGTTGGCGCCGGTGATCATGATGAGCGACTTGCCGTCGGCCTGGAGGTCGTTAGCCACCACCCGGCCGCGGGTTTGCAGCGCCAGGGCGGGGTCGTACAGTCCCTGCGCGGAAAGGGCCGGCTCGCCGCCGGGGCGCGGATCCGGGTAGCGCACCGGCTGTCCCATGCCGGTCAGCAGGCCATGCAGGTTAAGGCACCCGATGTAGAAGGCCAGCTCAGCCCGGAGCAGACGGAAGAAGCTGAGGATGTGGTCGCAGGACTGGGCCAGCGCGTTGGCGACCAGTTTGGTCCCATGTCCTTCCAGGTCGGCCACCGCCCGCATCCCATTCTCGTCACGGTCGGCGATCGCGAAGCTGTAACCATCGCGCCCCCCCGGGGGAGAGCCGCTCCAGCCAGCCCTGTTCGCGGGGTTTGCGCAGGACATAGCGGATGCCCTTATTGCCGGTGCCCAGCCCGGCGCTGATCAGCACGCCGCGGCGGAATTTCAGCGTGGCCAGGTGTCTGTCGATCTCGGTGAAGTACTCATCGCTGAGCTCCTCGGTGAGCATCCCGAAGAGCCGGGTGACACCGGCGGAGTGGAAGTTTCCCGCGTGCTCATCAGCGAGCTTCCGCAGGGTCCTGAGATGGCCGGTGAAGAATTCGAGGACCTGCACCGAGCGGTGCAGGATGACGTCCGGCGAGTCGCGGAAGAACAGCCCGAAAAAAACCTTCCGCTCTCCTTCGACCACCGTGACCGCGAGGTTGTACATCTCCCTGACCACGGTGGGGCTGGTGAGGCAGTCCGCCAGGATGTCCTGCCGGTAGCGGATCGCCGCCGGGTCGGTCAGGCCGCGCAGCAGTGCCCGCTGGGCCACGTCGAACAGGAACTTGTCGCCGCCCGCCATCGCGTTCAGCAGGGCGCCCAGTTCCAGGTCCCGGGCCAGGTCCGCGGACCAGGGGGGTGGATCCTGCTCGAGCTCGAAGTCCTGGCCGGGGTGCATGAGGAAGGCTTTCACGGGATGATCCGCTCCTTCACCCGCTCGAAGGTCAGCCCGTACTTGGCCGCGATCGCCGCGGCGTACGCCAGCCCGTCCGCGGGCCGGCGCACGACCTTGAAGGTTCGCTGCGCCGGGTTGTCCGGCACAACGGTGCTGGTCATGCTGACCGTCGCGTCGCTCAGCGACGTCAGTTCATCGACGAACGTCACGTACACTCCCGCCAGGCCAAGCTCGATGACCTGGCGGATCACCTCGGTGCCGAGGAACAGGGCGTCGCTGAGCGTCGTGGAGGTGAAACTCTCGTTCATCACCAGGACGCTGCTGGCGGTGGCCTGGCCCAGGATCTGGTGGATCCTGGTCAGTTCGTCCTCAAGCTTGCCGTGCAGGGTGGTGATGTCTTCCTCACGCTCGAAATGGGTGAAGATCTCATCCGGCAGCAGGAGCCGTGCCTGCCGTCCCGGCACGGGCAGGCCCAGGCTGGCCAGGTAATGCAGCTGCCCGAACATCCGGGCGAACGTGGTCTTGCCACCGTTGTTCGGGCCGGTGACGACCAGGATCCGTTCCGGGCTTTCCAGGAGAAAGTCGTTGGGCACTATCTCCAACTTATCGGGCACGAGCTTGCAGGCCAGGGCGAGGTCAAACGAGCGGTCCGCCGATATGTCCCCGGGTTCTGCTGACACGCCGGGGTAGCAGAAGTCCAGGCCCGCCTGCTTGAGCGGCCCGATGAGTTCCAGGTAGGCCAGATAGAACTGGACTTCCCGGTCGAAGGACGCGATCGTGGTGTCGAGGTAGTCCTGATTGCGTGCCCAGTAGCTGTCCAGGTCCCGGAATACCTCCGGGTTGAGCCGGGCCACCAGATCCAGAATCTGGGCCTCGACATGGTTCATGTCCGGCCAGTCACGGAAGCCCGTCCGGTAGTCCTTAACCGCGCCCTGCTTGAACCGGGCGAACGTCTTTTCCACTTCCGCGCTGTAGTCAGGCTCACCGTCGTAGTCACTGACCCGCACCCGGTTTCCCTTGATATGGATGCTGTATGTCACGGAGGCCAGGTCGGCATACAGGGTGCGGGTCGCGGAGACCAGCGAGGTGAACGCCTCCGATGAGGTATAGCCGGCGAGGTAATCCCGGAGTTCCCGGAAGCCGCGCGAGCGGATATCCAGCTCGGCCAGGCAGTCCGCCAGCGCGCTGACCGCGGCGCAGTAGGTATTGGTGGCGTCGACGAACCAGCGCTCCTGCTGGTACCGGTAGCGGAGCTTGCGGACCTGCGCGAGCTGCCCGCGCATGTCACGCATCCCGGCCGCGAAGGCTCGCACCGCGGCGCGCACCGGCTCGTTCCCGAGGTCGTGAAGGATCTCGTGGCGGTACCTGACCGAGGCGGCGTCGTGCAGCGGAACGTAGCAGAACTGCGCCAACTCGTATTCGGCGCGCCCGGTAGTCATCAGGTTCACGACCTGGTCGAGATTCAGATCGTGAAAGCAGGCCGGTTCCTGCCCCCGGCCCGCACGGGCAGCGTCGGCAGGACGATCGAACAGGATGCTATGAAACACGCAGCTTCCACCGTTCCGCATCGGTAGAAGCCATCAGCCGCTTTGGCAAGGACAGCGGGCTTCATCGCTCTCGTTCAGGATACCCGGGCTGGCCGTGCCCTGCCCAACTCGGCCGGGCACGGCGGCCCGGCTACCGGGGTGGCAGGCCATAGCGCAGCCCTGGCCGGGCCGCGGGCGATCTCGGTCAGGCGGTTGCACTTGGCTACCCGCTCGCCGCGCGCAGGGGCACCAGATTTCAATTCGCCGCATCCGGTGCTGACTGCGAGATCCGCGATGAATGAGTCCGTGGTCTCGCCCGAGCGATGCGACACAAACTGCGCATACCCGCCGCGACGGCAGACGGCTATCGCCTCCAGCGTCTCGGTCACCGTGCCGATCTGGTTCACCTTGATCAGCGCCGCGTTGGCCACGCTGCGGTTGATGGCGTCGGCGATGATCTCCGGGTTGGTGACGAAGATGTCGTCCCCGACCAGCTGCAGCCGGTCGCCCAGCCGTCCCAGTCGTCCTCGGCCAGTCCGTCCTCGATCAGCCAGACCGGGAAGCGGTCGGCGATCTGGGCGTAGCGTTCGATCATCTCGTCGCAGGTCAGCTTCTGCCCGGCGACGTGGTAGAAGCCGTCCTCGCCGCGGAATTTGCTGGCCGCCGGGTCCAATACGATCGCCACGCCGTCCGCCCCAGCGGCATACCCCGCGTCGGCGATCGCCGTGGTGAGCAGCGTCAGTACATCCTCCGGGCTGGCCAGCTGCGGCGGTCCACCTGGGTGACCTGGTGGGTTCCGGCCCCTGCCAACGATGACGCGGTCATGGTTTGCTGCCTCCGTTGATGGTGTGCCTGCGGGCTATCAGGATGAACGGGATCGCGGCGAGCTGAACGACTACCGCGAAGGCGACAACAAGGCCGAGTGAGACGTTGTACAGCGCCCCGATCGCGATGCTGCCCAGCATCCAGGCGGTGCCGTAGGCGCCGGTGAACAGCCCGTAGGCAGACGCGCGGCGGTCCGGGGACACCATCGGCGCAACCGCCGCCGGGATGATCGATTCGTGCACGCCTATCCCCAGGCCCCACAGCGATACCCCGATCAGGGCCGCCCAGAATCCGCCGAGGAACGCCAGCGGCGCGTACGCCGCCGCTACCACGGTCAGCGGGATGAGGATGCCGATGCCGGCCCGGTCGAACAGACGGCCCAGGATGAGCGAGCCGGTGCCGCTGACCGCCATCGCGACCGCGTAGAAGACCGGCACCAGCGGCGCGGACACCGTGCCAGCATTCTGGAAGTGAAAGGCGATGACCGGGAAGTCGGCGAATCCGGCCGCCACCAGCGCGGCCCCGGCCAGGTAGATCCAGAACACCCGGGGCAGCCCGGTCGTGGTCACCGCGGCCGGGCTGGCCGAAAGCTCCTGCGGCCGCGGATAGAACACGCGGGCGACGATCACCAGGGACAGCGTGATCGCGCCGGGCACAGCAAGGGCGGCGAAGGCGATCTTGTAGTCGTGGCTGCTGACCGCGAGGATCAGGGCGACCAGCAGCGGGCCGAACATGGCCCCGAACTGGTCCAGGGCTTCGTGCACCCCGAAGCCCCAGCCGTAGCCCATCTCCTTCGCGGCATGCGAGAGCATCGCGTCCCGTGGCGGGTTGCGGGTAGCCTTCCCGACCCGCTCGAAGATGATCAGCAGAGCGGCGATCTGCCAGCTTCCGGCCACGGCCAGCAGTGGCACGGCGGCCATCTGCACGACGTAACCGCTGATCGTTATGGGCCAGTACCGGCCGGTGCGGTCCGCGCCGCGGCCGGACACCAGGCGCAGGCCGTAGCCAAGAAATTCGCCGATCCCGGTGATGACGGCGATACCCAGCGCCCCGACCCCGAGGGTGCCGAGGTAGGGGCCGATGATGCTGCGGGAGCCCTCATAGGTGAAGTCGGCGAAGAAGCTCATGATGCCCACCATGAGGACGAACTTCAGCGCGGGGGAGGCCTGCCTGACGTGCAGGAGGAGCGACCGATAGCCAGGCCGCGCCGGAGCATCCGGCTCCGCGTCCGGTGCTTCCCCGGCTTGGTCGCCGCTCGTGTCGCCCCGGGGCTGGTCGTCCGTCACCGCCATCCTTCCTGGTCCTGCTGCGAACCAGAGGCCATCAGCCGCGGTGGCGGTTCAGGGTGGGTGCCCTGCCGGAGCCTCATCCGGCGCGGAGATCCTAACGGCCGGGGCTGACGGCGGCCCTGCTGGGATCCTCGCTGAATATTCGCCGGTACACGTCAGGCCCGTGGCTCGTCGGCAGCGGTTCCCCCTCGGCCACCTGGAACGGGCGGGACCCGTCGGGCCGCCGCTGGGCGCGCAGGAAGAGAGTGCCCGCCGCCCGCTCGGTGTAGAAGCGCTGCGCCAGGTCGAACAGGTGGGTGACGACAATGACCCAGATTCCCCGGTCCAGGAGCGCGCAGACGATCTGGCGGGCGATCTCGGAGCCCTCCCGCTCGTTCGTAGAGGCGAACGACTCGTTGCACAGCAGGAGGGAGCCGGAGGTTATCCGGTCCACGATGGCGCTCATCCGGCGGAGTTCCTCGTCCAGCTTGCCGCTTTCCATGGTGGCGTCCTCCTCCCGCTTGAAGTGGGTGAAGACGCCCTGGCAGGGGGCCGCGCTGAGCTCTTCCGCGGGGGTGAACATGCCGCACTGCATCATCAGCTGGGCTACTCCCACGCTGCGCAGGAACGTCGACTTCCCGCCCTGGTTGGCGCCGGTAACCATGATCAGCCGTGTCCCGTCCGCGGAGACGTCGTTGCCGACCACGCGGTCAGCGAGTTGCAGCGACAGGCAGGGATCATAGAGGCCCCGCGCGACGAGGCCGGGCTGGCCGCCAGCGAGTGGGACCGGGAAGCAGGTCGGCTCGCCTTTGCCGGCCAGCCGCTGGTACATGTTTATGCATCCTACATAAAAGGCCAGCTCGCAGCGGAGCATGCGGAAGAAACTGAGGATATGATCGACGGACTGGGCGAGCGCGCTGGCGGCCGGATTCAATCCCCGTCCTTTCAGGTCACCTAGTGCCTTGAATCCGTTGTCGTCACGATCGGGTATCTGAAAGCTGTATCCGGGGCTGCGCGCCGATATCCGCCCGATCCAGTTCTGCTCAGGAGCCTTCCGGAGCACATAGCCGACCCCAAGGTTTCCCTGGCCCAGTTCGGCACTGACCAGGACTCCACGGCGGAATCTGAGTTCCGCCAGGTGGTAGCTGACCGTGGTGAAGAACTCATCATCAAGTTCTTTCGAGAGCATCCGGAAGAACCGCGTGAAGCCCTCAGATCTGAAGTCGCCGGCGTTTTCCTCGGTGAGGGTTCTCAGCATCCGCAACTGGGTCATGAATATCTCGAGTACCCGCACTGATCGTTGCAGCACCGCATCTGGCGAGCCGCGGAACAAGCTGAAGTATTCCCGCCGCTCCCGGGCGATCGCGTCGACCGTAATAGCGTAAATCTGCCCGATAATGGCCGGCTGGCTCAGGCAGTCCCGGAGGATATCCTGCCGGTACACGATTTCCGCAGGATCAGTCAGGCTGCCCAGAACGGCCTTCTCTGCCACCGTATAAAGGAATTCGTCACCGGCCGCCATAGCCTCGAGGAGGGTGCCGAGTTCTAGGTCGCTGAGCAGGTCACCGGCGCTGGGCGGTAGTTCGCGATCAGGATCGAAATCCCGGTCGGGATACATGAGGAAGGCTTTCACGATGCGGGGCCACTCCTTCACCGCGGCACATGCGGATTCCATCGCTCACTGCACCGGTAGAAGCCATCAGCCGGGTGGCGCTCGAAGCGGGCCTCATCGCTGACCCGATCATACTGACGTCTGGGCACCGCGAGGCGACCCGCGGGAAGGAGGCCGTCTGGCCCTTGCCGGCATGCCGGACCGGAGTGAGAATGCGTTGCACGATGTTGCGGTGCCGCAGGATCTGGGCCGGGTAAGGAGGCCGCGATGATTCCTTCTCCAAGCGGCAGCTACAGTCACGACGGGGTGACCGGCGGCCCGTTCCGCCGGGTACTGGTCGCGTGGGACGGCTCGCCCGATTCCGCGGCCGCCCTGAAGACGGCCGCGGCCATCGTCGGTGATGGGCCAGGGCACGTGGTCGCGCTCGCGATTGTGCCCGCATCCGTCCAGTCGGAGGCGTGGCTGGACCACGCGGGAGAGGAACCAGAGGACAGGCGGTGGGTGAGGGAATGCTTTGCGCGGGCGCGGGAATCCATCACGGCGACCTCGCGGGCCCGGATCGACCTGCACATCGAGGAGGGCCGCCATGCGGCGCAGTCGCTGTGTGCCTACGCCACTGAGCACGCCTTCGACCTGCTGGTCCTGGGCCGCCACGGCGACGGCGGCGTGTTTCACCCCAGATTTGGCCATGTCGCGAAGGCCGCCGCGATGGCCAGCCCGGTCCCGGTGCTCCTGGTCAGCGCCCACGAGGCGCCGGGGGCGCAGGCAGGCGGACCGTGAGGGCAGGCTTCCAGGGAGCCTGGCGCCTGGGCTGCCTGGCGCCAGGCAGCCCAGGCGCGCCTGCGGTGTAGCGTCAAACTTGTTCGCGCGATGAGGCTCGCGTAACGCTGGAGCATCACCTGGCTGATGGCCTCTACCTGTTCAGATGTGACAGGCGGAGGCGTGCGATGTCTCTCATCATCCAGGTGCTGCAGAGCCTGGCAGTCCTTGTGCTAGCGCCGCTTTACGCGGGGCGCGATCACCCGGGCCGAAGCGGTGGTGGCGCCAGCCGCGTTTGTCGAGGAATGCGAGATCTAGGAGCAGTTCGGTGTGCGGCCCGGCGGCGGGAAGCCGCTCAACCGGGTGGCCCTGCCGCCGCCGGGCGGACCGGATTCGCGGGGTGGCCTGGGCGGGCAATCCCCGCAGACCACGCTGCCCCGGCTGGGGCACCGGCCTCCGCCCGCGCCGGAAGACGCGCACGCCTCGCACGCGGTCGGCGGTCAGGCGTTCGAGTTCCCGTTCGGCCCGGTCCGCCAGGCTGGCGTGGAATCGCTGTACTACGGCCTGGTGACCAGCGGTGAGGAAATCGTGGACCTCTACCTGTTCACCTGGCACAAGCATCGCGGTGTCGAGTGGCGGCTGCAGGGCCGCAGGCCGGCCGAGTCCATGTCCCTCGCGGAACGGGCCGAAGGGCTGAGTGCGGTCGGGGTGAGCTGGTCGTTCGCCGCGGCGGCCGAGGCGGCCCTGGGCGCCGAGCCGCCACCGGCCGCGCAGCTCACCCGGGCCATCGCCCTGGAACTGGAGCGGCTGTACAACCATGCGGCTGCGCTGGCGGCCCTCTGCCAGGCGACCGGGCTGGCCGTCGGCCAGGCCGCCGCGGAGATCGCGCTGGAACGGCCGCTGCGGCTGAACGCCGCCACGTTCGGTCACCGGAGTCTGTTCGGCGTGGTCGACGCGGGCGGCGTACGGCGGGCACCGGATCCGGCTGCGCAGCGCCCTGCCCGGCGCCTACGGCGAACTCCGCCGGGCGGCCGACGCGCTGCTGGCCACGAACTCCTTCATGGACCGGCTCGAGGCCACCGGCATCCTCACCACCGAGCAGGCCCGCCGCCTGGGCCTGGTCGGCCCGGTGGCCCGCGCCGCCGGCGTGCCCGTCGACAGCCGCCTGGACCATCCGTCTGGCCCCTACGCAGATGTCCCGCCCGCTATCGCGGCCCGTGAGGCCGGGGACGCGCTGGCCCGGCTGAAGGTGATGCTCGATGAGGTGGACGCCTCGGTCCAGCTCATCGGCGATCTGCTGGACGCCGGGCCGGGCGCCGGCCTGGCCCGGCTCCCCGCCACCAGCGGGGCCGGGCTGGGCTGGTCGGAGTCGCCCCGCGGCGAGGCCCTGGCCTGGGTGGCGCTGGACCCCCGCGGGCGGATCAGCCGGGCGCGCCTGCGGCCCGCGTCGGTGCGGAACTGGCGCGGGTTCGATGACGCCGCCCGGTCCCAGAACGTGTTCACCGACATCCCGATCATCGAGGCCAGCTTCTGGCTCACGGTGGCCGGGACCGCACGCTGAGGGGAGGCAGCCATGCCGCTATGGTTCGCCCGGGGCATCCGCCGCGGGATCGTCACCACCCGGTACCCGGCCCGCCCGGACAGCTCCGCCGCCGGCCTGCCCACGCCGCCAGCGTTCCGGGCCGGGGCCATCGATGCCCCGCTGGCCGACCGGCTGGCCCTGGTGTGCCCGAGCCGGGCGTTGCACCGCGACGGCGCGGTCCTCGTCTTTGACGTGGGCCGCTGCACCGCCTGCGGCCGGTGCCAGGACGAGGCCCCCCAGGCGGTCACCCCGAGCGGCGAGTTCGAGCTGGCCGCCACCAGCCGCGGGCATCTCGTTAGGGAAATAATGCTCGCGCCCGGGATGGGGCAGTGACGGCCGGGCCGGGCCGG
>Ga0187890_10001106_pt1 | contig 19583 bp, 16 predicted proteins | sample June2016WEW_21_1_FD_133005 | JGI IMG/M metagenome (GOLD analysis project Ga0187890, IMG submission 133005) | Peatland microbial communities from SPRUCE experiment site at the Marcell Experimental Forest, Minnesota, USA - June2016WEW_21_10 | ecosystem: Environmental > Terrestrial > Soil >... | reverse complement strand
GAGCGCCACCAGCATGGCGTCGAGCGTGGCGACATAGACCTTGTCCTGATAGACCGCCACGCCGCGATTATTGGGGCCGCAGCAATAGGTCGTGATCGGTCCCATATTGTGCTTGTAGTGCCAATACATCTCGCCGGTCTGCGCATTGAGCGCGTAGACATGATCGAAAGATGTAGTGACATACATCACCCCATCGACCACGATCGGTGAAGTCTCCAGCGACTCGCGGACATCGGTCTGAAAAATCCAGGCAACGTGCAGCCCCTTGACGTTGGAACGATTGATCTCCTTGGCCGGATAAAAGCGCTGCTGTTTGTAGTCGCCGTTAGTGGCGAGGAAATTTCTGCTGTCGTTCGCGGCGCCGTTGAGCATCGCTTGGGTCACGGTCGCTGCCGGCGCCGGCGCTTGCATAACGGTGGCAGGCGGCGGCGGGGGCGGTGTTGGTGCGGCGACGGGCGCCAGAGCTGGGGCAGAGGGCGTTGCAGCGGGTGCAGCCGGCGCCGGCGTTTCCGTCGTCGTGGCCGGATTGGGCTGCTGCGCGTTGGCGCAGACGATACCGCTGATCGAGAGCGCGAACGCACCTGCGAACAGCGACGACATGTTCATTCGCTTCATGTGCTTCCTCCCAGGATACTTTAATGCCGGTCGTTTCGCCGACCTTGCATTGCTTAAGGTTCGGTGGAGCGTGACAACGGTCCCATTCGCTGTCAAGGCGAACACGGCATGCCGTCACAATGCGACGGGTACCGTGGGCGGTCGCCCGCTCGGCACAAGGCGCGCCGGTTTTGGTTGGCAGCGATGTCGTGATGTCGCGTGGTCGTCCGCTCGCGATCGGATGGGTTTCGTAGCAGATGCCCGGCACCGGGTCGGGCAAGCGGCGGGCCGACACCGTCAGGCCCGATGCTGATGTCCCAAGGCATGAGATCGGCCGGTGCGATCGGTATTCCCTGAATTGAATATCGTGCCCTTGATAAATCATTCTCCCGGCTCACCATATGATCTGGATCAATTCCGAATTCGGAGAGCCGGCCATAGACTTAGTCATGCGCGCAATGGTACTCGATCGGCCCGGTACCGCTCTGGTGTTGCGGGAGGGACCAATTCCGCAACCGGGACCTGGCGAAATCCTGATCGAAATCGAAGCATGCGGCGTCTGCCGCACCGATCTGCACGTCGTCGACGGCGAGTTGCCGCATCCAAAACTCCCCATCGTGCCTGGGCATGAAATCGTCGGTCGCGTCGCCGCCGTAGGGTCGGATGTCACTGGCTTCGCGCGCGGCGAGAGGGTCGGCGTGCCCTGGCTTGGAGCAACCTGCGGGGTTTGCCCCTATTGCCGCGATGGACGTGAAAATCTCTGTGACCGGCCGCTGTTCACCGGTTATACCCGCGATGGCGGCTATGCGACGCACATTTTGGCCGATGCGCGGTTCTGCTTTCCGCTGCCAAATGGCCTTGATGCCGCGGAAGCAGCGCCGCTGCTTTGCGCAGGGCTGATCGGCTGGCGCAGCTATCGCATGGCCGGCGACGCCGCTGCACTCGGCCTTTATGGCTTCGGCGCCGCCGCCCATATCCTGGCACAGGTCGCCGCCGGGCAGGGGCGGCGCGTCTACGCGTTTACCCGCGCCGGAGACAAAACCTCGCAAAGTTTCGCGCGCTCGCTCGGCGCGGTCTGGGCCGGTGGCTCCGACGAGATGCCGTCGGAACCGCTCGATGCCGCCATCATTTTCGCGCCGGTCGGCGCGCTGGTGCCGGCCGCCTTGCGCGCGGTGAAGAAAGGCGGACGCGTCGTGTGCGGCGGCATCCACATGTCCGACATTCCGAGCTTTCCCTATCGAATTCTGTGGGAGGAGCGCCAACTCGTCTCGGTCGCCAACCTCACCCGTCAGGACGCCCGCGAGTTTTTGGCGATCGCACCGCAGGCCGGGATCAAAATGCACGTCACACGCTATCCGCTTGCGGACGCCAACACCGCGCTTGCCGATTTGCGCGGCGGACGGCTTGAGGGCGCCGCCGTGCTCATTCCCTGAGCGGCAGCTTTCGCAATCGCGGTTCATTCGCGGTTGATTCAGATCAATGCGACAAAGCCGATGCCTGCTTTGATAAAAACAATTTCGCGCCGAGGGAGCGGGATATGGACCTCAAGGAAGCAATCTACACGCGACGCGCGGTGCGAGACTTCACGGCCGAGCCGGTCAAAGAAGCTACGTTCCTTGAATTGATCGATGCCGCCATTCAAGCGCCGAGCGCGGTCAATCAGCAGCCCTGGTCATTCTGCATCGTTCGCGACAAAGCCGTCCTTGGGCGAATATCGCGCGAGGCGAAGGCGCACATGCTTCGAACCACTCCCGTCGGGCTGGTGTCGCATCATTTCGACAAAATATTGAACGACCCGAATTTCGATATTTTTTATCATGCGCCCGCGCTCATCGTGATCTCCTGCATATCGGCGATGCCGTGGGCGATCGAGGACTGCTCGCTCGCTGCGGAGAATCTCATGCTGGCGGCACGCGGCGTCGGCCTCGGAACCTGCTGGATCGGCTTTGCCCAGGGTTGGCTTGGAACGTCCGAAGGCAAGGCACTCCTTGAGCTTCCTGCGACGTATCTTCCGATCGCGCCGATTATTGTTGGGCATCCGAAAACGGTCCCGCCGCCGGTCCCGAGAAAAGAGCCGGAAATCCGCTGGATCGGCCGCTAAGCGCTGTCGCAATTGATTTAGATCAAGGCTTCGGGCGACGTAGCTGCAATAAGCGATACTCGGCTGGGTTTTGCACGTATCGCGAAACTCATTGGCCCAGCCGCCAAATCAACTGTCCAAGTCGATAGGGTTCAAGTCGATGGACGAGATTACAAAAAGCCAGTTTTCCAAACTTCGTAAGGAGATGGTTGACAACGCCATTTTCGCGCGCGGCGTCAGATCCGAGCTGGTTCTCCATGCCATGCGTAGTGTGCCTCGCGAGCGCTTCCTTCCGGCGCATCTTCGCGAATTTGCTTACGATGACGCCCCCTTGCCGATCGAAGAAGGACAGACGATCTCGCAGCCCTACATCGTCGCGTTCATGACCGAGGCATTGGCGCTATGTGGCGGCGAAAAGGTCCTCGAGATCGGCGCCGGTTCCGGCTATGCGGCGGCGGTGCTTTCGGATATCGCCGCCGACGTCTACACCGTGGAGCGTCATGGACCGCTGGCTGAAAAAGCCGCCGCGACGCTCGCCGATCTTGGCTATCATAACGTCCATGTCCTGCACGGTGACGGGACGAAGGGTTGGCCGGAGCACGCGCCGTACGATGCAATTATAGTCGCAGCCGGCGGTCCGTCGATCCCCGAGTCTCTCAAAGACCAACTGAAAATCGGCGGCCGGCTGGTGATTCCGGTGGGTGCGGACCTGCACATTCAAGAACTGGTGCGGCTGACGCGGATCGCGAAGGGCGAATATCGCCGGGAAGACCTTGCCGATGTGCGATTTGTTCCGCTGCTCGGCGAGGAAGGATGGACCGAGCCGCAGCCGGTCCGCCTCCGCCACGCAACCACGGCAGGCGCCAGCGCCGAGGACAAGCTGGTCAAAAAGGTTGCCGGCGCGGCCGAGCCGTTCGGCTCGATCGACACCGTCGATCTTGCCCCGCTGCTCGAACGGATCGGCGACGCGCGCGTCGTGTTGCTCGGCGAGGCAAGCCACGGCACTTCCGAATTCTATCGGATGCGCGAGCGCATCTCGCGCGAACTGATCGTCAAGAAGGGATTCCGCTTCATTGCGATTGAGGGCGATTGGCCGGATGCCGCGCGGGTCGATCACTATGTGCGGCATCTCGAATATCGTGCCTCCGAATGGACGGCATTTGCCCGATTTCCGACCTGGATGTGGCGCAACAACGAGGTGCGTGATTTCGTCAATTGGCTGCGTGAGCACAATGCAGCGACCAAGAACGAGTCGCGGGTGGCGTTTCACGGCCTCGATCTCTACAGCCTGTATGTGTCCATCCGCTCGGTTCTGAATTATCTCGACGAGGTCGACCCGCACGCTGCCAAGGTTGCGCGTGAGCGTTACGGTTGCCTGACGCCGTGGCAGGGCGACCCGGCGACCTACGGCCATGCCGCGCTGACCGGCTCCTATAGGACGTGCGAGCCGCACGTGATGCAGGCCCTCAAGGATTTATTGGAAAAACGCCTCTCCTATGCCGCGCATGACGGCGAACGTTTTTTCGATGCGGTGCAGAATGCCCGCCTCATCACCAATGCGGAGCGCTATTATAGGATCATGTATTATGGCTCGCGCGCATCCTGGAATCTGCGCGACGAACACATGTTTACGACGCTGAAGAACCTGCTGGCGTTTTACGGAACGGACAGCAAGGCGATCGTGTGGGCGCATAATTCCCACGTCGGCGATTCGGCGGCGACCGAAATGGCCGCGCGCGGCGAGCACAATATCGGCCACTTGTGTCGTCAGGAATTCGGCGGCGGTGCCTATCTGGTCGGCTTTGGGACCAACAGCGGCACCGTCGCGGCGGCATCCGACTGGGACGGGCCGATGGAGATCAAGACGGTCCAGCCGGCGCTGCCGAACAGCTATGAGCGATTGTGCCACGCGACCGGACGCGGGCGCTTCATGCTGGGGTTGTGCGATCGCGCCGACCTGACCGGCGCGCAAGGCCTGGGCAAGCCGCACCTTGAGCGAGCGATCGGCGTGATCTACCGGCCGGAGACCGAGCGCGCCAGTCACTATTTCCAGGCGATCCTGCCGCGGCAATTCGACGAATACATCTGGTTCGACGACACCCGCGCCGTCACGCCGTTCGATACCGCGGAGCTTGCGGGACTACCTGATACCTATCCGTTCGGCGTGTAAGCGTCGCCATGCCTGCTTGCAAGGACATCGCCTATGTTCTCGACAAGCTGACCTGGATGCGCGCGGAGCGCATATGGCCCAACGGTCTGCGCTATACGTGGACTGATGCGTTCGGTGTCATACTTCTTGTTTCGCTCTATGCGGAACTGGGCCAGCCGCGATTTCTCGACGAGGCGGAGTGGGTGGTGTCCGAAGTCGGCCGCGTGCTGGGGCGCTCGCGCGGCATCCGTATCGGTGAAGCGCCGGACCGCGACGGACAATATTTCCACTACCTGGCGATGTGGATGTATGCGCTCGCCGTACTGGCGCGCCATGTGCCGGCCTATCGCGCCATGGGTGTCGATCTTGTGCACCAGATTCACCCGGCATTTGTCGTGCCGGGGAGAGGCGTTGTCTGGAAAATGAAGGAGGATTTGAGCGCGCCTTATCCGGGCTTTGGTTTCGGGGCGCTCGATGCTTTCGATGGCTATGTCGCCTATCGATGCCTCGATGAGCATGCCTTGGCTCGCGAGATCGCCGACATGCGCGCGCTCATCGACGCGACCGCTTCGAGCCTCACCATCACCCAGGATCTCGGGCTCGGCATGATGCTGTGGCTAATCCACTTTTTCCCCACAGAGGATTGGGCGGTGGTGCAACGGCGCCGCAGCCTCGCTGTGCTCGAACTGATGTGGCGTGAAGACGGCTACTTTTGTCGCGAGCCCGATCTCCCCCATGTCAAGTTTGCCTTCACCAATTATGGCGTTTCGATTGGCTTGCAATCTGCGAAAGCCATGACCGAACGGGTGCTGCGGCTGAATAGCTTTTTTGATCATTACCGGTCAGGCGACGAGTATGACCGCGAGGCCATTACCCACGTCATGGCATGCAACTCGCATTTTCCCGGCTACCTAATCCGTGGATTTCCTGATTGAATCCGCGCTAACGCTTTTTGTTTTGACTGCGGACCGGAGGATTTAGCGTTGCCTAGCTGCTGCGCGCCGTTTCTTCATCTTCGTCGGCAGTGAGAATTGCCACGATATCACCGGGGATGTCCTTTAGGGGCAGGCCGGCACCGAAAACGTCGGTATCGCCGGCGAGCCACGCCGAAGCCTGCTCGACATCGACTATGCGCGGGCGCAGCGTCATGATGTCCAGGAGCCGGTCAGCGTCCAAGTTACCGAGAATGGATTTCACATCATCGGTCGATGCCAATGTGTCGCGTTCGTGGGAAGTCGCTTGAGATTTTGTCATCGATTTCTCCATTTCACATTTCTCGCGGACTTGGCAAAGGCATGGAGATCATGGCGTCAATTGTTTCACGTTCATTGATCTGAATCAAAATGGCGCGCTAGTGGCTTGACCGCTGTCGTGATCGAGCTAGGTCCTGGAAAATTTCTACTCCCGCGCAATCCAGCGGTCGCCCACCTTGACGTAGGTTCGCTTTACGGCGGCCCAGGCGATCCGATGCGCGGCCTCTTCCTGCCGCGGATCGCCGGCATGGGCGGCGAAGGCATGATTGAAAGCCTCGCGATAGATATCCTGCGCATGGTCGGGGAGATGTGACCGAACCGAAATCGGCAGATCGACGTTCGCCTGATACGGCATGACGTACCAGCCTTGCTCTCAAGAAGTGATCGTCATCCCATGAGATGCTTTACTATATTCGCAATGGGATGCTGAGACACATTGATATTGAAGCATTCCCCGATGGGTGTTGATTTAGATCAAAGCTACTTTACGGCTAGGATCCCGAATCGATACTGGGCTCATCGCTTGGCGGGAAATATTGGGGTTTGTCTCAAGGAACCGTGGCTCTCATTCGTCGCGCCAAAAGGCCCCTATGAGCTTTGCTCAAAGCTCGAAAACCTCGCTTAGTGACGGCATCTCGATCCGCGTGTCGGTCAGCTTGGTCGCAAATGATTGCATAACCGCATTATCGCCGTGAACAAGGAATGTACGCCCGGCACCGGTCTGTTGATGCCATGCGAGCAATTCGGCCTGGTCGGCATGGGCTGAAAATCCGTTGATCGTGTAGATGCGGGCGTGGACCGGGATTTCTTCGCCGAAGATACTGACCTCTTTCGCACCATCGATAATGCGGCGGGCAAGTGTGCCTGCGGCGGCATAGCCGACGAATACGATGCTTGATTGCGGTCGCGAAAGATTATGCTTGAGATGATGCGTAACCCGTCCGCCGGTGCACATCCCGGACCCGGCCATAATGACGGCCCTACTGGTTATACTGTTCAAAGCAATGGACTGCGATGTTTCGCGCACGAAGTGCAGCCCGGAAAAATTGAACGGGTCCGCGCCGTTGCGAAGCGCCGCGGCGACCTTCGGTTCGAGACTTTCGAGGTGGTGCTCGAAGATTTTGGTCGCCGAGATCGCCATCGGCGAATCCAGGAACACCTGCATCGAATTCGGCAAGCGACTTTGTTCCAGGCCCTGGCGCAGGAAATAGAGCAGCTCTTGCGCTCGTTCCAATGCAAAAGTCGGAATAATCACATTGCCGCCGCGCGCGAACGTGTCGTTGATCGCCTGGTAGAGCTCATCGATCGAGGGCTGAAGCGGCTTGTGCCGGCGGTCGCCATAGGTCGTTTCCATCACGACGACGTCGGCCTTGGGCGGAATTGCCGGGCTTCGCAGCACTGGATGGCCGGCATTGCCGATATCGCCGGAAAACAGGACGCGACATTGGCGGCCGCTTTCCGCGAGTTGCAGGAAGATGCTGGCCGAGCCGAGGATGTGGCCGGCATCGCTGAACGTCGCCTGAATACCGGGGGCGACGTCGAAAGATTGGCCATAGACCGCGGTCCTGCCGAAGAATTCGAAACTGTTGAGGGCGTCGAGCTCCGAGTACAGCGGCTGCAGCGCCGGTCCGCTGGCGCCGTGACGCGCGGCTCTGCGGCTACGGTAGCGCGCCTCTTCCTCCTGAAGGTGGGCGGCATCGAGCAATACCAGCCGGGCGAGCTCACGCGTCGCCGCGGTCGTTACGATTTCACCGCGAAAACCTCGTTTCGCCAGCAGCGGCAAACGTCCACAATGATCGAGATGGGCATGGGTCAACAGCACATAATCGATTGCCGCGGCATCAAAGCCGAATGGACCGGCGTTTTCTTCGGAAAGTTCGCGCCCACCCTGGTACAGGCCGCAATCGATCAGGATACGGCGGCCGTTGCTTTCGATCAGGTGACATGAGCCTGTGACATCGCGATCGGCGCCATGAAAGGACAGCTTCAAGAAAATCTCCAAATTTCAAATTGCGGGGTGGATCGCGATTACACGTGAAAGATGTCGCGTCAACGCATGGATGGCAGCGGTTCCCCGCAACGCTCGTGCCAGCTCAGGATGCCGTCCCAGATTTGTTGCGCGGTTTCCGCGAACCAGAACAGCTCGCGATCCTCGGGGTCGATCACGCCTTCATCGACCATGTAATCGATGTCGACGACGCGCCGCCAGTAGCTTTCGCCGACCAGTACGACCGGAATCGGTTTTATTTTGCGGGTCTGCACCAGCGTCAGGACCTCGAACAGCTCGTCCAATGTTCCGTATCCGCCCGGAAAGGCAACCAGCGCACGGGCCCGCTGCAAGAGGTGCAGCTTGCGCAATGCGAAGTAATGCAGGCGGAAGCAAAGATCGGTCGTAATATACGGATTTGGATATTGTTCGTGCGGCAGACTGATGTTGAGGCCGACGGATTTGGCGCCAACGTCGAAAGCGCCGCGATTGGCGCCTTCCATGATGCCGGGGCCGCCGCCCGTCATGATGACCGCATGTGGCGTGGAATCGCCGCTATTGGCCGCGCCGACCAGCCGGCCGAACTCGCGCGCAATCTCGTAGTAGTGGCTTTTGGCCAGGACCCGTTCGGCGATGGCGAGTTGCCGTTGCAAGGTTGCGTCACCGGCATTGGCCGCCATTTTCTGCCGCAGCGCCTCGACTTTGCGGCGGGCCGCCGCCGGCTCGCAAATCCGTGTGCTGCCGTAGACGACGATGGTGTTGCGAATGCCATGCTCGGCCAGCAGCAATTCCGGCTTGAGATAGTCGAGCAGCAGGCGCTCGCCGCGAACATCGTTGCGCGCGATAAAATCGAGGTCTTGCTCCGCCAGCCGATAGGTAGGGCTGTTCAAGATCGCCTCGACGCGACGCAGCGCGTCGGGATCTTCCTCAATCGGTTTGGCGACCTGCCACGGCAGCGGCTCACGCCGCTGACGCGGGTGAGCAGGCTCGGGTATCCTAGGTTTCTGATCGTCCATCAATTGATCGTGGTTCTTGGTCATCCGATCACCACTTTAGGTGTCACGCGCTCGCACGTTATGTCCGTCGATAAGATTGCCCGTGTTGCCACCGCCAGGGCAATTGCCCCACCGTCTCGCGACAGCCGACCTCAAGGGACTACCCGATACTATCCGTTCGGCGGGTGCGGTACATCTTTCGACCGCTGAGCGAGCCAACGCGCGATATCCGGCCACACTTGGGTCAGCGTCGCCCTTCCCATGAACATGCCGAGATGCGGGCAGGGGGCTGTCGCCTGTTGAATGCCCTGCCTCACAGTGCCGACCAGGCGTGCGGCCGCGAACACCTGCTGCGGCGCCACGACATCGTCATCGCGCGCTGCCAGCAGATAGATCGGGCAATTCACCTTCCCAAGATCGATGCGTTGGCCGAGCGCGACGAAGCGCCCGGTCGCGAGCCGGTTCTCCTTGTACACCTGCTCGACCATCTGCAGAAAATACGTGCCGGGTAGATCGACGGTGTATTTGTACCAGTCGAGAAAATAGGCCTCGAGTCGGTGAACCTCTGACGACACGACATCGTCCGGGATCTGCAGCACGCGGTGAGCGGCCTCGCTTTCCTCGGCGCGCGGATCCCACAATTGCTGGACGTGCCGCCCGAGCACGCGGCCCTCGCCCAACTCGACAAATTCCTCAAACAGCGCGGCCGGCGTGTCGCGCGCCAATCGGGTCAAGGCGCAGTCGCCGGCGGCAATATCTATGGGGGCACCGGCCAGAACCAATCTTCTGACCTTGGCCGGAAATCGCGCGGCAAACACCAGCGCCAGCCAGCCGCCCTGGCAGAGGCCAACGAGATCGACCGGCGCGCCGAGTTGGTCGACCAGGACATTGAGGTCGGCGAGATAATTGTCGACCGAGAGAAACCGCGTGGTCGCGGTCGCCGAACGCCAGTCCGTGACAAAGACCCGTGGCAGGCCCGCCTGTTGCAGGGCGGCGACGAGACTATGGCGGGGCGCGAAGTCCGCGATCGTGGCGCTGTGGAGCGCAAACGGAGCGCAGACTAAAGTCGCAACACCCTCGGGACTGATCGAGAAGTCCCGCAGCCGCACCGTCGTCAATTCGAGCGCTAATTTATTGGGCGTCGCCCATTGCGGTTCGGCACACGGCTCCGGCGGCTCCGCGGCGGTGGCGAGTTTCGCGAACTCCTGAGCCATTGACGCCGCAAATTTACTCGCCTGCTCCGCCATCAGAGCCGGCCAGAGAAAAGCGAGCGACAGGAACGGCGGACCTTTGCTTTCCATTTTGACTGTCTCGTACCGAACCTTTCGGCTCAGTATTGAGGTAAACGAACAGTCGCGCTCATCGACAGAGCGCGCGATCGAACCTACTTCATCAGCACATATTGGCCCGGCGCGTCGTCTCCCGCTGCGAACTTGGTGCCATCACGGCCGACAGAGGGAGGCGGGACCGCCGGACCAGATTCTTCGGCAAGCCACGCGGTCCAGGCCGGCCACCAGGAACCCGGTTGCGGCGAAGTGGTATTCATCCAGGTATCCGGGTCGACGTAGTGAGCGTCGGCCCGGTGCGATCCCAGGCGGAAATGCCGGTGCGGATGGCCAGGCTCGGACAGGATGCCGGTGTTGTGACCGCCGTTGGTCAGGGCGAAAGTGATATCGCCACCGAGCAGAAGCTGAAACTTGAACACCGAGCGCCACGGCGCCACGTGATCCTGTTCGGTGGCGACCGCAAACACCGGAACGCGAATGTCGTGCAGCGCAATCGGCCGGCCATCCACCTTGAAGCGGCCTTCCGCCAGATCGTTGCCGAGAAACAGCGAGCGCAGATACTCCGAATGCATCCGATACGGCATCCGGGTCGCGTCGGCATTCCATGCCATGATGTCGATCGGCGTCGATCGCTCCCCCATCATGTAATCGTGCACCATGCGCGACCAGATCAGATCGTTGGGTCGCAGCAGCTGGAACGCGCCGGCCATCTGCTTTGAATCCAGATAGCCGCGATCCCACATCATGTCCTCGAGAAATGCCACCTGGCTCTCGTTGATGAACAGCATCAATTCGCCGGCGTCGCTGAAGTCGACCTCTGAGGCAAGGAAGCTCAGGCTCGCCAGACGCGTGTCGCGGTCGCGTTCCATGGCGGCTGCGGTGATCGCCAGCAAGGTGCCGCCAAGGCAATAGCCGGCGGCGTGCACGCGCTCCGCGCCGGTGATCGCGGTCGCCGCCTCGATGGCCGGAAGCACGCCCAGGGTGCGGTAATCGTCAAATCCTATATCGCGGTCGCCACTGTCGGGATTTTTCCATGAGATCATAAAGACCGTGAAACCCTGCTCGGTCAAAAATTTTACCAGCGAATTCGCCGGCGAAAGATCGAGGATGTAGTATTTCATGATCCAAGCTGGAACGATGACGATCGGTTCCGGCCTGACCTTTTCGGTGGCCGCGGCATATTGAATGATCTCGGCGAGCGGCGTGCGGCAAACGACCTTGCCCGGCGTTGCCGCCACGGTCTTGCCAACCACGAAGGCTTCCGATCCCGCAGGACCTCGGCCGGTGCCGGCCCGCATCAGATCGTCGGCCAAGTTGAACGTCCCGCGCACGAGATTCATGCCGGCCTGCGACCGCGTGCGCGAGAGCACCTGGGGATTTGTCCAAATGAAGTTGGACGGCGCGACCATGTCGAGAAGCTGCCTGGCCGTGAAGGCCGCCATGTCCTGGTGCCGTCCGCTGAGACCGCGAACGTCGGTCGTTGCCGCCTGCCACCAGCGCTCGGCCGACAGGAACGCATGGGCATAGGCGTTGAACGGATAGCTCCGCCATTCGGGCGCGCGAAATCGGGTGTCCTGCGGCAGTGCGCTCTCGCCCGGGTCCTGTTCGGCACCGATCGCGCAACGCGAAGCAAAAGCGAGATTTTCGAGAAAGCCCATTGCCGCCTGGCCGGCGAGCTGCATCTGCCGGCCCGGGGCAACCGCCAGATGGGTCATCCAGTCGAGATAGGCGCCTGCCAGCGCACTAGGCGCCAATCCCCCGGTGAGCCGCGCCATGGCGGCGTGCAAGGTGCGGTCGAGATCCGGCAGTGCGTTGGCAGCGGGCGCTGCCCGGCTGATTTCCGTTTCCGGCTCCGCCTGCAAAGGCTGGAGTTTCGCGGCGGAGGTGTCGACGAGGGGGGCTGTGTCGGCCATTGGTCTAATTTTGCGATGAGGAACGAGCTCAACCGCCATCATGGGCCATGCGGCGTGCCGCCGTATTGAGCCAGATCAAATCGCCTAAGCTGGCCAACGGCGTTCTCAAGGCGGCGGCAATATCGACAAAGGCGCCGTTGCCACCTACTTTCGCACCATCGTTTTCTTTGAGATTTGTCAAAATTCTTCCCCCGAAGCAGCCTATCAATGTGCTTTTCGTATTCACATCGAGGAGCGATCCTATGAACAACGACGCCAATGATCTTGACGAGGCTGGCGAAGCCCTCACTGCCAATGATCTGTCCGATGAGGCATTGGAAGCTGCCGCGAGCGGTGATGGCCGACGAGCAATAACCTGGGCGTACTGCAGCAATTATTGGACCTGCTGGCCGCTTTGAGTCGGCGAACCGCGCGCGAGTCGCAGGGTGGACTGCTGTTCCGTCCTGCAATTCGCTCGCGCTATTAAATTCGTATCGCGTGCTCGGCCGGAGTGGAGGGCAGCTGGAGCGCGTCGGCGACGGCGCGTTGACCTATGTCAACACAACGATCGCCGCCAATGTTAATTGAAACAGCGCCGGCGGGGGCTGCTAAAGTGGACGCGAGATGGAACAAGACCGCAATATAACCGGCGCGGCGCCGCCTCGCGCGACTGAAAGCCATCTTGAAAGCACCCCCCCATCAACGGACCACCATGTTCCAGCGCTCGCCGATCGAGGCTTACCGGTCCCGATAGTAAAGCGAAAACCGGCGCGCAGCTGGCTGATACGCGTCGTGATTGCGCTAGCCGTGCTCGCCGGTGGGGCCGGTGCAACCTACTACGGTTGGCAGCGGCTACACCCGCAATTGCCGGCCGGCATCGCATTCGGCAATGGCCGGCTCGAAGCGGATGAAATCGATATCGACACCAAATACGCCGGCCGTATCTCCGAGATATTTGCCGACGAAGGCGACATGGTCAAAGCCGGCCAGGTTGTCGCGCGAATGGACACGCGTGACCTCGCGGCCTCGCTCAAGAAGGCGCAGGCCCAGGTGGAGCAGGCGCACCGCGCGGTCGACGAAGCAAACGCCAATGTGACGCAACAGAACACCCAGCTGCTCTTGGCGCAGCAAGAGTTCGATCGCGCCGCCGCCCTGGTGGCGAAGGGCTTCCAGACCAAGGAAGTCATGGACCAGCGTCAACAGCAACTCAACGGCGCCAGTGCGGCGCTCGACGCTGCAAATGCCCGGGTGACCGAGTCCGAACACGCGCTCGAAGCGTCGACCCACGACGTGGAACTCTACAATGTCGAGATTGCCGATAACACGCTCGTGGCGCCGCGCGACGGACGTATCCAATACCGCATTTCCAATATCGGCGAGGTGCTTCCTGCCGGCGGCAAGGTCTTCGCCATGCTCGATACCTCTTATGTGTACATGGACATTTATTTGCCGACCGAAGCGGCAGGAAAAGTGAAATTCGGCACCGATGCCCGCATCGTGCTCGATGCCTATCCAAAGATCGCGATCCCGGCCAAGGTCTCGTTCATCGCGACTGCGGCTCAGTTTACGCCCAAGACCGTGGAGACCCAGAGCGAGCGCGACAAGCTGATGTTCCGCATCAGGATCCGCATCGATCCGGAGCGGCTGCGAGCTCGCGCCGAGTCCGTGCGCAGCGGGCTGCCGGGCGTCGCTTACGTCCTAACCGACCCGGCCGCAAAATGGCCGGCCGCCTTACAAGGTCCGATCGCGCAATGAGCGAAGCGGCCAGGCCAGTCGCGGGTCTGGAAAACGTCACCCAGCGTTATCGGCATGCCTGTGCACTCGATGCGGTCACTCTCGCGCTGCCCGCCGGCCGCATGATCGGCCTGATCGGACCCGATGGAGTCGGAAAATCGACGCTGCTCAGCATCATCGCCGGCGCGCGGCGGGTCCAGTCCGGCCGCGTGGTCGTGCTCGATGGCGACATGGCGGATGCCGCGCACCGCGCCGCCGTCTGTCCGCGCATCGCCTATATGCCGCAGGGATTGGGCAAGAACCTCTATCCGGACCTCAGCGTCAGCGAAAACATCGAGTTCTTCGGCCGCTTGTTCGGACAATCTCGCACCGAACGGCAATGGCGAATTTCCGAACTTTTGGACAGCACGGGACTCGCTCCTTTTGCCGACCGCCCGGCAAAGAAACTGTCCGGAGGCATGCGGCAGAAACTCGGCTTGTGCTGCTCGCTCATCCACGATCCCGATCTTTTGATCCTCGACGAGCCCACGACCGGTGTCGATCCGCTGTCGCGCCGCCAATTCTGGGAACTGATCGCGCGCATCCGTTCGCGCCGTTCGGGCATGAGCGTGGTGGTCGCAACCGCCTATATGGAAGAGGCGGCAAGCTTTGACTTCCTTATTGCGATGGATGCAGGAAAAATCCTTGCCGCCGGTTCTCCGAACGATCTGAAGACGCAGACCCAAGCGGCGACGGTCGAGGAAGCTTTCATAGCGCTGCTGCCGGAAGAACGCCGGGCGGGCCGCAAGAGACTGGAAATTCCGCCGCGCCGCATCATCGGCGCCGAACCGGTCATCACTGCTCGCGATTTGACCTGCCGCTTCGGCGATTTTACCGCCGTCGACCGGGTGAGCTTCACCATCGAACGCGGCGAGATCTTCGGCTTCGTCGGCTCGAACGGCTGTGGCAAAACCACGACGATGAAGATGCTGACCGGCTTGCTGCTGCCGACCGAAGGCGAGGCTCTCCTGTTTGGCAAACCGCTCGACGCGCGCGACATCAACTCGCGCCGGCGTGTCGGATACATGTCGCAGGCATTCTCGCTCTACACCGAGCTCACCGTCCGGCAAAACCTCCAGCTTCATGCACGGCTTTTTCACCTGCCGGCGAGGAAGGCGAAGACGCGTCTTGGTGAATTGACCGAACAGTTCGGCCTTGAGGACTATCTCGACCAGCGCACCTCGGATCTGCCGCTGGGCATACGCCAGCGGCTGTCGTTGGCCGTCGCCATCGTGCATGAGCCCGAGATGCTTATCCTCGATGAGCCGACGTCAGGCGTCGATCCGTTGGCCCGGGACCGGTTCTGGGAACTCTTGATCGATCTTTCACGCAACAAGGACGTGACCATTTTCGTCTCGACCCATTTCATGAACGAGGCCGAGCGCTGCGATCGCATATCGCTCATGGATTCCGGACGCGTGCTTGCGACCGATACGCCGGGCAATCTCATCAGGGCGCGCGGGGTCGCAACGCTGGAGGACGCTTTCATCAGCTATCTCGAGGAGGCGACCGGATCGCGCGCGCCGGAGGCCGGCAATGTCGTGCCGCCTGGCAAGACCGACGTACCGGCGCGACTGCCGCCGCCGCAGCGGCACGCGTTCAGTTTGCAGCGTCTTGTCGCCTATACGATTCGTGAAACGATCGAGCTGTTGCGCGATCCCATTCGGCTCGGCTTTGCTCTGTTCGGAACGGCGCTGCTGATGCTGGTGTTCGGATTTGGAATATCGACGGACGTCAATAATCTGACTTTTGCGGTGCTGGATCGCGACCAGAGCCACGAGAGCCGGGCTTACCTCGAGGAGCTCAGAGGCTCGTCCTACTTCGTAGAGCAGCCGCCGCTCGTCGATTATGCCGACCTTCAAAAACGTATGCAGGGCGGAAATCTCGATGCGGCAATCGAAATACCGCCGGGTTTTGGACGCGATGTCGAACGCGGTCGACCGGCCTGGGTCAGCGCCTGGGTGGATGGCGCGATGCCGTTCCGCGCCGAGACCATCCGCGGGTATTTGCAAGGCATGCATCAGCTTTATCTTCAGGATCCCGCGGTGAAGACGACGGTAGCCGCGGCAAGCCCGCCAGCCGATATCGAAATCAGGTTCAAGTACAATCAGGATTTCGACAGCATCTACGCCATGGTGCCCTCCAGCATCTCATTGTTGCTGGCGTTGTTCCCGGCGATTCTCATGGCGCTCGCGATCGTGCGCGAGAAGGAGCTCGGCTCGATCACCAACCTTTATGTGACACCGGTCACGCGGCTCGAATTCCTGATCGGCAAGCAGCTTCCCTATATCGGAGTCGCGGTGGTGAATTTTGCTCTGATGTTCCTGATGGCCTTGTTCGTCTTTCAGGTGCCGCTCAAGGGCAGCTTTCTTGCGCTCCTCATCGGCGTGCTGCTTTACGTCACCACGACGACGGGCTACGGCATGGTCATTTCGGCCTTCGCCCGAACGCAGATCGCCGCGCTGTTCGGCACGGCTATTCTCACCGTGCTGCCGGCGACGCAGTTCGCCGGCATGATGAGTCCGGTTTCGTCGTTGTCGGGGACGGCGCAAGTCATGGGGCGGGCATTCCCCATGACCTATTTCGTGCCGATCAGCGTCGGCACTTTCACCAAGGGGCTGGGCCTTGCGGATCTTGGCCCGGATTTGGCGGCTCTGGTCGTTTTCATTCCGATACTGACGCTGCTCAGCCTTCTGCTCCTGCGCACGCAGGAACGCTAGGAGCGAGACCGATGCGCATGATCGCGAACATCTTCTGGCTCGGCACCAAGGAACTACGAAGCTTTCTGCACGATTTCGTATTGTTGGGCTTGGTCGTCTATGCGTTCTCGCTCGCCATCATCAGTCAAGCGGGGAGCTATTCGCAAGAGTTGCACAACGCGTCGATCGCTTTCGTCGACGAAGATCATTCCGAGCTGTCGCGGCGGATCGCGCATGCGTTCCTGCCGCCATATTTTCAGCCGCCGAAAGCCATTGCCGAGCGCGATATCGTTCCGCTGATGAATGCGCGAAGGTACACGTTCGTGGTCGACATTCCGCCGAATTTCGAAAGGGACGTCCTGGGCGGACGACAGCCCGTGATTCAGGTCGACGTCGACGCGACCGCGATGGTTCAGGCGGGGCTCGGCTCGGGCTATGCCCAGCAGATCATCACCACCGAGATAACCGACTTTCTCTCGCATGCGGAAGGGGTGCCGCTGTCGACGGTCAATCTCGACGTGCGCATCGCGTTCAACCCCAACGTCACAACGGCGTGGTTCACCACGGTCATGGGGATCATCAACAACGTCACCATGCTCGCCATTATTCTCGCCGGGGCGGCGGTCATCCGCGAGCGGGAGCACGGGACCATGGACCATCTTTTGGTCATGCCGCTGACGCCGTTCGAAATCGCGATGTCCAAGGTGTGGGCGAACGGCCTTGTCATTACCGTGGCGGTCGGCCTTTCGCTCTATCTCGTCGTCCGTCTATTGCTCGGCATTCCCATCGCTGGCTCGATACCACTCTTCATGGTCGGCGTGGCGATCTATCTGTTTTTCGCCTGCGCGATCGGGATATTTCTGGCCACCGTAGCGCGATCCATGCCGCAGCTCGGCTTACTCTACATGCTGGTCTACATGCCCATGAATATGCTCTCCGGCGCCAATACGCCGCTCGAGAGCATGCCGCCGTGGCTGGCGACCGTGATGCAGGCATCGCCGTCGACGCATTTCGTGGCGTTTGCGCAGTCGATCCTCTATCGCGGCGCCGGCTTCGACGTTGTTTGGCCGCAGTTCCTGCTGGTCGCCGTGATCGGCGGACTATTCTTCGTTCTTGCGGTTCTTCGCTTTCGCTCCAGCACCGCGCAGGCGACATAGCCGCGACGGCATAAGGCAATCGATTACGATGAAGATGAAGACGCTGTCTTTAAGCAAGGTCTACCAATTGCTGGAGCCGGGGCCTGTCGTCCTGCTCACGACCGCGCGCCGCGGACGCGCCAATATCATGACCATGTCCTGGCACATGATGATCGAATTCGAGCCGCCGCAGATCGCCTGCGTCGTCAGCAACGCCAATCACAGTTTTGCCGCGCTGCAATCGACCGGCGAGTGCGTGATCGCGATCCCGGCGCGCAGGTTGGCGAATAAGATGGTGAAGGTCGGCAATTCGTCGGGCCGCGACATCGATAAATTCGCCGCATTCGGCCTGACGGCGTCGCCGGCGCAGTGCGTAGCGCCACCGCTGGTCGCCGATTGCTTCGCCAATCTCGAATGCAAGGTGATCGACCGGCGCTTGGTCACTCGCTACAACCTCTTCATTCTCGAAGTGCTCAAAGCCTGGATCGACCCGGCGCAGAAGAACCCGAAGGCCCTTCATCATCGCGGTTACGGCACATTTGCCGTCGACGGCGCGACGATCGAATTGAATTCCCGAATGAGATGATCAGGCCTGCCGAATCGCGGCTAGGCGGCGGCTAAAAGGATAGCGCGTCGCACCAACGCCTCGAATAGCGGCAGCTTGTAGGCGTTCTTGGTTAGCGGCGTGGCGCCGTCAAGCGCGGCGCGCGCCGCCACTCTGGCGGTTTGTTCGTCTATCCGCCTGCCTTGGAGCGCAGCTTCCGCGGCTTTTGCCCGATGCGGCACGGGCGCCGCCGCGCCAAGAACGATCGCCGCGCGCTTGCAGCGGCCATCCGGGTCGAGATCGAGCGTGACCGCGACGTCAGCGAGCGGCCAGTCGAACGAGTCTTTTTCGCCTTGCTTGATGTGCGCCATGCGCACGCTTGGCGGCAGTTGGGGTAAATCGATGGCGGTTAGAATTTCCTGCGGCTGTAGATCATTCTCGCGCTGCGCATCGCGGTCGACCGGCACGAAGAAATCCTCAAGCAGGCAGCGACGCCTGGCGCCCGCTCCATTGGTGAGCTCGACCGTCGCGCCCAATGCCACCAGCACCGTCGCCGCGGTCGAAGGATGAACGATGGCGCAGACTGTATTGTCGAAAATCGCGTGATATTGATTTTCGCCGGTGATCGCGAAGCAATGGGCGCCACCCTTACGCAAACAATGAAACGCGTGTGAACGGAAGTACCAGCAACGCGGGCGTTGCAGGAGGTTGCCGCCCAGCGTCGCCATATTGCGGATTTGCGGGCTCGCCGAACCGCGCAACGCCTCGGCCAGCGCTGGGTAGCGTTGTTGCAGAACATGGTGCTCGGAAAGCGATGCCAGGGTGGCCATGGGACCGATCCGTAACCCGCCGTCCTTGTTTTCGACGACCTCATCGAGACCCGGCACTCCGGTCAGGCTCACCACTTTCGCCGGCTTCAGCAGGCCCTCTTTCAAGAGATCGAGAATATCGATGCCGTTGGCCTTCACGATCGCTGTGTCGCCGTGGTCCATCGCCTCAGGCGACAGCGTCATCGCGTCAGCCACGGTCGCCGACGCCACGGCCGCGGCTTCGGAGATCGATTTGGCATTCGTCCAGGCGAAGCGGTTCACGGATTCAACTCCTCGCTGGAATTTTGCCGAGCGCGCCCAGCACGGCCGCCGGCGTCATCGGCAGGTTGCGCATGCGAACGCCGATCGCGTTGTAGACGGCATTG
>Ga0187890_10001101_pt1 | contig 19666 bp, 26 predicted proteins | sample June2016WEW_21_1_FD_133005 | JGI IMG/M metagenome (GOLD analysis project Ga0187890, IMG submission 133005) | Peatland microbial communities from SPRUCE experiment site at the Marcell Experimental Forest, Minnesota, USA - June2016WEW_21_10 | ecosystem: Environmental > Terrestrial > Soil >... | reverse complement strand
GTTGGTTCGATCTCGGACATGCGCGGCATCGTTCCGGACGCGAGCTTTGATGCAGTCTTCTCGTCGCATAGCATTGAGCACCTGCACGCGCATGAGGTCGCGCCCGCGTTCCGCGAATTTAGGCGGGTCCTGAAGCCCGGCGGCTTCGCGCTTATCACCTGTCCGGATCTCGGCGCAATCGCGCGACTGCTCGCGCGCCAGGACCTTGAATCCGTCGTCTATGTTTCGCCGGCCGGACCGGTCAAAGTTCTTGACATGCTTTACGGCCACGGACCGTCCATCGCCGAAGGGCGCGTTTTGATGGCTCACAACACCGGCTTTACCGATGAGCGGCTGGGCCGCGTCGCAATTGAGTCCGGCTTTGCGGAGGCGAGGGTCATGGCGGGCGAAACTTTCGACCTCTGGGCGGTGTTGTTGACGCCGAACGCCGCAGTGGCGGATATTTCGCCATTGTTCGAGGGAACGAATGTCGCCCCGCTGTTTTCGAGCCCCGCCGCAAGCGAAAACCGCGAATCCGGACCGTTGGTGAAGTCCAATGCGGCGGCCAGAGCCGGACGGCCTGTATTCGCCAATTCGTGAGCGATCGCGGCGCCGTTTCCTCGCTCCTCAGCCGTCGTGGGTTTTTGCAGGACAGTATCGTTCAAATTCGATCACGGCGCAATTGCATCTCGCACGCGATTAGCGATAGATCGATCCGGCCTGCGCCCCTGCGCCCCTTATCGGGCGCATTCTTGAGATGTAATTTAGGCCAATTGGGCGTCCCAGGAAAACACAAATCATAACTGTTCAATCGAATCTACAGCTCTAAAGTAAAACAATAATCCAAATATCCGCTGGCGACTTTGCTAATCATCGACATTCTCAACTGTTAGTCGCCCCGGTTCGGACAGGATAGCGCCGCAGTTCGGTCAGATTTTTGCGCGTCATTCTCTGAAAGAGTGATTCATCCGATCTCTTCCGGCGGCGTTATTCTGGTCATGATTTCGATTGGCGTGATTATCACTTTGGGGGTGGTTCCGGGAATCGTCGGGGCGCTTTTGGCATATCGCTACTCGGCGTTCGCCTTGGTCCCCGCGGCTTTGTTTTTCCTTGTTCTGGCCATAGCAGGCTGCCGCGCGGACGGCTTGAGCCTTTCTGAGGGCGCGCTGGTCGTCTTGTTCGACCTGACCTGCTTGCAGGTTGGCTATTTCCTTGGACTTTTCGTCCCGCAAACCCGACGACGCCTGGCTGCTACGTCGTTCGGTTTGGACGGCGCGCCACAGGATGAGAGACCGCGGCGACCGTTTATCGGTCAGCGCCGGAATGTCCGGCCGTCCGTTCCAAGCAGGGTTGAACCCATGAATTGAACAGCTTGACGTCAGCGTGCGCGGTGTAGCGCATGCCCGAAACAGGCGCGCCAGAGAATTTTGAAGTCAAGGGCGAGCGACCAGTTGTTAATATACCATAAATCGAACTCGATCCGCTTTTCCATCTGCTCGATTGTCTGAGTTGCTCCACGAAGGCCATTAACCTCATCCCATCCGGTGATGCCCGGCCTGAAATGGCGTCGGTCTGCAAAGTAGGATGGAGCGGCATAGCGGTCGCACGCGATTTCATTCGGCTGTGGGCCCACGAGAGACATATCTCCCTTCAGCACGTTGAAGAGCTGCGGCAACTCGTCGATGCTCGCTTGTCCGAGCAAACGACCCACTCCCGTGACACGCGAAGCGTTCCGGCGCGGCTGAACGATCTGCGCGTCCTCCTCTGACACGTAGATGGTTCGGAATTTGTAAATGAAGAACATGCGTCCATCGAAGCCGAATCGACGCTGGCGAATGATGACGGGGCCAATGCTATTCAGCTTGATAGCCAAAGCGGTCATCAAGAAAAGCGGGGCTAGCACAACGAGCGCGGTCACCGCCAGCACGACGTCGCACGCTCGCTTCGCAAACCTCTCAGTTCGAGTAAGCGGCGCGCGCTGAATCGAACCCGAGGAAACCGGACCGATCGCGGAGAAGTTTTGGTGTCCAAACACGGAACGCATAGACTCTTGCCCTAGAAAAGCTGATGGCTGCAAATAATCGGCCAGTTGGACTCGTCTCAAATCGATACTTTACGGACGCAGCGTCCAAACTTGCCGCGCACGTTCCCAAACGGTGCCTGAACGGCGTCTGAATTAACTATACGGGATGCTCTGTGAAAAGTTGCGGACGGGGGATGAGCTTGGTCTTCGCGGACCGCCGGCGGGTAGATCGATTCGTTCTCATGGACGTGACGAACTTCGCCATTGAGGGCGACCTCCCCACACCGCGCACTCGAACCAGCGCTCTCGCCTCTGAAAGCACTTTTGTATAAACGAGCGACCGCCCGTCTTTAAGACGGTTCGCTTTCAGGTTGTCGAAGATACGCGAGGCCGGCGTTCGGGAAAATCCGGTCGACGGATGTGCTGTCCCGCCTGACGGCTGAACAGAGCCTTGCGCACGGCCGAAGTCGAACGGAAAAACGGATAGCGCGCCTCGACGCGCTCCCTCACGGCGCGAAAATCGACGCCCATGCAAGAAGTTTTGCAATTGGCGTAGGGATAGTCGCGTGGTTCGCTCCACGCCGCGTAACCGAACGTGAGTCGATAGAAGGCCAGATGCGGCCGAAGGACATTGGCGACCGCCCGATCGGCTTTGAAATATTCGGCCGCCATCCAGGCCGGACGCAGCGCAACATAGGGCAGTTCCGGAATTTTCTGGGCAACCTCGAGCCGCGCCGCCAGCCGCGTCAGGTCTATGACGACGCGACCCATTCGCAGGTGAGGCATGATGACGTCGGAAAACACGCTGAGAGAAGGAAGCGCCCCATTTTCGTCGACGGCCACGTTGACCCGCAGCGTGCTGGCCAATTCGCCATCGATGAACGTCATGGTGATCCAGGCGTTCGAGGCGTCGTCATATTCTTCGTCGTAAAGTTGGCCGTCGGCGCGCGGTTCGATCAGCCTTCGCCGGACATAAGCATCGTATCGAAGCCGATGGACTGCCTGCCTTTCGGCGGGGTACAGGCGCAACGATGCTCGACTCTTTCGAGCAACCGCAGCACCCGATCCGAAAATGGAGATGTCGCGTCGCCGACGCTCGCGTCCATGAATACTCGTCCGACGTTGACCGGCGATCACGGTTAACAAAAGGTAAATGGATGTAAAGACGTTCCGATCGAATTGGTTAATGGCGCCGCGATTGGCGGCGTGTCCAAAAAAAGCGGTCGCCAAGAACAGGCGAATCGCCGGACAGAGAAATCAGCAGCGTGGAGCGTCGAGGCAAACGATTATTCCCCCGCACGCGAAACGCTCCCCGCCGACAAGCTCAATGCGCCGAGTTCTCTATCAAGCTGTCGGGGGTGGACGATGCCGACCTTCAGCAAGATTCGGTAGATGACTTCGCGGCTCCGCCCAGCGACCGAACAGGGCGTCGCGCTCGGCCCACGTCGAACGAAAGAAGGGATAGCGCGCCTCTACGCGCTCCTTGGCGACGCTAAAATCAAGCCCCATGCAAGCGACCTCGCGACTGAAGTCCTGGTAGTCGCGCGGTTCGCGCCACAACTGATAGCCAAGCGCGTGTCGATAAAAGGCTCGCTGCTGCCGAAGGATCGTGGCGAGGACGAAATCGGCTTTGAAATATTCCGCCGCCAGCCAGGCGGGGCGCAGCGCAATATAGGGAAGCTCGGGAAATCTTATGGCAAACTCGAGCCGGGCCACGAGGCGCGTCGGATCGACAATCGTGCGCCCCATTCGAAGGTGAGGCATGATCACGTCGGAGAAGGGGCCAAGAGAAGGAATCGCGTCGGTTTCATCGGCGCCGATATGGACCCTCATCGTGCTGGCCAACTCGCCATCGATGAACGTCGTCGTGATCCAAGCGTTTGGCGCGCCGTCAAGAGCCTTGTCATCGGATTGGCCATCCGCGCGGGGCTCGTTTAAACCCTGTCGGACATCGCCCTCGTGTCGAAGTCGATAGACTGCTTCTCTTTCCGTGCGCGTATTGGCGCGGCGATGCTCGACTCTTTCGAGCAACCGGAGCACCCGATCCGAAAAACGTGAAGACATGCCGCTGACGCCCATGTCCATCAGAACTCACCCAACATTGACCGATGAACACGGTTAACAGGACGTAATCGGTTGAAAATCCACAACTGTCCGAACGAACAGCTGTTTCTACCAAGGGTTGAATGATTGTTCGTGAAACACGCGCACAAGCTTTAGTTTTTCGACGAATTTTTTCGAGCTTCGCCAACAATTGCCGCGTTGGTCGAGGCGCTCGCGCGAAAATCGTTGGTCTCAGATCCCGCAGGCGCTCACGATGTCTCCTCCGATTGGCTCCGGCTGGAGCAGTCGCCGGGGGCGGAACGACGCGCACCCAAAGCTGTCCGTTGGAAGCGTCGCGCTGGACAGGCTATTTCGCTTGGACGATCATGGCTTGAAAGGCATAGGAAGCGACCATGGACGTCGTCGCTTGGTTACACCTTCTTGACCTAGGTCTATACGAAGTCGCATTTCGCGAAAGCGAGATTGAGGCGGGCGACCTGCTGGAGCTGACAGATCATCGCCTCAAACACCTCGACGTCTCGCCTGCCCACAGGTTGAAGATGCTGCGCGCGATCGGGGAGCTTGCTGCTGGCGATTCGTTCGCCGTTCACCCGTCCGCCCTGACAGAGCCGAAGTCTCGAGACATCCCCGAACGTCGCCAACTGCCGGCGGCGTTCTCTGATCTGGTCGACTCCGTCCCATTGGCGGCGCGCGATCCCCTTGTCGATCCGGCAGTGGACGCTGCGATAGCCTTCTGTCAAGCAATCGCGAAGGCCCATCTTCGCCAAGGCGGGGATTTGGTTGAACTTCTCGCAACATTCGTCGCGATGGTCGTCCAGGAGGACAACGCGTTAGGGCTATATTGCCTCGAAAAACTCGACGGCTGGAGAACATACTCTTATCTGAGTAGTGCGTCCGATCGAGCGACGTCTTGTAATGGAGGCGCTACGCGACGACCCGTCGGCCCTGCTGCTCGGCGGCAATATCTTTTAGCGCGATGGCCCACCGGAGCCGTTGTGTGGCGCGGTGCAGCAGCGCCAGCGTTTTCGCATATCAGGTGACCGAACGCGGACGTTATGGCGTCGTGGTTCGACTTTCCGCGCGCCTGTCAACGATGAAAAGCCCGCGCTGCCGCGGTCGCTTGATCGGTCTGCTGGTCCTCGCCCGGGTCGCCTATCAGAAGGCGACAAGACAGCGCCGGGGCGCCACCGAATTCGGTCGGCGTGGCGCCGGCGCTGACGAAAGCAAGACGCTTTGGTTTTCAATAGAGCGCCGCCGCGCGCTCGGCAAAGTCAGGGCCCCGGTAGCAGCGCCGCCGAACGCCGCTCATGCGATTGTGGCCGTCTTGAACTTGCCGGTCCCATTCTTCTGTTCATACCACCACTCCTTCGCGACAGCTCTTAGGTCGATTGAGCTCTCGCGCCGTGTCGTTCGGAGTTTAACCATCTGCGCGGGGCGCCTTTTTGTGAATGCGATGAAATGATCGGGATTGTCGAACGCGTGCTCACACGCCGACGCTATCGTCCTCCGGCGACGCCAGACAGGCTTTCGGGATATTCAATCAAGGTTCAACCCAAAGTTGAAAAACTGTTCGTTCGACCAGTTGCGTGCGGCGGCGCCAGATATGATGGTGGCGCTGGTTTCTAGGTAATGAAACTATTTGTGGCCGCAACACGATCAGAGTTATTAGCAGTCAACCAGGTCTTTATTGACTTTCAAGTCGCCAGGAGGATCGCATGATCATCATCGGCGTGTTCGGTCTTTGCCTAGGAGCGGCATTGGCCCAGAATTTCAGAGTATTGGTGCTAATGCCGGGGGCCATCCTGGCCATCATGTTGGTCATGGTCCTCGAATTGGTTAGCGGAAATGATTTTCTCGATACCCTACTGGCTAGCGGAATGGTGGCGTGCGCCCTGCAGTTTGGTTATTTGTTAGGATTGTTCGTCAAAAGCTTCTTCGCCGACCAGAAAGCCGCTCGGATGACGAAGGCCTGGCTCAGCTGATTTTCGGCATGCCGAACTTCGTTGACGGGCAATTTCGCCGCCAATAACTGGGTGCCGACGATAGGGATTGTGCGGAGGCCCCTCGGCCGCCAGGAACACGATCTGCGCGCGCCAAACATGCTCCCGCGGAGCGTTGCAGACTTTGCCGAGGACCTGAAGCCTATCCAAATCGGCGGACTCGATCGAATTGAAATGCCGGTGCGCGCGCCGCAGACTCGCACCTCGCGAGCGCGCCGCGATTCCCAGTTTTAGGTTTCAAATGTCAGATTTCATCCAACAAAGCCGCGCGGTTCAAAATGCCACCAAGCCGTGAGTCATGGCTCTGGCGACGGCATGGACCGTATTGCTTGCCCCGAGCTTGGAACGGGCGCATTCAAGGTGGAACTTAACGGTGCGCTGGCTTATGGCTAGGATTTGACTGATTTCCCAGTCCGACTTGCCCATCGCGCGCCAGCGAAGGCAATCCTTTTCTCGCGCCGAGAGTTTGGCTCCCATTTCGGTCTCCTCGAGACCTTCGGCTTTCATCGCCCACGAATGGAAATAATAGGCCAGGATCATGAAATCGCGCATGTAGTTTTTTTTGACCTGCCGCCATTCCGCGTCGGGAAGGGCGCTTGTCACGCTAAACAATGCGAATTCTCCGTGACGTCCGCGGACGGGAAACGAAAGACCCTTGGCGCTAATTTTGAATTCCTGCGCCTCGCCAAAGAAGCGAAGGATTAACGGGTCCGAGCGGTCGATCGAATCCCAATCGACGGGTAGAATTCCGCCCATGCCGGCCTGCACGATAGGATCCAAATTGACATAGCCCTCCTGCAAGTAATGCTTCTGCCATTCTGCGGCATAAGTCACGGCGACGAGCGGGCGATCATGCGAGGCGTTGGGCAAATTGATCGCGGCGTACGCCACATGTTCGAGACCATAATCGGACAGCGCTGAGCGCAACGCGGCGTGTCCTTGGGCGAGCCGCTCGGTTTTGGAGAAACGCTCAATAAGATCAAAGATATCCTCGCAAGACATAGACCGGCACCCATTCGGACGACGTCGTTAGTAAATGATTCCATTCTATTTCGCTCGTTTGAAACCTAGCCGGATTCAGGAGCGAAGCGCAATGGGGCGACAAGCTATTGCTTGTCTTCGCGGAGTTCGGAGAGACCGACTCGAATGGCGTCTTAGACGCGAGGCATGCCGATGAAGCCGATTGGCGACTTGCGCAGCGTGCTGGATTTTGGCGGAGTCGGAGCGACGAAATCTTGATGTCGATCGCGCCGAACCGGACGGCAAAGCGCTGCAAGGGCGGGCCGGCCGCATGCCTCATGAGAACAGGCCTCCACTTGCCGCACCTATTCGTGGCGCGCGCGACGTCGGGCATTGGTCGGACTTGGCGTCCCCCTCCGCGTCGCTGAAATCGGAAAGCCTTGCGCCGCCGCGCGCTCGCACCTCACCTCGATCCTAATGCGCGCAAAAAAGAAGGCGGCTTGAGCAGGTTACTGGGGTCCCCCAACATCCTTGCGAACCTAATTACAGTCGGAAGAATTATAGCAAATAGCTTAATAGTGATTAAACCAAAAACTTAAACAACCTTTCGAATGAACAATTATGTCGAACTTTACTGGAAGCGAATGTGATATCATCGCTCGCGTTATCGATGTAATCAGGGCGCAGTAAATGATCAGAATTATCGATGGTCGATTAAGACATAAATATAATAAAGAAATTGACGCGATGCATCGAATTCGTAAAAAAACTTTCTATGAAAGAAGAGGCTGGGAAGTTCCTGTTATTAACGCTTGGGAAATTGATGGTTATGACGCGCTTTGTCCACTTTATTTGGTATGCATTGACCGCAACGGTCTAACTATAGGCGGGTTGAGACTATTGCCAACCACAGGTTTTACAATGATCAACGATACATTTTCATTTCTTTTGCCTGACGCGGAACGCATCGAAAGTCCCTTAATTTGGGAATCTAGTCGATTTTCGGTCGATCACGAGGCGGACGTCGCTATTGGCAAGAAAGGCATTAGCCGGGCGACAGCCGAGCTGGGGTTGGCCATGAACGAAATAGGCATGCAAACGGGATTGACCCATATCGTGACCGTCTACGACGCTTTCATGCATCGGGTCCTGACGCGCGCCGGTTGCGCGGGTAAACCGATTTCGTCGCCGAAAAAAATCGGCAACGTCCTGGCTTACGCAGTGTTCTTCGATGTAAACATGGAAACCGACACGGCGCTGCGCGCAGCGTCCGAAATTGAAGGGTCGGTGCTCGAACAAGCCTCCGGAATTCCGGCGCTGCATCGGGCCGCCTGACCTAACGATCAACGCCTCAAGCCATTTTCACAGCCCGGGGGGTCCCCCCTCGCGCCCGACGAGAACGTGATTGCGTTATGCCGGAACAGGCGGTGCGTGAATGACAAGCACTTCGTTGTCGAAACAGAGAACGAGGCACGTGCGTTGGGACGCCCGGCCGCGTAGACATCGGTCTTTTGTTTGTCGCCAAACAAACGATCAAAAACAGAGAGGCGACTGCGAAGGATTACGCTGAACGCCTGGAGATTTCCGAGGCGCTTCTGATCAGCGCGATGGCGCGCGTCCGATGGGTCGATCCGGCGCTCAGGAAGGCGTCCCGCGGAATCCAGCTAGGAGGCACGTATGTCGGGCCGGACGGCCGCGGTCGCGCCCGCAAGCTGCAACTCTGTCTGCACGAATTTTGATAGGCTCGTTGCCTCGACAGCGCCCTGCGCGAGGCGAGCCAAGTGGCGAGCGCGGACATCCAAGACGGACCCTTGGTGGGGCGTCGCATCGACGCCAATCGCGTCGGCGAAGATCTTGACTGCGAAGGGATTGCGGGTTTCTTCGAGAGGATCAGCTTGCCGCGCCGATGTTCGGGCTTGGCGTTCGGTCTCCTCAAAGGAGGGCGTTCGACGTTGCGATCCCCTCGGGGCGCGTGGCGCCTGATCGACACCATCGCGCGCGGCTTTTCGCCTTTTCGATGAGGAACACGACCCGATGCTCCGCCGGCTCGGTGATCGCCGCGCGATCGCTGGTTTCGCGGATCAGATTGGGAATGTCCGCCGGCCAAAATGACGACACGGGCGCGCATCGTCGACCGGCGCGGCGCTGATGACCGATGATCGCGCCCGACGCTTGATGTTGTGCTGGCGGGTGGCCTTGCCCGGCGCATGGGCGGGTGCGACAAGATGATGGGCAAGGTCGGCGGCCGCATGACGTTCGCGCGCATCGTCGCGCGCCTTGCCCCGCAATGCTACGGGCTCGGGCTACGCGCCTCGCGCGACGATGACGATAGAGAGCAACGGCAACGATTGTCGCGCCAGCCGCCTCAGGCCCGTCGCAATAGTGCCGCGAACGATTGCTACTGGACTTCAGCCGCGAGTTTTCAGCCCCCCAGCGCCTCGCGGTTGATTTGGGCCGCCGTTCGCCCACGTGTCGTCGGCGGCCCGTCTTTTTCCCAAATAATCTGATATGCTCGCGCCCATGAGAAATAGGCCCCGCCGCACCGCAGAAGAAACCCGCCAGTGGGGAATGACGTTTCGCCTTGTGCTGGTCGCAACTGGCCTTGCCGCACTCGTCGTCGCCCTCCTGGCCCGCCGTATGGGCATGATGGGGTAGGCGCGTCAATCTCAACGCCATTGCCCAGTGACCTTCCTGGCACGAAATGGATAAAGCCACCCCCGATCTCGCCTCGGAAGAAACGAGGCGGCGCAAGATGGCGAGACCGCCCCCAATATGGGCGGATCCACAAATTAGCTCCTAGCTCAGTCGAGCGTCGCGGTCGGAGTGAACGCCAGCCCGCGTTGGTGTTCAGCCCGGCGCAAATAAAAGCTAAAATCATCCGAATCACGGCAGTATCAAGGTGTGGCTGGTCGAGGCCGTCCACTGTTGCGTGCGTCGCGTAAAGGCCTCCGGGCGCCATGCCGGCGGCCGTTGCGTTTGAACCAAACCAGACTTGCCGTCGCGCATCCTGCCATTGGCGTCGTCGATCGCTGTGCCGGGCGCCTGGCGGCTCCCTTCGCGTGCCCCCCGCGAAGATTGCGCGCTCGCGCCGGGCAAAAGCGGCGACGCGACACCATATATCGGCACATGCTTAGGAAGTTGCGAGCAACGCTCTCGGACAACGCGACGCATTGGAGGGCAGGGGTCGCCGCGATTGCAATCGCGGCCGTCAGCACGGCGCTGCTGGTCAGACTTCCAATCCACTGGCCCGGCGCGCAGACGCCGCGCGCCGCAGTTTCGCCGCCGCCCTCGCCAGCCCCCGTGCTGGCGGCGACTCCTGCGCCCGCCGCCGCGCCCGTGAACGGGCGTATCGCAGCGGTCGAGCCAAACGCGAGCGCGGCGACATTCGAGCGGCCAGCCTTTGATATTATTCGCGTCGAGCCGACAGGCGATGCGGTCATCGCGGGGCATGCGGCGCCGAAAGCGACGATCGAGCTGCGCGACGACGGGCGCTTCGTCGCGCAAACCAGCGCCGACGCGTCGGGAGATTTCACAATATTGCCGCCGCCGTTTTCCGCCGGAGCACACCATCTTGAACTGGTCGCCCGAACCGGCGAGGCGGCCGCCGTGCTGTCCGACTCTGTCGCGGTCAGTGTCCCGGCGCAGGAGGGCAAAGCGCCAAGCGCGGCGACGCCCGCGGCGCCTCGCGTGGACGCCCTCGCGATCCCTGGCGCGCCGGCGGCGTCGACTCGAGAGAATGCTTCGTCCAATCCGGCCGTCGCGTCCGCGCACACCAGCGCCCCCCGCTCAGGCCATCCCGCAAGCGAGGCGAGCATCTTGATGCGAACCTACCGCGCAACCGATACAGGGCGCCGTGAGGGCCTTTCGGCGCCAGTGCGCTCGCTGGAGCCCGAGCCGACGCCGGAGCCAGAGGGCGAAGCGAGGCCGGTGCGCGCCGGAGGACATCGCTGAACAGGCCTGGGCATGACGGGCCAAAGTCTGGAACGTGACTTGCATTCCGAGATGTGTCAGCCGCGGACGACCCCCTTCGAACGTGATGAGGGCCGCCTAGAGAGCTTGCCCAGCCTCTGTTAGGCGGCCCTCCTCTAGCGGTCACTTCGCATCCGCTTAGCGCGCCCCAACTCCAGGCGCGAGCTTGAGGAAAGGGAAATGAGTGTCGCCGGCGAACGGTTCAAGGCTGCTCGCGGACTGATCGGGTCGTCACAATTGGCGTCGACCGTCTTACTTCAGGTCGGAATTCGGTCGGCCGCTGAGTTCGAGGCGTGCAAGCCGACGCTGCCTTAAGAGATTCTTGTCTCCTTCGATCGCGCGCTTAAAGCCGCCGGCGTCGAATTCAACACCAAGAATGGCGAAGCGCCGGGCGTGGGGCTGCGGCGGATGAACGCGTGAGCAACTCGGCGGGGGCCCCCCGCCTCTTCGCGCGCGTGACAGCGCTTGCGGTCGCCGCGTCCGTGGACCTTTTGGCCTTCATGTCGTGGCCGAGATAGGATAGCAAAGGTCGGGCAAGGCGTTGTGATAAAACTCCGCCCTTACCATTGCCGCCTGCTGGCTATCATGACGCTTGGTTGAGGCGCGCCACAGATACAGCTGGTGGGCATCTGGAAAAGCGAACCCTCGCCAAGAACAGAATCGGCTCAAAAATTTTGTGACTGTCTTTCCGGTCCTATCCGACAGCCCATCGGCCGCCGACCTCGAACGCCAGCGCGCCGCGCTGATCTTGAAACTCGCGACGCAGCCAAGGCACGGCGCGTCCGCGACCTTGAGGCTGGTTCGAGGAAAACGATATCGATTACGTCTTCGGTCTTTCAGGCACGATCCCCTTGTCGAAGAAAGTGGACGAGACCATCGAAGTTGCGCGGATCGAACGCGCGCTCGGCGACAAGGCCGCGGTGCGCGGCCACGCCGAGAACCGCCGCAAGGTCAAATCCTGCACCGCGAGCGGCGCGCCGTCGCCCACATTGGGCGCCTAAGCTCGGCCTCGACAATCCGCTTCGTCGTCGGCAACCTCGATCATGGCTCGCCCGATTGAATTTATGACGGCCCCAATCGCGCGCGACACCCAGCCGAAAACGTCATCGTCTCGGACCGTCGCGGGGACCGCAAGCAGCATCCAATAGCCGACCGTGTGCAGCACGAGGCAGACTTGGTTGGCGACGGCCGAGCGACACGACAAGCCACATCGAACTCAATTCACGTCGCCAGCCTCGCAGAAAGAACCAAAACGCCTGCCGGCGTCCGCCTCAACGCGACAAAAACCATCAACAGCATCAACCTTGGTAGACAGCGTCAGACGACTTTATCGCCACCGCCGCTAAAATCGATCGTTACGTGCTTGGCGTCCAACACTTGACCATTGCTGAATGTGATGACGGTAGCGCCGCCGGCCACAACTTTATCGGATGTGATGGCGAATTCGCCCTGAGCGGTATGAACGGTTGTCGCCGCGCCGCCGGATATGGTGTCGTTTCCGGTTAGACCAACATTGACTCTGTCAGTCCCTGACCCGCCATAAATTAACTCGTTGCCCGCCCCCACACTAATTGTGTCCGTGCCGCCGCCAAATATCGTATCACGTCCTGCGCCGCCGCGCAGCGTTTCATCGCCGCTTCCCGCCTTCAGCAGGTTGTCGCCCGCAAACACCTGCAGAATGTCCGCGCCTGAGCCGCCGATCAGCGTATCCGAAGACGCCGCCGAATGACCGCCTTGCAACGTGTCATTGCCGCTTCCCGCCTTAAGCAGGTTGTGACCCGCAGAGACTACCAAGCGGTCCGCCCCTGTGCCGCCAATCAACGTGTCCGACGCGGTGGCCTTGAGACCGCCCTCAAGCAAATCGTGGCCCGTTCCGGCGTTCAAGACGCTGTGCCCGCCGCCAACGAGCGTGTCACGCCCTGCGCCGCCGTCTAGCGTGTTGTGTCCGCTTCCCCCTTCAAGCAGGTTGCGCCCATGAGAGACTCTTAAGAGATCCGCCCCCGAGCCGCCAATCAACGTGTCCCGCGACGCGGCCACACCACCGCCTTCCAGCGTATTATTGCCGGTCCCCGCTTCAAGCAGGTTGTGCCCATGAGAGACCTTGAGGAGATCCGCCCCTGAACCGCCAATCAACGTGTCCGAGGCGCCGACTGCAAGACCGCCTCTCAGCGTCTGGTCGCCCGTTCCGGCATGCAAGACACTTTGCCCGCCGCCAATGAGCGTGTCCGCGCCAGTGCCGCCAAACAGCGTATTAAGTCCACTTCCCGCTTCAAGCAGGTTGTTCCCATGATTGACCCTCAAGAGATCCGGCCCTGAGCTGCCGGTCAACGTGTCCGCGGCCGTGGCGGCAAGACCGCCCACCAACGATTCGCGGCCCGTTCCGGCGTTCAAGACGCTGTGGCCGCCGCCAATAAGCGTATCGACGCCAGAGCCGCCTGTTAGCGTACTAGGTCCCGTCCCCGCGATCAGCAGATTGTTTCCGGCGAGCACGCTGAGGTTGTCCATCCCATCGCCGCCGACCAGAGTATCGCCGCCCGGGCCGACGTCGCTGAGGCTAACCACTGCGCCGTCGCCCGCGGCGAGAACGACGTGGCCTGAGGTCGTCAACGTCATGCTATTGCTGCCGCCGACGTCGAGGAACAGCCGGACAGGCAAAGACGGCGTAACATCGGTCGTAGAAATTGTATACGGCCCGCCGGCAACCTCTGTTTGCACGCCGATTTTTTGCGCGCCTGTCGGATATTCCCCAGCTAGTTTTAGAGCCGCAATGATGGCGTTTTCCGTGCCAAGTGAGACATTGTTCGCAAGCAGGGAATTGAGCTGAGGCTGGTTGAGATCATATGTGGCCATCGTGACGTCCTCCAGTTGGCGAAAACGGTATTAGGGCGCAAACTCCCTAGCCGCGAGTGGCGCGAAAAACACGAATTCGCAGTTCCCTCTCTCGTTCTCGAGTACCACGCTCCACCACGAGAATCCCCGGTTGCCGTAACGGAACCGCAACCATGGTTGCACAGGCGATCGCACGTTCGTCGGCGAACTTCCTCGGGTCCCTAAGAAAGGTCCAACCCAATCACTCGAATTTTCAATTCTTTACTCGATTCGACGCGATGACAGTTTCCGCGTCAAAACGACCAGGCTCGGCCCCGACATCCGCTTCGTCGTCACGAATCAGTCACGGCAACAGTCTCGCCCGCCTGCGCGGCCATGCCAAAAACCTCAGCAAGGTGCGCCGGCCCCGCCTCGCCTCAGATGGTACGTCGCGCCGCGCGGCGCAAACCAATCTCCCAACCATAAACGCCGGGCGTACGCTCCACAAGAGGGCAGTTTGAAATTTCCCCGGCTTTCGTGTCGTTCGGCCCTTCAGCGCGCACCTTGGAGGCCCGGACGGCGCTTCGACTCTTCGAAGAACTTGAGTCGATAGGGATGGGGATCGAGGCCTCTGGCGCAACCCAACCGACTTTTGGCGTTTCATGCGCGACCACCGGCTATCCATTCGAATCTTGCGACGATCTTGTCGATCGCTGCTGCGGCGCGCGCAACAAACGGATCGATCAGCTCTGGCGGGTCATGTCCATCGGAATGCGCGACGAGGTACATGCGTCACGAGCGGTGAGACTTGGCATAAGCGACGGACAAGATTCATGCGCAGGTTTACTCTCCGCGGCGTCAACGTCTCCGACAACGCGGTTGAAACCACCGCGCGTTCCAATTGGTGTGGACGCGCAGAATTTCGTCGACTCCGCCGGGGCGCGGACATTTTCGATCCCCGCTCGGCGACGCGAACGTTCGGTGGACTCGACGCGGTCAGGCTCGAGTTTTTTCCGGCAAGGATCAACGGCGGGTCGGACAACACCTTGATACTGGTCGCCGCTCCAGGAACCGGCATTGTTTCGATCTATTGTTGCGGTATTATGTAGCGTCCGGACAAAGCTCCAAGAGGCTCGCATGAGCTTCTCACTGCAGAACGCGCGTCGCCTTCTCGAAAACAAAGTTGTCGAGTTCCTGCAAATCTGGAGGAGCATTCCTTTCCCTCAGATGCTCAGCAAATTCGCTTGGGGAAACAATAATCTCGGCGGCCGACCGACCAATCAGATAAATTGCGCTGATCTTGGCCCATTGGCTTTCAAGCCAATCTTCTCGGGCTCGCGGTATCTGGAAGCCCAATATGTCCCGAAAGGCGGGATAGTCATCCTCGCTGATATAGGGAACAAAGACGTTCGGCATCGCGCACGCTCCGAAGATGACAGCCTTTCACTTTTCGAGGCGTGTTGCCAGAGCACGAACCCCCCTTAGTAAAAAATATCCGGCCCCGTTGCGTGGAATCGCGCGCGGGGCAGGATCGCGGGCACGGCTGAAACAGAATCCGGAGGCGCCGGCAGCCGGTCAATCAAAAGAGTGGCGACCGTCGTCGCCCATCTTCTGCTTGGGCAATCCAAATTGCCTGGATGGCTTTTGCTGCTTGTCGCGATCTATATGGGTGTTCCGGATTGGAATACCCGCAACGAATATTGGCTCAACATCGCAAAATCGTCGGGCGGCCTTATGAGCCCGATCACCAGCATCTTGCTTCGGCCCTATTTCGCGCCCGCGCTCGCGCTGTATTATTGGGGCGATAGTGAGGCGCAGGAATCTGTCTCCAACGATCTGCAATCCATCGCTGATAGAGTCGAGCGCACGAAATTGCCCCCTCACGCGAGGACACTGTCGCTTGCGCCAGATGAACATCGGTCTTGGCTCCGCGAACGCACCGGGCAATCAGCTGGGCCAGAATGGGCTGCCTCCCTTCGCGGCAACAATGCATCAGACGGCGAGCCACCGCGCGCCATCCAGAGCGGGCCCGAGGCGGTCGATGCGAACAGCAGCGGGATTAGAACTCCTGGCGGCACAGTTTGAAGACTTGCTTCAATTGCGGGTCCGCATTGGCAACGGCGCCGAATATCGCATCCAGAACGGCCGCAATTGCAAGTCGATAGATTTGGCGTCGCCGCGGCCGATGGCGCGCTGCGATGACACCGGGGATCGACGCGACGACGGCGAGGGCGATTCCGAACCCGAGCATTCCAATGAACCGCGACGACGAGCGGGATTCTTTCGAACGGCTCGTTCTGCGCCGCGCGGCCGCGAAGGCGTCTCCTATGGGAATCGACGTTGGCAGGCGCTTCCACGGTCAGGCGGGCATTCGGCCAAGGCGAACAACGCTTCGCGATCTGTCTTCAGGCGTGCGGCGAATGAAAGGACGAAGTCCGATAGCGCATTGCCTCGAACTGCAACCACTCAGGAATGAAGGCCGGTGCTGGGCATATTATCGAAAAGACGAAATCGCGGCGTCAGCTTGCGACTGGCTGCTCGGTCGGTTCTCGCAGGGCGTGGCCGCGGCCCCAGACCGTCTCGATGTAATCCCGGCCGCCACTTGCGTCGGCGAGCTTCTTTCTCAGCTTACAGATGAAGACGTCAATGATCTTGGCTTCAGGCTCGTTCATCCCCCCATAAAGATGGTTGAGAAACGTTTCCTTCGTCAGGGTAGAGCCTTTGCGCAGCGCGAGCAGCTCCAGCATTTGGTATTCCTTGCTCGTGAGGTGAATGTGCTCGCCGTGCATTTCCGCAGCCTTGGCGTCGAGGTTGACGACGAGGTCTGCGACGGCGATCAGCGACTGCGCATGTCCCTTTGAACGCCGGACAATGGCGTGGATGCGAGCGACAAGTTCATCCTTATGGAAGGGTTTTGAAAGATAGTCATCGGCGCCCAACCCAAGGCCCTTGATTTTGTCCTCGATGCTGGCGAGCCCGGAAAGTATCAAGATCGGAGTGGCGACTTTCGCGGAGCGAAGGGAGCGAAGCACTTCGTACCCGGACATATCAGGTAGATCTAGGTCGAGCAAGATTATATCGTAGTCGTAGACTTTGCCAAGGTCGACCCCCTCCTCGCCAAGATCCGTCCTGTAAACGTTAATACATTCGACCTTCAGCATGAGTTCGATGCTGTGCGCCATCCCGCTATCGTCTTCAACGAGCAAAACCCGCACGTCCAATCTCCTGCACTGACAGACTGCTTAATGCACTGTCGACCAACAGAGTAAACAAAGCTTGAAAGCTCAATTCAAGCGCACCCACGCACAGCCCTCGCGCGCCGCTGTCCGCGTGGAAGAGCCGACCAACGTCTGGCAAAAAAATGGGCGGGGCAGCCTGGCAATGCGCAATGCGCGCGAGCGCGCAGCCGCGACGCTGGCGTTCCGATAATGAGCGCGCTGCGCGCGGGGCCGACGAGCGCCATTGCGGCCAAGAAGGCGGGCGCGGAGCCGCCATCATCCTTCTTGGCGGGCAGAAAAAAACCGCCGCCGCTCCCGCCGATGCGGAGCCCAAGCGACGATTTGCGGCGGCGCCAGCGCAAGATGCTCCGGCGCCGGCATCGGCCAGAGCTCCACCGGCACAGCTGTTAAGCGACGATGGTGCGCCGTCCCGTAGGCCGAGAAAGCGGAGTGGCGCTCGCCTTTTAGACCGCGCGGCACTGTCATTCCTCAAACGAGCGAAGCACTTTTCGAAATATGCGATTTCCTTTTTCAGAACAGTGATTTCGCCTTGGGTAACATCCCCACCGGAGAACATGATAGTCATTTTGCTTGAGCCCGTGGCCTCCAAGCCCGCGAGAAAATTCCGCAGGCCGGCCAACTGGTCGGATAGTGTTTGTTCGGCCATCGCACACCCCCTATCTCTCGGCGAATATGCCGTCCTTCTTCGCCGATCCTAGACCGTAATCCCTCAGCATTCCCACTGCGCACTTCGCCAGTCGGGACATGCCGACGGGGATCGCGATGATCAAGATTTCTCTTTACGCCGCCATGTTCGCCCTGTTTGGATCGTTGGCCGTCTTGAGCGCAGACATCGCCCCAGAGTTCGCCTTCAACCCGTTCTGACTCTGACCCCCGGCGCTCTCTGGGACCGGAGAAGCTCGACGCGTCTTGAATGCTCGCCGCTATTGCTGACGCGGTAATCGGGCCAACGCCGGGAATGCTCATCAGCCGACGCGTCGTTTCGTCCTTCTGAGCCATCTTCGCAATGGCGCGGTCGAGCCGCACAATCGCCTCGTCGAGGTTGCGCAATTGCACTACGAGCGGCGCCAGCGCTTCGCAGACGGCAAGCGGTATCGCCTCGTCGCCCGCCTCGATGCGATCGGCCAGTTCGCGGGCGTATCGCGGCCCCTGAGCGGCGATCACGCCGACCTCGGCCAGATGGCCTCGCAGCCCACTGATCAGCTGCCTGCGCTGCGAAATCAGCATTTCGCGCGTCTTGTGGCTCATTAAAGCCGCCTGGTTCTCGAGCGAGCGCACGCCAACAAGCCGCATCGAAGGCCGCGTCACCGCTTCGCAAATTGCCGCGGCGTCCACCGCGTCGTTCTTCTGCCGGCGCACATAGGGCTTGACGCAGGCCGGAGGCATCATCCGCGCGTCATGCCCAAGCTTTGTCAGCTCGCGCGCCCAGTGATGCGCCGACACGTAGGCCTCAAGCCCGACAAGGCAGGGCGGCAACGAAGCGAAGAATTCCAGCAGCTTGCTTCGCCTGATCGACTTGGCCACGACAACGCGTCCCGACGCGTCAACGCCGTGGACCTGAAAGATATGCTTGGCCAGATCGAGACCAACAGTCGTGACTTCAGAAAAATCGGTGACAGACTTTCCCATGGACGGCGCTCCTTCAGATGGGTTGCTCAACGACAACCATCTTGGCACAGCTCTCTTCAGAGCCAGATGCCGGTGCGGGCGCCGTCCACACCATCAGTCCAGGTGGGATGCGGCCGGCGGGGACCGGCCTCCTGGCGGGCGAGTACGAACCGGGCGATCTTTGGGGGGACTTCCGTGGCGCGCCACTTGGCCAACGGACGGCCGATTACGCCGCCGCGCGAGCGTTAGCCTTGCCGAACAGTGAGCCGACCCGCTTCGGGGCGAAGATGATCTGATCGTGAGTGCGGACCCAGCGCTAGCGCCCGGCGTCTTTACGCAGGCGCTGCTCTGATCACAATTCCCGCGACGCATTGGCCGGAGCGCCGTTCGTTTCGATTGGGCCGACGAGCAAGAACGCCGCGAGGATCATGGCCGATGGATTCTGCGAAATTCTCGTCAACGTGCGCGCCGCAATCTCAGCTTCCAGCGCTCGCCGGGCTTGAGCTCAGTGCCAAATACGTAGCGAGCCATTATGGATCGTTGTCGCTCTCGCGATGCGCCATCGAATTTTTTCGGGCTCGACTTGGCTGCGTCAGGGGTGGGCGATGGTCCGACGTCGATCGGCGACGGGGCGGTCTGCGGACCCAGCGAACTCGGATGAGCTTTCGTCGTGTCATCCCAACGCCGCGACTTCCCGCTTGCTGTCGATTTCACAGCGCTTCGCTCCGAGTCGACCAGCGCCCCGGCCGGCGAAAGCGCAGCCGCGAGCGGAGCGTCGCTTGATTGCGCTTGCGCGGACTCACGAGGCGCTGCGCGCGAAGCGATCACACAACCCGCAGCAGCGTGGCCGGACGGCGGCGTCGCTCGGTCAGACGCCGAAACGTTTTCGGCGATGACTTCCGTCGGCTTCGTTGGCTTGCTGTCCGCGCGTGCGCGACGAGCGCGCCGTCGCAATGGCTCGGCCGCGGCCGGCGAGAGAGTCTCCGGGCTGGTTTCAATGAGGCTTGGAAGAATCC
>Ga0187890_10001098_pt1 | contig 19676 bp, 20 predicted proteins | sample June2016WEW_21_1_FD_133005 | JGI IMG/M metagenome (GOLD analysis project Ga0187890, IMG submission 133005) | Peatland microbial communities from SPRUCE experiment site at the Marcell Experimental Forest, Minnesota, USA - June2016WEW_21_10 | ecosystem: Environmental > Terrestrial > Soil >... | reverse complement strand
CTTCCGAAGTCTCATGGACGCCTACGTCCAAGCCTTTCTCGAACAGGTCATGGTTTCGGTCGCATGCAACGGTGCGCACAGCCTCAAGCAGCGGCTGGCGCGCTGGCTGCTGATGATGCGTGATCGCAGTGACGGCGACACGCTCCCCATCACTCAGGACCTGCTCGCTGAAATGCTGGGTGTGCAAAGGCCAACCATCACGAATGCGGCCAGCGAGTTGGAGCATGCCGGTTTGATCGAACGCGGCCGACGGCAAGTCACGATACTTGATCGGCAGGGCCTCACCAAGGCATCCTGCGAATGCTACCAGTTGGTCCGGTCGCGCCTCGCTTTTCACCTGCCCAAAACATACGAGTGACATTTTCGGCGTCCCGCGTTTGGTAATATACATTACCGACGGCATATCTTAACATGAGTTAGAATCCAGGGCGGACGACGGAGACGGCCTCTCCAGCAGGTTCGTTTGCCTGCTGTCGGGGATGAGCTCCTTCATGAGAAGGGGCGCAGGAGCCGGCCGTGTGCGATGTCGATCTACTGAATATCTTAGCGACGATCCGTGAAGGCCTGCTTGTGCGCGATCCCGATCTGGCGGCCGGGCTTGCGTACTGTTCCTTTGGCGACGCATTCACGGTCACCCCAAGGGAGACCTCTCGCGAGAAGGAGGGCTGGCAATGAAACGCAGAGCAAGGCTCCCGTTCGATCCCAAAGTGTTTCTCTCGAAAGTAAACGGCGCGCTGGGCCTTCGGAATTATCGGAAGGATCAAATTGTCTACCGGCAGGGCGATCCGGCGGATTCCGTTTTCTATATTCAAAGCGGCAAGGTCAAGAAGACCGTCGTCTCCGAGCAGGGCAAGGAGGCTGTGATCGCAATTCTGGATACCGGCGATTTCTTTGGGGAAGGGTGCTTGACCGGAGAGTTGCTGCGTCTGGCAACCGTTTCCACGTTGGTGAATTGTGTGATCGCGCGAATATCAAGGGCAGACATCACGCGCGTGATCCACGACGAGCCGGCATTTGCCGAGATGTTTATCGCGCACCTGTTGGCGCGCAACAGTCGCGTCGAGGAGGACCTGGTCGATCAATTGTTTAATTCGAGCGAGAAACGTCTGGCGCGGACGCTTCTGCTGCTGGCGAATTTCGGCAAGGAAGGCCGGCCGGAGCCGATCATAGCGAAAGTCAGCCAGGAGACGCTTGCGGAAATGATCGGAACGACCCGATCCCGCGTGAGCTTCTTCATGAACAAATTTCGAAAACTGGGCTTGATTGACTACAACGGCAGCATCGAAATCCACAGTTCGTTGTTGAACGTGGTTCTCCGCGACAAACCGGAGATTAGGAGCTAAGGTGTTTTAATGTCGGTGCTGAAGCATATTCAGCGTGCTTTAGAAAGTCTGGCGCAATTGGCGCTGACGGCAGTTTGATATACCTTGATCATTTCACGGCCGGCCTCCACGGGTCCACCGGTCAAAAGCGCATAGGCACCAGCGATGTGCGCGTGCGAATAGGCTGCCTGCTTTTCGGTAATCATACGCCGCACCTCGCGTGGGCTTAACTCGCCTGCCATCATGCGAAAGATGCGATTCGTCATTACCTGCTGAACGTCTAGGCCAAATTGCAAAAAATCGAACACGGTGAGCTTTCTTTGGATCAGACCGAAGACAAAACGCCTGGAAAGTCCGTTTGTTCCAATTCCGCTGCAAAGATGCGCTGCGCCGCCGTGCATTGGTCAATTTTGACCAGACCCCCCCTCTTTACCGGCACACCGTGCAGCCAAGGCAATCATGCACGGAGACCCTAATGTCGCTTTAGGGGTGAACGTCAAAGTAGGCATGACCTTTTCGATATGTCCGTAATCTTCTGGCGCTATGACGCGCCGATGAAGATCAAAACGATTGTGCCGGCATTGTTGTATAATTCAACGGTCGCGAATCGCTGATCAGAAGGAGATGCCAATGGCAAAATTGCTATTGCTTCTCGCCATCATCTGCGCTTTTGCCAGCTTTGCATTTTACACCGCCAATGATGCGGTAGGCGACGTACCAAACTGGGCAAGCACTGTGTGCACTGCGGCTCGGTCACTCTGCCATAGCCCTCGTGAGGTAGCCATTGCCGCGGCCGTTTTGGCGGGTCTCTGGATCGTCGTAACGTTCCTGTCTTCCGTGCGCGACTAGTGATTCCGGGCAAAGCGTAAGCAATCCTGTCCACTATCTGCGCTGCTGCGGGCGATGTTCGATGTCGGATATTTCCCGCCTAATACGCCACCGGACGAATGAAAGGCGGAAATTCGCTCGCTTGGTCAATTTTGCACAGACTTCCGCCGGATCGCGGTCGAACTTGAATGCGAATGTGGCCGTTTTCTTCAAAAGCAGATGCGGCAATGAGCGACCTAAATTCCAATCGCACCCGGATAGTACGCGACAGTTTCAATAGGGCGATGTGGGGTTTGATCGCCGTCGTCGTCGCAATTATCGTATTCGTCAGCCTATGCGTTTACGGTAGCACCGGCGACGACTTGAGTTCCGCCGTGAGAAATGAGTCACCCCAAGCTGAATTGAGCCGGTGAAGAAAAACAAGAGAGTGGACTGGTCGGATGTTCCGCTTGTTAGCCCGCCCGTTACGACGGATTTGATCTAGAGCGGCGAATCAAACGCGCCGGGTAGCGTCATAGAATTTGTGTGCACACCGTTCCGACGCTCGTGAGGCCGATCGCACGCGCGGCCGCCCTGGATAAATCTATGTCACGACCGAGAGTAAACGGACCGCGATCATTGATTTTTACAATTGTTGTAGCGCCTGTACGAGGATTTGTGACCTTCACCCGCGTTCCGAACGGCAGCTTTCTGTGTGCCGCGGTGAGGCCGTCGGGCCGGAAGGGTTCTCCGCTCGCCGTGCCCGAACTAGAGCTATACTGGGTCGCGTTCATCGAACCGCTGCGACAAACCCCCTGGGTCGATGCAGCTAGGACGGCGCCTCCAAAACAAATTGAGACGAGCAACACGGGGATGGTGAGTACGAGTCTGATCGACAAGATCTATCTCCTGTTGCGGCGGCTGAGCGACATTGTGAGTCGAAATGGCGGACAAGGCCGCCAGCCGAAAACTGGAAATCAAAAACTGCTTGTTGAACTTCGTCATGTACGCCACGCCGGAGATCAGGAAGGACGGCCGGAGCAGCGGACCGAGATGATGTGCAATGAGGGCGGAACGGGCCGCCCTCGTTGTTTGGCAAAGATGACGTTCGCTGCGATTTAAGCGTCGATCACCGCTACGATTCGGAGCGTGCGGGGATCCACGATAAGGATCTCATCGCCGACCAGGATGTATTCATAGCCGCGATATTGCGGGGCATATTCCATGATCGAAACAGGTAAGACGTAAAGATGCACTGTTCCTGGAATAGCTTCGCCGACCTTGGTTGAGAAAGGCACGTTGGCCAGGCGCTCGGATTTTTCGAGTCGCAACGTGTCGCGAATTTTCGCGTGTTGTTCGCTCGATAGCGCAGCCGGCGGGCCGGACTTGGTCTCGTCTCTTGCCGTGCTCGGAGCCATGCGAGAGTTCGGTGCCTCCGGAGTTGATTGCGCAGTACCGCCCGGTTCGGCGGCCTGGGGCTTGGCGGCGTTTGGTGTCTGGGCGGTCTTCTCAGCCGGCTTCTCCTTCATCGGAGCCTGCGCGGTTGGCGCCGGAGTCTCCTTTGCGGGCGCCTGCGCATTCGGCGCCGGCGACTTCTGCGGCATACTATTCGGTTGCTGGTCCATCTTGCCGCCCGGGGCTTTCGGCGCATGGGTGGCTGCGCCCGGCGCTTCACGGGTTTCGCCGGTGCCTTGCGCAGAGGCCAGGCCGGCCCCGGCGATGAGCGCGGTGGCGGCAACCGTCACCAGCAAAGTATTTCTCATCGTATTCTTCATTGAAATCTCCAATAAATCTGATACCTCGTCTCTTATAACTCAACAGATCGTCTTTACGTTCCAAGTTGTCGGAAAGATTTATACTGTATGAAATTGCTCACATCCGAAGATTTTCAAATGTCCGATTCGGCTGCGGGGAGTGCTGACTGAATGCACAGCGGCGCCCAGGCACGGCGGCAGTCCGGCCATGACCGACCGATACGCTTTGCTGACGAGGAGTGAGGCCCGCTTTTGGCCTCGAAGCGAACTATTCGGCGCTGTCGTCCCCGCGCGCGCGATGTTCACGCGTCCATTGCGCCACCATGAAGCCGACCAGCGCCAACGGGATGACGCGCTGCCAGCCGAGCGAGCGGCCGACCTGGACGGCGGTGGCGAGAATTTTCGGATCGAGCAGCCACGACGGCGCGTGTGCGCGTGCGGCGCGTTCCAAAATCGCTCGCTCGCGCGCGCGGCGCCGGGCCGACAGGCCGATGATAAGGCCGATGATAGCGATCACCACAAAGATCGCCGCCATCACGAGGCCAGCATAGACGCCGCCCATCTGCAGCGACAGCCAGTCATAGGCGGCAACGCAGAGAAACGCGAAGGCGGTCAACGCCGCCAGCGCGACGACGATCAGCCAAGCGATGAACGACGTGGTGATCCCGGTTCGCGTCTGAACCGCGAGCACCATGTCGTGCATCAAGCCTTTGAACATTGCAGTCTCGGCTCGCTCAATGCCTTGACGGTCTTAACGTCGCCACGTCGCGCCGAACAAAAATCCGAGGCCGGCAACGATCGCGAGCGTCGTATAGGGGCGCGTCTTGATCGATTCATCGATGGCGTCGACAAAATGGTCGGAGACTTCGCGCATGGCATCGACCGCTTCACGGCCGGTATCCTGCGCGCCGGCGACCATGCCGTCGACGCTGGAGCGTGCCTTCTGCCAGGCTGCGCTGCCCTTGGTGCCGAGGATTTCGCTGACCTGCTCGGCAAGTTTCGCGAAATCGTCGCGCAGCGCCTGCAGATCGGCTTGGATGTCGCCGGAAGCCTCGTTCGCTGCCTTCTTGACGTCGCGCAAGCCTTCGCGGGCGTCTTTCGCTGCATCGCGAACGTTCTGCGATGCCGTTGAGGCGGTATTCATGCGATTTCTCCGTGCGTTGGTTTGAGCCGATTTATTGCACAATCATCCAGGTTCCGGGAAGTTCCATTGACCTAAATCAACCGCCCGACAGCCCCCGTCAGTCCGGCAATTTGACGTCTTCGGTCGGAAACAGATGGTTGAACACCACAAGGCCGACGATAGAGAGCGGCACGGCAAGGAAGGCGCCGAACGGACCCCACATCCAGGTCCAGAACGCCAGTGCCAGCAGCACCAAGAGCGGGTTGAGGGTGAGGCGGCGGCCGACGATGGTCGGCGTGACCAAATGTCCTTCCATGGTGGTGAGAACAATGAAACCGATCGGCGCGATGGCGGCCTGGCCAATGGAAGGAAAGCTCACCAGACCGACGCCGAACAGCACGATCACCATGATGCCCGGCCCGACATAGGGCACGTAGTTCAGCAATGCCGCCAGGATGCCGAAGATCACCGGATTGGGATAGCCGATCAGCCAGGCGCCGACGGCGACGACCGTGCCCAGCGCAGCGTTGATGATCGTCACCACGGTCAGATAGCCGGCGAGGTTGCGCTCGATGTCGCGCATGATTTTCAAAAAACGCAGCTTGGTATCGCGGCTGCCGAACAGCGAAACCAGCGAGACGCGCAGCTCGATCTGGCCGATCAGGAAGAACAACAGCGTGCCGAAGAACAGCAAAAGCTGGCCGGCGGCGGGCGTGACGAAGGCGACCATCGGCAGCACAAAGCTCGACGTCGGCGTATTGACATTGACGGCGCCGTTATCGGTGCCGAACAGCGTGGTCTGCAATTCGTGCAGCGCGGCGAGCGGCCGGTCGAGCACAGCCAGTCTGTCCTTGATGGTGGCGCCGATCTCCGGCGCGCGCCCGATCCATTTGCTGATCGGGCCGGCGAGCATGGTCGCGGCCAGACCCAGTGCGCCGAGGCAAAGCGCCACGATGACCAGACCGGTGAGCCATGGCGGAATGCCGTGCCGCTTGGCCGCCTTGACCAGCGGCGCCAGCGTCACGGCGACGATAGAGGCGGCCAGAATCGGCAACAGGATGGCGCGGCCGGTATAGAGGACGGCACCGAACAGGATCAGGAAAATGCCGATATTCGCCGCCTGGCCGGCGGACAGCCAGACGTTCGTGACGTTTTCCACCGGCTGCGGGTCGCTGATGACCAGCGCGTGACGGACTTCGCGCCTAGCGCGGATATAGTCCACAAAACCCTCCGTCGCCCCTGCACCGACCCGCCCAATGACTCAGCGAGGTAACGCCAGGCCGGAGCAGCCGGTTCCCCGACCGGTGCTTTTGCGGCTTTCCGCAGTGCAATCGGCTTGTTAGAAGGCGCCCCATGAGCGAAACGACGGCAAAAGCGCGCGATTACTCGGAAACGCTGTTTCTGCCCAAGACCGATTTCCCGATGCGCGCCGGCCTGCCGCAGAAGGAGCCGGCGATCCTGGAGCGCTGGAACAGCCTCGACCTTTACGGGCGGCTGCGCGCCGCCAGGAAGGGCCGGCCGCGCTTCATCCTCCACGACGGGCCGCCCTACGCCAACGGCAACATCCATATCGGGCACGCGCTCAACAAGATCTTGAAAGACGTGGTGACGCGAAGCCAACAGATGCTCGGCTTCGATTCCAACTATGTGCCGGGCTGGGACTGCCACGGCCTGCCGATCGAATGGAAGATCGAGGAAGAGAATTACCGCGCCAAGGGCAAGCCGAAGCCGGACTTTTCCGACGCCGCGGCTTTGGTAGCCTTCCGCAAGGAGTGCCGGCAATTCGCCGAGCATTGGATCAAGGTGCAGCGCGCGGAGTTCGAGCGCCTCGGCGTCGTCGGCGATTGGGCGCATCCCTACACCACCATGGACTTCGCCGCCGAGGCGCAGATCGCGCGCGAACTGATGAAATTCGCCGCCAACGGCACGCTTTATCGCGGCTCGAAGCCGGTAATGTGGTCTGTGGTGGAGAAGACCGCGCTCGCGGAAGCCGAGGTCGAGTATGAGGATTATACGTCCGATACGGTGTGGGTGAAATTTCCGATCATTCACGCCGAAAAGTTTGATTATGAACAAAGCGATCGATCAGACGGGTTGCCCGGACATGTCGGCACTACGACCGTAACACTTGACCGCGAATTGATTGGTGCCTCGATCGCGATTTGGACAACCACACCGTGGACGATTCCTGGCAATCGCGCGATCAGCTTCTCGCGGACTATCAATTACTGGCTTTATGAGGTGACAGATGCTCCCGAAGGAAACTGGCTAAAGAAAAACGACCGACTAGTTCTTGCCGAAAAGCTCGCAATCGATGTTATGCGGCAGGCACGAGTGCTGGCATATAAACCGCTGCGTCCAGTCACAACTCGCGAACTGTTACGAATTGAGTGTGGTCACCCTCTCGCAAGCTTCGATCCGGCATATCGTTTTCGCGTACCCTTGTTGCCGGCCGATCATGTCACCGACGACGCCGGCACCGGCTTCGTGCACACGGCGCCGGGCCATGGCCGCGAGGACTTCGACGTCTGGACCGCGAATGCGGCGAAGCTCGCGGCGCGCGGCATCAACACCACCATTCCCTACACCGTCGACGCCGACGGCCGTTTCACCGAGCAGGCGCCGGGCTTTACCGGCAAACGCGTGCTCACCGACAAGGGCGAGAAGGGTGATGCCAACGAGGCGGTGATCAAGGCGCTGAGCGACGCCGGCATGTTGATCGCGCGCAGCCGGCTCAAGCACCAATATCCGCATTCCTGGCGTTCGAAAAAGCCAGTGATTTTTCGCAACACGCCGCAGTGGTTCATCGCGATGGACAAGGACATCGCGGCAGAGGGCGACACGTTGCGCCATCGCGCACTCGAAGCCATCAAAGTCACGCGCTGGGTTCCGGCGGCCGGCGAGAACCGCATCAACGGCATGATCGAGAGCCGGCCCGATTGGGTGATCTCGCGCCAGCGCGCCTGGGGCGTGCCGATCACGGTGTTCGTGCGCGAGAAGGGCGACGGCTCGGCCGAAATCCTCCACGACGACGCGGTCAATGCGCGCATCACTGATGCATTCGAGCAAGAAGGCGCCGACGCCTGGTATGCGCAAGGCGCCCGCGAGCGGTTCCTCGGCTCGCGCGCCAACGAGGACTGGCGGAAGGTCGACGACATTCTCGACGTCTGGTTCGATTCCGGCTCGACGCAGGCTTTCGTGCTCGAGGACCCGAAAGTTTTTCCGGCGCTCGCCCATATCAAGCGCAAGGCGGACGGCGGGCCGGAGACCGTGATGTATCTCGAAGGCTCCGACCAGCATCGCGGCTGGTTTCAGTCGTCGCTGTTGGAAAGCTGCGGCACCCGCGGCCGCGCGCCGTTCGACGTCGTGCTCACCCACGGTTTTGTGCTCGATGAGAACGGGTACAAAATGTCAAAATCGCTCGGCAACGTCACCGCGCCGCAGGACGTGATAAAACATTCCGGCGCCGACATTTTGCGCATGTGGGTATGCGCCGCCGACTATGCCGACGATCTGCGCATCGGCCCGGAAATTCTCAAAACCACCGTCGAGACCTATCGCAAGCTGCGCAACACGCTGCGCTGGATGCTGGGCAATCTGGCGCATTTCGAGGCCGCCGATAAAGTCGCTTACGAGAAAATGCCGGAGCTCGAGCGCCTGATGCTGCATCGGCTTGCCGAGCTCGATCCGCTGATCCGTGCGGCTTACGCCGAGTTCGACTACAAGCGCATCTTTGCCGCGCTGAACGGTTTCATGACCTCCGATCTGTCGGCGTTCTATTTCGATATCCGCAAAGACGCGCTCTATTGCGATCCCTACACCTCGATGACGCGCAAGGCCTGCCTCACCGTGCTCGATCATCTGTTCCGCGCCACGGTGACGTGGCTGGCGCCGATGCTCTGCTTCACGGCGGAGGAAGCGTGGCTCGCGCGCGATCCGGCGGCGCAGTCGGTGCATCTGGAAGAGTTCATGACAGTGCCGTCATCCTGGCGCGACGACGTTCTGGCCGAACGGTGGCGCAAGCTGCGCACGCTACGCCGCGTCGTCACCGGCGCGCTCGAGCTTGAGCGCGCGGCAAAACGCATCGGCTCGTCGCTTGAAGCGGCACCCATCATCTACATCGCCGATCTAGACCTGTTCGACGTCGCGGTCGGTGCCGATCTCGCTGAACTGTGCATCACCTCGGCGGCGACCCTGGTCGAGGGCGAGGGCCCGGCCTCGGCGTTCCGGCTCGAGGACGTGCGCGGCGTTGCCGTGGAGCCGCGCGGCGCCGAGGGAAAAAAATGCGCCCGCTCCTGGAAAATCTCGCCCGCGGTCGGCGGCGATCCGAAATATCCCGACGTCACGCCGCGGGACGCCCAGGCTTTGCGCGAGTGGGAAGACATGCGCAAGGCGGCGGAGTAGGGGGCCTCGTGGCGGACGCAGCACGAGGGCAGGCGCGCCGCAGCTATGTTTGGGGATCGCTGAGCGCCTACGGGCTGGTCATTGCCGCGGTCGCTTGTGCGTTCGACCAGGCGGCAAAATTTTGGCTGCTTGATGCCTTCGACCTCCCCGGCCGCGGTACCGTGCCGGTGACGCCGTTTGCCGAGCTGGTCCTGACCTGGAACACGGGCATCAGCTACGGCCTGTTCCCACAGCAGGGGCCGGTCGGCCAGTGGGCGCTGCTGGCCTTCAAGGCGGCGGCGGTGGCGTTTCTTTGGGCATGGCTGGCGCGGGCCTCGTCGCGACTCACTGCCGCAGCGCTCGGGCTGATCGTCGGCGGCGCGCTGGGCAACGCCATTGACCGGCTGCATTGGCCGGGTGTGCTGGATTTCGTGCTGCTCCACCTCGATACCGCTACCTGGAGCTTCCGCTGGTATGTCTTCAACTTGGCCGATGTCGCCATTGTTGCGGGGGTTGTGGGCCTGTTGTATGAATCGGTGTGGGGTGGCAGTGCCGCAAAAGCGCCCTGATCCCGTATTTAAAAACAAAGCCTAACGGGGTCGGCGCGGTCTAAAGGGCTGCCGTCCGGAGCAAAGCGCTCCGGTTTCTCGGGGTGAGGGTTATGCCGCAGATCCGAATTCGCAACCGCAAGGTTGGCATGCTGGTGCACGCCGCGCTCGGCATTGGCTTGGCCGGTCTCGTTCTTGGCACCACTTCCGCCGCCCGCGCCGGTGACGACGACAACAGCCCCTCAGTGATGGGCAAGATCATGGAGACGCTCGGTTTGCGCGACCCGAACGGCAGCTACGCCGGCATCGACTACAACGAGCGCTCGCCGCTGGTCGTGCCGCCGACCCGCGATCTGCCGCCGCCGGAAGCTTCGACCGCGCCGCCGGCGCCGAATTGGCCGAAGGATCAAGACATGCTCCGGCGCGCCAAAGCCAAGGCCGAGGAGAAGAAGGTCGCGCCGCATCCCGATAACGTTGCCGATTCCAGCCGGCCGCTGATGCCGAACGAACTCGATCCGGTAGGCGCCCCGAAGGTCAATACGCCGATCGACAGCAGCGCAAGCGCCAATACGTTGATGTCCGATCCGTACGACCACGGTGTCAAGAAAAGCCTGTTCAGCGGCATCTTCGCCTCGAAAAACCAATACACCACGTTCACCGGGGAGCCGGCGCGGCAAACGCTCACCGATCCGCCGCCCGGTTATCTCACGCCGTCGCCCGATCAGCCCTACGGCGTCGGCGAGGCGCAGGCGAACTACAAGGTCAAGTCGCTCGGCGAGCGGGTCGAGCCGACGCGCTAGGGCATGATCCGGAAAAGCGCAGTCTGGTTTTCCGGACAGATCGTGCTCCGCTGAATGACTATCGATCGAGCGCAGCGTGATCGTCGGCTCGAAGGTGATTCCGACTGAATCGGAAAGGTGCCTGCAACGCAGGATATCTTGCGGGGCGCGTGCTCGAACTCATCCGCGGAGGTTATGCTCTTGTCAAAACTGCCGATGCTCATCGTGGCGCTCGCCGGCGCGGTTATTTGCGCCGCGCGTGCGCAAGCGGCGCCGACGATCACCGATTTCAAGCTCGACAACGGCCTCGAAGTCGTGGTGATCCCCGATCATCGCGCGCCGGTCGTCACCCACATGATCTGGTACAAGGTCGGCGCCGCCGACGAAACGCCGGGCAAATCCGGCCTGGCGCATTTCCTCGAACATCTGATGTTCAAGGGCACCGTGAAGAATCCGGGCGACACCTTCTCCCAGGACGTCGCCGAGATCGGCGGCCAGGAGAATGCCTTCACCACCTCCGACTATACCGGCTTCTTCCAGCGCGTGCCGCGCGAGCACCTCAAGGAGATGATGGCGCTCGAAGCCGACCGCATAACCGGCCTCGTGCTCACCGACGAGGTGGTGCGGCCCGAGCTCAATGTGGTGCTCGAAGAGCAGAACATGCGCGTCGCCAACAACCCGATCGGCCGGCTCGGCGAGCAGATGGATGCGGCGCTCTATCTCAATAACCCCTATGGCCGGCCGGCGATCGGCTGGCGGCACGAGATCGAAAAGCTGACCCGCGACGACGCGCTGGCGTTCTACCGGCGCTTCTATACGCCGAACAATGCGGTGGTGATCGTCGCCGGCGACGTCAGCGCCGACGAGGTCAAGGCCGACGCCGAGGCGACCTATGGCAAGGTCCCTCAGCGCGCCGAAAACAATCCGCGCCAGCATCCCATGGAGCCGGTGCAGGAAGCGCCGCGCACCGTCACGCTTGCCGATTCCCGCGTCGAGCAGCCGAGCGTCACCCGTAACTATCTGGTGCCGTCGGAGACCACGGCCAAGCCCGGCGAGAGCGAAGCGCTCGACGTACTCACCAGTGTGATCGGCTCGGGCTCCAATAGCCGGCTCTATCGCACGCTGGTCGTCGACCAGGGTATCGCGCTCAATGCCGGCGCCTCCTATGCGAGCACCGCGCTCGACTATGCCAAGCTCGGCGTCTATGGCGTGCCGAAGCCCGGCGTCTCCCTGAGCCAGGTCGAAGCCGGCATCGATGCCGTGCTGGCCGACGTCATCGAGCATGGCGTCACCGCAGACGAGCTCGTCGGCGCCAAGAACCGGCTGATCGCCGAAGCGGTCTATGCCCAGGACAATCAGGCGACCTTGGCGCGCTGGTACGGTGCGGCGATCGCCTGCGGCGAGACCGTCGACATGGTCCAGGCCTGGCCCGACCACGTCCGCGCCGTCACACCCGAAGCCGTACAAGCGGTGGCGCGGCAATGGCTCGACCGCCGCCGGTCGGTGACCGGCTATCTCGTCCAAAGCCTCAAGCCCGAGGAGAAGCATTCGTGAACGCAATCGTGCGCGCCTTGTCGAAACCCGTCCATCGCGCCGCGGTCGCGATCGCGATACCGTTGCTGGCGGCGGTCACGTCCGCGGCACCGGCCTCGGCGACCACCATCGAGCGCGTGGTGAGCGCAAGCGGCATCGAGGCTTGGCTGGTGCACGAGCCGGCCGTGCCGCTGATCGCCATCGACTTCGCCTTCTCCGGCGGCGCCGCGCAGGACCCGGCGGGCAAGGCCGGAACCGCCTATCTCGCCGCCTCGACGCTCAACGACGGCGTCGGCGAATTCGATTCCAAGACGTTCCATGAACGGCTCGAGCGCAAGGCGATCGAGCTGAATTTCAGCGCCGATCGTGACGCGCTGCGCGGCTCGCTGCGCACGCTGTCGGAAAATCGCGACGAGGCGTTCGAGGATTTGCGCCTGTCGCTGACAGCCGCCCGTTTCGATGCCAACGACGTCGAGCTCAATCGCGCGCAAATTCTCTCGGCGCTGCGCCGCGCCACGACGAGCCCCACCGATATCGCCAACCAGCGCTGGTGGGACATCGCCTTTGCCGGCCATCCTTACAGCCGCCCGGCGAACGGCACGCTGGAATCGATGCCGAACATCACCGTGGCTGACGTGAAAACCTATGCGCACCGCGTGCTGGCGCGCGACAACCTCAAGATCGCCGTGGTCGGCGACATCGATGCGGAAACCCTCAAGACCATGCTCGACCGCGTGTTCGGCGCGCTACCGGCGAAGGCGGAGTTGACGCCGGTCGCCAACGCGGTGCCGCAGGGCCTTGGCCGCCGCACCGTCGTCAGCCTCGACGTACCGCAGGCCGTGGTCGAATTCGGTGGCGCGGGCATCGGCCGCAAGGATCCCGATTTCATGGCCGCCTATATCGTCAACCACATCCTCGGCGGCGGCGCCTTTTCCTCACGGCTCTACCAAGAGGTACGCGAAAAGCGCGGCTTGGCCTACGGCGTTTCTGACAGCCTGTTGTGGTACGACCACACCGCGCTGTTCCTCGGCTCGACCGCGACGCGCGCGGATCGCACCGGAGAAACCCTCGATCTGATCCAGAAGGAAATCCGCCGCCTCGCCGAAGACGGCCCGACCGCGCAAGAGCTCGCCAAGGCCAAGGCCTATCTCAACTCTTCGTTCGCGCTCAATCTCGACACGTCGAGCAAGATCGCGTCGCTGTTGGTGCAGTTGCAGCGCGACGATCTCGGCATCGATTACATCGCACGGCGGCCGGCGATGATCGAAAGCGTCACCCTCGACGACGCGCGCCGCGTCGCCAAGCGGCTGCTCAACGGCGGCCTCCTGGTCACCGTGGTCGGCAAGCCCGAGGGCGTCGCTTCGACCGCGCCAACGGCGAACTAAGGAGCGCCGCGCATCGTTGTAGCCCGAGCGCGATCCGGGCTACGTTTGCGCATGATTCACGTCACCGCCCAAATCTCGATCGACGAGCGCGAAATCGAAGAAAGCTTCGTGCGCTCGTCGGGACCGGGCGGGCAGAACGTCAACAAACTCTCGACCGCGGTGCAGCTTCGCTTCGACGTGCGGCACTCGCCGTCGCTGCCGAACGACGTGAGCGCCCGACTACAGCGGCTCGCCGGCTCGCGGCTGACCCGTGACGGCGTGCTGGTCATCATCGCGCAAAGTCATCGCACCCAGGGGCGCAACCGGCAGGACGCGCTCGACCGCCTGCTCGACCTGATCCGCCGAGCCGCCGTTGCGCCGATCAAGCGGCGGCCGACCAGGCCGACCAAAGCGTCGCGCGAGCGCCGCATCGAAGGCAAGAAACGCCGCGGCGGCATCAAGAACTTGCGCCGCGCCAAGCCGTCGTTCGATTAACCGGCCCGATTTCGCCCGCCCGTAATCCGGGCTACCGTTATCGGTCAGCCCGAGTCGCCCATGCCCGTCCGCCAGCTTTCGGTAGCCCTCGTCAATCGCATCGCCGCCGGCGAGGTGGTCGAGCGTCCGGCCAGCGTGGTCAAGGAACTCATTGAGAACGCGCTCGACGCCGGCGCGCGCCGCATCGACGTGCTCACCGATGGCGGCGGCCGCCGCCTCATCCGCGTCACCGACGATGGCGAGGGCATGAGCCGGGCCGATCTTGCGCTCGCGATCGAACGCCATGCCACTTCGAAGCTTGCCGACGACGATCTGGTTTTGATCCGCACGCTGGGTTTTCGCGGCGAGGCGCTGCCCTCGATCGGTTCCGTGGCGCGACTGTCGATCGCGACGCGGCACGCCGGCGAGCCCCATGCCTGGGCGATCGAGGTCGATGCCGGCACGAAATCCGCCATAAAACCCGCGGCGCTGAGCGAAGGCACAAGCGTCGAGGTGCGTGATCTATTCTACGCCACGCCGGCGCGGCTGAAATTTCTCAAGCTCGACCGCACCGAGGCCGAAGCCGTGCGCGAAGTGGTGCGCCGGCTCGCCATGAGCCGGCCCGACGTCGCCTTCACGCTGGCCGGCGAAGAGCGCGCGCCGGTGACCTTTGCCGCGGCGTTGCCTGGCGCCACCGGGCGGCTGACGCGGCTCGGCGACATTCTTGGCGGCGATTTTCGCGCCAATGCGGTCGAGATCGCGGCCGAACGCGAGGGCGTTGTCATCGACGGCTTTGCCGCGCTGCCGACGCTGACGCGGGCCAATGCGCTCGGCCAATATCTGTTCGTCAACGGCCGGCCGGTGCGCGACAAGCTTCTTATCGGCGCCGTGCGCGGCGCTTATGCCGATTATCTGCCGCGCGACCGGCATCCGGTGCTGGCGCTGTTCGTCGCGCTCGATGCGCGCGAGGTCGACGTCAACGTGCATCCGGCCAAGGCCGAAGTGCGCTTTCGCAATGCCGGCCTGGTGCGTGCGCTGATCGTGTCGGCGCTCAAAGCCGCGCTCGCCCGCGAGGGCACGCGCGCGGCGACGACCGGCGGTTCGGCGACCATCGCGGCGTTTCGCCCTGCCGCGGTGCCGATCCGCAGCTGGGATTGGCGCCGTTCGCCGGCGCGGCCGAACGATGCGCGGCGGTCTTATATGCCGTCGCGCGGCGGCGGTGGTTTTGCGGAAGCCGCGCAAGCCGCATTCGATGTCGGTGGGCCGGCGGCGGATTTGCGGGTCGAGGAGGCGGAGACGGCCGCCGAGCTGATCGACCGGCCGCTCGGCGCGGCGCGCGCCCAGGTGCACGAGACCTATATCGTGGCGCAGACCCGCGACGGCCTAGTCATCGTCGATCAGCACGCCGCGCACGAGCGCATCGTCTACGAAAAACTCAAAGCTGCGATCGAGAAAGCGGGCGTGGCGCGACAGATACTGCTGATCCCCGAGATCGTCGAGCTCGACGAGGCCGACGTCGAGCGCCTCGTCGCCCGCGCCGAAGAACTGACGCGCTTTGGTTTGGCGATCGAGCCGTTTGGGCCCGGCGCTGTGGCGTTGCGCGAGACGCCGTCGCTCCTTGGCGAGATCGATGGCGCGGGCCTCATTCGCGATCTCGCCGAGCATATCAGCGAATGGGACGAGGCTTTGCCGCTGGAGCGCCGCCTGATGCAGGTCGCGTCCTCGATGGCGTGCCACGGCTCGGTGCGCGCCGGGCGCCGGCTGAAGCCTGAGGAGATGAACGCGCTTTTGCGCGAGATGGAGGCGACGCCGAATTCCGGCCAGTGCAATCACGGCCGCCCGACCTATGTGGAACTAAAACTCACCGACATCGAGCGGCTGTTCGGGCGGCGCTAGCCGCAATCGCGGAGCAATGGAATGTCTGGTCGTCGGCTGTTAGCTCTTGTCGCGTTGTCTGTTTTGCTGTGCGCGCAGGCGCATGCGCAGGATTGGCCGACGCGGCCGGTGACCATGGTGGTGCCATTCGCGCCGGGCGGGGTCTACGACACATTCGGGCGGGTCTATGCGGCAAGGTTGACCGAAATCCTGCACCAACCGGTGATCGTCGAAAACGTGCCCGGCGCCGGCGGCATGACCGGCGCCGCGAGAGTCGCGCGGGCGGAGCCCGACGGCTACACATTCCTGTTCGGCGGCGAGTCGCCCAATTCGCAGAGCCCGCTGGTCAACAAGGAGGCGCTCTACGATCCCGCTACCGACTTCGCGCCGGTGGCCTTGATGGCGATCCAGCCGCTCATTCTGGTCGCCCGCGGTGGTATCCCGGGCGGCAATCTGCCGGACTTCATCGCTTATGCGAAAACCAATCAGAGCAAGATGCAGTACGGCTCCCCGGGCACTGGCACTGGATCGCATCTGGCCTGCGCCTTGCTCAATCTCGCGGTCGGGATCGAGGTCACGCACGTGCCGTATCGCGGGCTCGGACCGGCGATGCAAGATCTGCTGGCCGGCCGCATCGACTATCTGTGTCCGACGATCACGACGGCGATCGCGCAGATCGACAGTCACCAGGTGCAGGCGACGGCAGTGCTCGGGCGCGAGCGGTCCGCGAGCCTGCCTGGCGTCGCCACGGCGCAAGAGCAGGGGTTGAAGGACTTCGAAGTCTATAGCTGGAACGCGACATTCCTGCCCAAGGCGACGCCGCCGGCGATCGTCGCCGAGCTGCACGCCGCCGCGGTCGTGGCCATGGACGAGCCGGCAGTGCAGAGCCGCCTGCACGATCTCGGCGCGACGGCACCGCCGCCGGAACATCGATCGTCGGAGTATCTGCAAAGCTTCGTTGCGGCCGAGCTCAAGAAATGGAGCGCCGCCGTCAAAGCCGCCGGCATCACCGCGCAGTAGCAAGCCGCAGCACGACGAATTCCGTATCGTCGTAGCCGCGCCGTTCGATCTCGGTAAAACCTTCCGGCGCCGCGAACGCGGACTTTTTTGCCTCCTCGACGACGATCAGCGCATCCGGCACCAGCCATGCGCCGGCGCGCGCCGAGGCCAACGCCTTTTCGGCAAGGCCTTTGCCATGGGGCGGGTCGAGGAAGGCGAGCGAGAACGGCTCGACCGGGTGCGCCGGCCCGAGCTTGGTGGCGTCGCGGCGGAAGATGCGGGACGTGCCGCCGAGGCCGAGCGTCGCGACGTTCTCGCGCAGGAGCGCGCGGGCTTCCGCGCCGTCGTCGACGAACAGCGCAAACGCTGCGCCGCGCGACAGCGCTTCGATGCCGAGCGCGCCGGTGCCGGCGAACAGGTCGAGCACGCGTGCGCCTTCGACCGGGTTGTCATAGGCGTGGATGAGGATGTTGAACAAGGATTCGCGTAGCCGATCGGCGGTCGGACGGATCGATTGCGATTTCGGCGCGGCGAGCGCGCGCCCGCGCAAGCTACCGCCGACCACGCGCATCAGCGGCGGCCTTTGGGATAGCTACGCCGCGGGCCGGCCGCGCGGTCGGGCGAGCGGCGGCGGCCGTGCTTGCCGCGCTTTTCCGGACGCGCTTGCGGCGGCTCGCGCGGCGGCGGTTGCCCGTGGCGCTCGACGGGCACGTTGCGGCCTTTGCGGTCGGTGAGCACGTCGGCGCGCACTTCGCTGGTCGGGTGTTGCCGCTCAGACTCGGTATCGCGGCGCGCACCGTGAAATTTGCGCTGAAATTTCTTACCCGGACGCTCCTCTTCGTGCGTCCGCCAAGAATGACTCGGGGGCTTGCGCGGCGCGGTCTTAAGCCGGGTGTCCTTGTCCGCTGCAGGCAGCCGCGGCGCGAGCGGTATCGAGAAATCGACGCCGGATTCAGCGACCAGTCGCGCGCCGAGCTGTTCGCGCAAGGTCCGGGTGGGTATTTCCTCGACATCGCCCGCCTTCAGCTCGCCGAGCTGGAACGGGCCGAACGAGACGCGGATGAGCCGCGTCACGTCGAGGCCGAGATGGCCGAGCACGTTGCGCACCTCGCGGTTCTTGCCTTCACGAATGGCGAAAGTGAGCCAGAGATTGGCGCCTTGCACGCGTTCGATCGTGGCTTCGATGGCGCCGTAATGGATGCCGGAGAGCGTCAGCCCTGAGCGCAATTGGTCGAGCTGCGCCTGGTTCACTTTGCCATGGGCGCGCACGCGGTAGCGGCGCAGCCAGCCGGTCGCCGGCAGTTCGAGCACTCGGGCAAGCGCGCCGTCATTGGTGAGAAGCAACAGCCCCTCGGTATTGAAATCGAGCCGGCCGACGCTGATCAGGCGCGGCAGGTTTTCCGGCAGATGCTCAAAGATAGTCGGCCGACCCTGCGGATCGGCGTGGGTGGTCATCAGGCCGCGCGGCTTGTGATAGAGGAACAGCCGCGTGCGCTCGCGCGCCGGCAGCGGCGCGCCGTCGACGGTGACGTTGTCCTGGGCGGTGACATTGCAGGCCGGAGTGTCAATCAAGGTTCCGTTGACGGCGACGCGGCCGGCCGCGATCCAAGCTTCCGCCTCGCGCCGCGACGCCAAGCCGGCGCGGGCGATCACCTTGGCGATGCGCTCGCCGGATTTGTGCTGTTCGCTGTTGCCGTTCATAGTCCTGCTCGTCGATGACGGCTGATAGCAGAGCGGCTCGCAGGGGACCATGATTTCCTTCATGGCTATGGCGCTGGAGGAAGCCCGCGCCGCCGGCGCGCGGGACGAGGTGCCGGTCGGCTGCGTCATCGTGCGCGACGGCGCCGTCGTCGCCCGCGCCGGCAACCGCACCGTGGCTGACCGCGATCCGACGGCCCATGCGGAGATCATCGCGATCCGGCAGGCGGCGGCTTTGCGCGGCTCCGAGCGGCTTCCCGACTGCGACCTCTATGTCACGCTGGAGCCGTGCGTCATGTGCGCGGGAGCGGCCGCCTTCGCCCGTATCCGCAGGCTCTATTACGGTGCGGCCGATCCGAAGGGCGGGGCGGTGGACAATGGCGTGAAGTTCTTTGCCTCGCCGACCTGCCATCATCGGCCGGAGGTCCAGGGCGGATTGGCGGCGGCCGAGGCCGGTGCGCTGCTCAAGGATTTTTTCAAGGCGCGCCGCTAGGCTGCGGCAAGCAGCGCGCCGAGCTTCTCCTTCACTTCGGCCTTCACCGCGTCGGCGGTGCGCAAAATGGCGCTTGCCTGATAAAAATCCAGGGTGCGGAAGATGGCGACGTTGGGCCGGATCACGAGATCGGCCGGAGCGTGCTTGTGCTTGGCCGCGGCGATAGCAGAGCCCATGATCTGCAGCGTCGTGAACATGCTTTCCCAGGCGCTCGGAATATCGTTTCGCTCCATGTCCGGCGTGCCGAAGACATCGACCGCCACGGTGATATCGGCGCGGTCGCGTACTTGATCGAATGGGAGCGGATTGGTGGCGCCGCCGTCCACCAGAATGCTGCTGCCGATCGCCACCGGGCGAAACAGACCGGGGATTGCGATCGAGCTTGCCAGTGCCGGACGCAGCGCACCCGATGTGAAGGCCGCTTCCTGGCGCCGGTGCAGATCGGTCGCGATCACCGTGAGCGGGATCTGCAGCGCGGCGAAATCTTCAGGCACCGCTTCGGGCAGAAACTGCGCGCAGAATTT
>Ga0187890_10001095_pt1 | contig 19702 bp, 20 predicted proteins | sample June2016WEW_21_1_FD_133005 | JGI IMG/M metagenome (GOLD analysis project Ga0187890, IMG submission 133005) | Peatland microbial communities from SPRUCE experiment site at the Marcell Experimental Forest, Minnesota, USA - June2016WEW_21_10 | ecosystem: Environmental > Terrestrial > Soil >... | reverse complement strand
CCACTTGTTGCGACAACCCCGAGACGAGGGTCAGAATCTGGCCCCTACAGTCAAAAATATCACAGCCCCATTCTTTGTTTCACCACAACAGCCTTGATAGCTTGGCTGCATTTGCCTCTGACCGGCATGAAAGGGTCTGCCGTTAATAACGGCGTACCCTGCCGGCGTGAGATTAGATGCACATAGCTTGCCAATGTGAGAAATCCCAATGTGGCCGGAGTGCATAACGAAAATGATTTGGATACGTTAACCCGCGTTGCTGAAAGAACAGTAACACGTCCGACTGCAAGGCATGGGGGCGGGCCAAGATAAGTGATTGAAGTTCAAGAGTAAGTGTTCCGTAGAGTGGCATTCCAAGAGCTTAAACCGTCGTTATCAAAACTGTCATCATAAGCAGGCCTGGATTCCCCGATGCAAGAGCTTCCAACGAGTCTCGAATCTACCTTGTATCATGGCGCGATTTCCAGTTCACTCATTCAGCCCCCCAAAGACAAATTGAGGGATTGAGGGATTAAAGGCGGGTGAATAGGTGAATGAAGAGCGGAGGAATTAAGAGATTTGCTTCCTTCCCGCTTCCTGCTCCCCGCTTCCCGCTCCCTGCTCACTTTGTCCAAATCGGTCCGATCGGCATTTTTCCCTTGCGGGTTTTGATTGGAATATCGTATGATTCACCAACATTCGGCATTCCAAGAGCTTTTTTGGATGGGATCCGGGCTGCAAATTTGGCTCGGCTCCAGTTAGAATGCACCACATTCCTGCTCCTAAACCGTAAAGACCAGAATTGGCAGACAGCCCAAAGTCAGATATCGTTAACAAAACAGAGTCAGTATCTGATGGAGAGAAGAAATGAAAACCCCGGGATGGATTAGAGTTTTTCTAATTGTTGCCTGCACGTCCATTTTTTTGCCGTCCATCGGTGCTTTTTGTGCCGACCCTGGTGAAAAAGAGGAGACTGTGCAGTTCGCCCTTCCCCCCCCCGATTCTGCGCAGACGCAGGCATATCTTGGTCTGGATACGATGAAGCCGTTTAAAGTCAGCGACATAAGGGCGAAGATCGTCGTTATCGAACTCATGAGCGCGCGCTGCCCGCACTGCCAGGCCAATGCCCCCACAATGAATGACATCTACAAAACGATCAAGGCAGACTCAGGCTTGGCCGACGTAAAGGTTGTTGCAATAGCAATCGCCGATGACAAAACCGGTGTGGAGACATTCAAGAAACAGTTCAAGACGCCATTTCCGATTCTGCTCGACGAAAACCGTGAGATTAGCCACTCCATGAGTGGTCTAGCCACTCCAAACACTATGGTCGTTTCGACTGAGGAGGGCAAAGTGCTCTTCACCCACGCCGGAGTAATCCCGGACGCCGACGCGTTTGTTAAGCAGGTGAAATTTGTAAGGCAGTTTGAAGTTATGGACAAATAAAAACAACAGTGGCATGAGTTGGATGGAAATTGAAAATTTAAGGATTTTGCTGGAGAATTCCGTACTTCGGGATTTGCCCCCTGAAGAGATAGACTACCTTGCCCGAACAGTTAAGATCAGGGTTGCGGCGCCTGGCGAGCTCATTTTCGAAAAAGGGGATCCGCCGGATTCTTTCTATATTATTAGTTCCGGTCGAGTTAGGATTTTCGTCAGGCACGAGGACAGGATCGAGAGGGATCTCACTGTGTGCGGACCGGGCGAATACTTCGGCGAGGTGGCTCTTTTGTCGGGCGAGTCTCGTACCGCTAGTGCAATGAGTGTTGACGAAGCCCGCCTCATGGTGCTCACCAAGGAGCAATTTGACCGCCTCCTGCGCTATCACCCCGATCTCTCAAGGAATTTCGCGCGGCAGGTGCGCGGCTGGCTCTTGAGAGACCAGGAAATCATAAAGCAAGAGGCCGATGCGGTAATCAGGTTATCCCGAGTGGCATGGTACGACTTTGCCCTTGTCATCGGGATAAGTGTTCTTCTGGCCATAACGTTCAACATCTCCAATCCAAACGGAATCCCTTTTTTCCCCCGGCATCCCGACCCGGCGCCTTCGATCAGCGCAGTTGCAGCAATGGAGGATTACCGGCAGGGACAAACTTTAGTTGTCGATGCTATGCCCGGCAATTTCTACCAGCAACGGCACATAAAGGGCGCAATCAATATGACGATGGCCCTTTTCAATTTCGTCTATCTGATGAGTTTCTCCGAGGAAGATAAAGACAAAAAGATAGTGGTTTACGGAAATACCATAAGCAGGCCTTATGACCTGGAAATTGCAGACAAATTGCAGCTGCGGGGGTATAGGAATGTTAAGGTCCTGGATGGCGGTTTGCGGGCCTGGGAGGCCAATGGCTATCCGGTCGAAAAAGAGGCTTCGGAATGATCCTGTCTTTTGTTAAACGAGTGTTAACAAGTGAGTATCTCTCTTTTGCGCTCAGGCTTTATCTGGGCTATTTCTTTATATACGCGAGTTTGAGCAAAATCCCATATCCTGCTCAATTTGCCGAAGCAATAGCTAATTACCGGCTGATTCCCTATATGGTACTAAACTTGGGAGCCCTCATACTGCCGTGGATTGAACTCGTCACCGGCCTTTTTTTGATCATCGGTTTCAAGTCGCGTTCATGCGCAATAATGATTGGACTGCTTCTGATAATGTTCGACGTAATGGTCCTGATCAACATGTACTGGGGCGCCCCGATCACCTGCGGGTGCTACGATACTGTGGGCGAGCCGATCGGCTGGAAAAAGGTCCTGGAAAATGCGCTGATGCTGGCGTTCTCCGTCCAGATTTATTATTGTGACAGACTCGAGCTTTTGAACAGATTAAAATCGTTTATTGGCCCAGGTAGCGGAACTAAAACTGTAGAATCGTGACGGGTTCATTATGCAAAAAAAGATGCGATCCCCGGTTTTTTTGCTGCCGGTTTTATTCTGCGTCCTTCTTTTCACCGCTGCGGCCGGTTGCAGTCCAAGGACCCAGCTCGTTGGGACCTATATTGCCGAAATCAAGGATTCCCCTAACCGCGGTGAAACCACCTTGGAATTGGAAGAAATAGGGACCGGAGTCTGGAAAGTGGGTGACGACGAGGTTCCCTTTTCGTGGCATGTTAAAGGTAACGAACTCAGGCTCTACACCAGGAACGGTGGAATAATTGTTGGAAATATGGATAACCGGATTATTCACGTCACCCTTCCAGGATCGAAGGAACTCCTCTTCAGGAAAGTCAAATAAAGGGTTCCGATGAAGTGAGGAATTGAGGAATTCTGCTCACTGTCCACCGTTCACTCCTCACTGATTGTTGCCGCTTCTGGTTGCCGTTTTGCACGACTAAATCTCTCGTTGTAAAATTAAACTCGAAGAATTGTGGAGTCATGGGCGTTCACCGCTGAGACTGGTCATGGACAGGTCATGGAGAGAGCGCAGAAACGAATTTAGGGGTTGAGGACTTGAGGGATTCTGCACACTGTTCACGGTTGACTGCACACTGTTCGTCGCGAAGCGATAATCTGTTCATTCCTCTTACCGTTAGCCGGAAGAGAACCAAGAGGAATTACTTTTTCATGCTCACTGCACTTCCGCTGTTTTCACAGAAAATAAAATCCTAACTGCCAATGAAATCAACGTCTTGCAGAACTTGCGCCTATATTTTCCCTGTACAGGGAAACTGCCCATTTATCTATGATATCAGTAGGTTGCGCTGGCTTCCCCCGGCTGTTTGAAAAATGAATAAAGTGATTGAGGAATTTAGGAATTGAGCAACTGTGTTCCTCGCTGCTCTCTCTTCGCTGCTCTTTTTACAGCGGGAATGGCTCTGTGAAAACCCAATAACAGTTTAATACATGTCCATCGGTGTATATCCGTGTCCATCCGTGGTAAAAAGGGATTGAGGGATTGAGGGATTGAGGGATTGAGGGATTGAGGGATTGAGGAATTGAGGAACAACGCGCTTTTGATCTTTTTGAGATATCCTGAGGCCGGAAAGGTGAAAAGACGGCTTTCCGAGGAGGTAGGGCCTGAAAGGGCAGCCGAAGTTTATGAGAAGCTTATCCGGAGGACGTTGGGCGTAGCTTGCGATTTCAAGCGCAGGGCGCCTGGGGCTCGAGTAGTTCTCTTCCACACCCCGCAGGATCCTGTTGAGAAATTGAAGAACAAATTCCGCGGTCCCTGGGAGTTCTATCCTCAGGAAGGAGAACACCTCGGTGCGCGAATGGCGAACGCGCTTCGGGCCGCATTTGCAACCGGCGCCAATAAGGCTGTTCTCATCGGGACCGATCTGTCTGACATCGAAGCGACAGATATAGAGGGGGCGTTTCGGAATATTGGAGAAAAAGCCGCTGTGCTGGGTCCGGCTGCTGACGGCGGCTTCTATCTTATCGGGACCGATCGTCCGATTGGCGCCCCTTTGCAATTCAGCACGTGGGGAACCGGCGAAGTCTTTTCCAGAACCGCACGAGAGCTTGAAGCCAACGGGTTTCGCATTCACCTGGCGGCCCAAAGACATGATGTCGACTGCAAGCGGGATTTGGACCGAGTGGGCCGTGATTTCCTGTTCGCCGGTTCCATATCGATAATCATTCCCACGTTAGCCGAAGCGCAAGAACTCTCGCCTTTGCTGCTGTACCTGCAAAGTTCGCTCTGGCCGGGAGACGAAATAGTCGTCGTGCAGGGGGGCGCGTTTGAAAAAGCCGCCCTGCGGCGGATATCGCCCTCGCTCGCGGTTGTGAGTACCAGGAAGGGACGCGGTATCCAGCAAAACGCCGGAGCGATTCTTTCCAGGGGAACAATCCTTTTCTTCTTGCATGATGATACGGTCCCCCCTCTGGAATTCCCCTATCTGATCCGTAAGGCCTGCCGGGATTACCAGGCATCGGTTGGCTGCTTCAAGCTGCGCTTTTTACCGTTGAACCGGGCGCTCGGGCTGATTGCCGCCTGGGCCAATCTGAGAACTGCTGTGTTTAAGCTTCCATACGGCGATCAGGGCCTTTTTTGCAGAAGGGAGGTTTTTGAAAGGGTGGGCGGTTTCGGGCGCAGCTACCTGATGGAAGATGTGGACCTGGTAGGCAAATTCCGGAAAATGGGGCAGGGGAGGGGCGCCATTTCAATCCTTCCGGCCCCGGTCTATTCTTCCTCTGACAGATACCTGCGCAAGGGGATTCTCAAAGCTTCGTTCCTTAACCATTTAACCTTCCTCCTCGCTGCGCTCGGCCGCGATGAACGGATACTGTACCGAAAATACTACGGCTGGGAGATGCCGGACTAGGTTCAGGAGAATGGCGTCGAACATGCGTAGCATGCGCTTAATTGACTATCGATCAGCAAGTCTTACCTTAAGTCTAATAAGTGGAATTAATTAATGTTTTGCTGGGACATGGTTTCTTCGGATCCGGCCCGGCTGACAACACAATAAGAGATGAAAGGAAAATGTCCGATGTTTCTTTTATGGGCACTTATGTTTCTTGTGATAGCCATCATTGCCGGCATCTTTGGCTTTGCCGGGATTGCCGGGACTTCCTCCTGGATTGCGCAGCTTCTTTTTGTCCTTTTCCTTGTCTTCTTTCTTGTTTCCTTGCTTTGGGGAAGACGCCCTCCGGTAAGCTGAGCCACTGCGCAAACCCGGCTTCCATCCGAATGACGGGCCGTGGCCAACGGGTAGCCGGCCCGTTTTTTTGCCGGGAGTATTCTCTATCATCGGAGAATGATTATTTTAAAGTTTGGAATTGTAGAGTACGAAAGCGTACTTTCAAAGGAGGAGCAAGGATGAATGTCAGGATATTTTATGTGCTGATGGTTGTGTTATCGTTCTTCTATCCTGTCATCCGGTCGGGACCTGGAGCGGCAAACGACGTTGCCGGGGATAGCGGAAGTCGAGAGTCAAATGTGACCTGGACACAGCGGGTGATAAATGAAAAAGAACTCGAGGCGATATCTCAAAGGGACATGGACCTTAGCCCCAGCGCCAGCCGGAGATTACTTGCCAAGTTAAACGCGCGGGATTTCGACTACATAGCGCAGGACATCCGAGACGGAAAACCAATAAAAGTGCCAAACGATTTCACTGCATTCAAAAGCTGGACGCCGCTCGATAAATACATCCCCGATGTGGCCGATCTGCCCAGATTCATTCTGATTGTCAAAGATGTGCCCTACATAGGCTGGTACGAAAGAGGCAAGCTCGTGGGGGATACGTATATCTGTGTCGGGAAAGTTAACAGCACGACCGCAGAGGGGCTTTATACCGTACAGGAAAAGGACCTGAACCACCGGTCCAGGAGCTATCCCAACGCTTACGGGGAGCCTGCGCCAATGCCATGGGCGTTGAGAATCTACGGGACTGTCTGGATCCACGCCGGAGACATCGTGAGCGGTCACTGCTCGCACGGCTGTGTCAACCTGCCGATCTTTCCGGCGATGAGGCTGTTCGAATGGGCCACCCCCGGAACACCTGTTCTGGTTGTGGACTCCCTGGGAGCGATTCCGGCGGTTTTGGCTCAAAACCGCTCCAACTGTACCCTGCATGCGTCAGTGTGCAGTACAGTACCCAAATTTACTGCCGGGAGTTGATGTTGGCGTAGCTAACTCGTTTCTCACGGCGCGCTGAGCCGGGTCGTTTTAAACGCGTTTAAATCCTGGCTATGACAGCCGTTATGTTATCCCTGCCCCCGGCTTGCAGGCACGCGGAAAGCATCCGGTCCAGTTTTTCCGCTATGGTAATGTCTTCAGATAGAAAAGCCGCGATTTGCTCGTCGGAGATAAGGTCATGAAGTCCGTCAGAAGAAAGCAGGACATAGTCGCCGACTGTCAGACCAAACACGCCTGAATCGGGCTCATGCCGCTCGCAGCCTACGCACCTTGTCAAAACATTGCCGTAAGGGTGAAACCGGGCTTGTTCCCGGGTAATCTCGCCCTTTTTGAGGAGCATGCCCGCGACCGTATGGTCCTCCGTTATCCGAATGAGTGAACCTTTATGAAATTGATATATCCGGGTGTCGCCGACATGGGCCCAGAAGGCCGACCTGCCAGTGAGAAACAGGGCTGTCAGTGTTGTGCCCATTCCTCTAAGGGAAGGCAATGCGCGAGAGCGTTCCATGATGCTTTTATGAGCTTCCTCTATTTGGCTGATGACTTCGGCGCTGATATCCGGGCCACCGGGTCTATAGCCTTCGAAGCTCTCCAGGGCAAGTTCCGCGGCGACTTCGCCCGCCGCGTGCCCGCCCATTCCATCTGCAATAACCAGCAGGGCGCAGTCATTATCCAGGAGATTGACCAGGTACCGGTCCTCGTTATTCTTTCTTTGAAGCCCCTGGTGTGTAATCGACTCGATTTGCATTTTGTGTCCCAATTAAGGGTATTAGCAATTAGCTGCGAGCAATTAGCCAAAGAATACACCTGTGGTTATTTACACGCTCTCTGCCGGAGGGCTCTGTCAGGTGGAAATTCCGTCTTTATGTAACTATCTCTGAAAGGATCGGTATGTCAACCCGGTTTCGAGAAAACGAACGATTTCTGGAACATGGCTAATTTTGATTTCTTATGTCATCCGTTTTCCTCACTCCGGCCTGCACTCTTGTGAATGGCAACGGTACCTGCTAGGATTGCGTGCTTTCCCGGCGGACAGAAAATCACGGAGCAAGGCCGCCTGCGGCGGACAGGCAATCCCTGGCTTCCACACTTAGAAAGGAAATCATGGAAAGAGATCCTGGAAAAAACTCCCAAACAAGCCTGAGCGTCGTTATTCCATGTTTTAATGAATGCAAGACTCTCCGGGAGTGCCTGGAGAGAGTCTTATCCATAGGGGATCCGGAGCTGTTGCTGGAGATAATCATAGTGGATGACTGCTCAACGGACGGCAGTCATGCTATTGCGCTTGAACTGGCAGAGAAATATCCCGAACAGGTAACCGTGCTCAGGCATCAGAAAAACCAGGGGAAAGGGGCGGCTTTACGAACCGGGTTTGCTAAAGCTGCCGGTGATTTCGTATGCGTTCAGGATGCCGACCTGGAATACGACCCATCGGATCTGAAGAGACTCTTGAGGCCGCTCATATCCGGAAATGCCGACGTGGTATTCGGGTCTCGGTTCCTATCCACAGGGGAGCACCGAGTACTTTATTTCTGGCATTACCTGGGAAACCTTTTCCTCACCCTCGTCTCCAACATGTTTACAGACTTGAATTTAACTGACATGGAAACCGGCTACAAAGTCTTCCGGAGAGACATACTTCAAAAGATCACCATCCAGGAGGACCGGTTTGGCTTCGAACCTGAAATAGTTGCAAAAATAGCTCACATGCGTCTTCGCATTTACGAAGCAGGGATTTCCTACTACGGGCGAACATATGAGGAAGGCAAAAAAATCGGCCCCATGGACGCCTTGAGGGCGATGTACTGCATTATGCGGTATAATCTGCATAAAGCGCCGCTTCCGGTCCAGTTCATAGCGTATCTTTTCATAGGGGGTTTTGCAGCCGTTATCAACCTCGCTGTTTTCCTTGGGGCCTTTTCTTTTGGATACTCAGCGGTCGTCTCTGCTTTGTCCGCTTTTTTCCTTGCGGCGGCCCTGAATTATGTGCTGTGTATCCTGCTGCTGTTCCGGCACAAGGCGAAATGGACCGCACCCAAGGAAATTGCGATTTATTTATTCGTGGTATGCGCGCTGGGAATCCTGGATGTTGAACTCACCAAATTTTTACTGGAGGCTGGACTCGCTCCATGGATGGCAAAATCGACGTCAAGTCTGGTTGGACTGGTATTGAATTTTGCCGGACGCCGCCTGCTTGTATTCCCGGAGCCCGCAAGCGGACCGTGGTAACCACGGCATATTGAACCCTTGAATTATTTTCACCAGCGCTTGATTCGATGAAGATGGGGGATTAGCTTACCTAAAAGTCGACGGTTCATTTCTCGGATCGTTTTCGTCCACTTCCATTCATATCGCCTCATGCAGGCGCGAATAATATTTTGTTAACGAACGGTCCTAATCTGCACACGCTCAAAAATGCCAAGGAGGAAGAATTATGAATCAGCAATTCAGAATGGTGAAGCAAATGATAGATTTGCAAAAAGCTTCCAGCGATGGGATGATCAACAGTCTGATCATGATGTGGGAGCAAACGGGCACGCTTATCGAAGGGGCAACCTTGTTCCCGGAAGAGGGCAGGAAGGGCCTGAGGCAATGGGTTGACATGAACAAAAAAGCCTGTGAGAACTTAAAGAGCGTCATCGGCAGCAGCTATTCCAGCTTGGAGAAGTTTTTCGGAACAAGCGGTCAACAGGACTAGCAGTCAGTATAAACTGCATATCTTTATTGACAGCGATTGTCAGGGCTCTCCCATGAAAAAGCCGGTCTGCAATCATGCAAACCGGCTTTTCAACAGAACAGAGGGTGAGTGACCGGACTTGAACCGGCAGCCTCTGGGGCCACAATGCAAAAACAGGGTGTTTCAGGGATATTCAGAGATACTTTGAATTACCACTAAGGCCGCTCTCAAGGCGGCTTTAGTCATTCAGGGGCGGGTAAAGCCAAGCAGGGATATTTTTTGGGGGTTGTTGACCAATGTTGACCAAGAAACTTTCACTATGGACATATTTTTGCTGAAAACATTTTCGATTTGCATTGAAAACTTTTTCCCATCACGGTAGAGTTTATGCGTCCGTAATGCGGATTCGGACCCCGTCCCGCGGAAAGGCGGATTCGGACACCGCGAAAAGAGGTTTAAGATTGCCCTCTAGTTGTTAGAGGGGGGTGCGCTCTGCCCTTCAGACGAACTTCTTTCGGGAAGTCAGCCGTTAATAAAAGCACATTCGGCTAGTGCGCAAATGAACCATCGGTTGCTGATTAACGTCAGTTTCGACTGGTTCGCTGCGCTCTGGCTTTTTTTATGCCAGGGCTGCCTGGAGCAGCCTCATGAAAACTATCGGACCACGTACCTTAAAGTTCGCTGTATTAGAGAAATTCATAACACAAAGGGCCTTCCTCGAATCTTTAAAAACTGGTACCCATCCCCTCCACATTTCCGAATCAAGGTTTTCAAAAATACTGACAGGCAACTTGGTCGCTCGTCGAGATGAAGCGCGCGCTTTTTCGCGCAAACTTCAGATGAAGATAAGAGACCTCTTCCCTGAAATGGACTGCTTGGGAGGTAACGGCAATGGCTAATCCCAAGTTGATCCGAGTCGAAACAGTTGCGCCGCGTCTTATGTCATATCAGGACGCAGCGAAGTTTTTGGCCATTTCCACTAAGACACTCCGAAACTGGATATCACAGAATAAATTTCCAGAGATAAGGCCGAGCAAACTTGGCGGTAAGCCAGTCTTTGACTTGCGGAAGCTCGAAAGATTCTGTGATGCTTTGAAAGGGGGCGGCGATGGCTTCTAACTTAACCGTTCTGCCCTGTGAGGCTGATATCAGGCGTACTCTCCCCTTCTATCACCAAGACGGGACCACCTTTGAAATCTGCGGGATTGGCCCATGCACGCCGCAATCAAACTATTGGGAAGGCTACGCACGCGCGGCGGCAGGAAAAAAGGCCATAGTTGCAGGCTGGTATAATGACCCGGATAAGGCAGCAAGAATAGTGGCGGAACTGGACACAGTAGGATTCGAGGGAATTTACGTCACGATAAATCCTGTAACCAAGGCGCTTCTTGGCCGGGCAAACAATCGTCTGAAGGCGGCACCGGCACGGACACAGGATAAGGAAGTCACTGGGATAAGGCGCGTGCTTTTCGACGCCGATCCTATCCGACCGGCGGGCATATCGAGCAACGACGAGGAACACCAGGCGGCTCTTGCATTCTGTAAACGAATCAATGACGAACTCAGCGCAAAAGGTTGGCCGGAACCGCTCTATGCCGATTCAGGGAATGGCGCACATTTGGTTTATGCCGTTGATCTTGAGAACAATGCGGAGAATGAAAAACTAATAGAGAACGTGCTTGCCGGGCTTCTTGAATGGTACGCGAACCATGCAAGAATTGTGGACGGCAAAGAAAAGCGATGCGTGCGGCTGAACGACGTTGATATCGACATTGACCAAACCGTTCACAATCCTGCCCGGATAAGCAAGATTTACGGGACCTGGGCGCGGAAGGGCGATGACATACCTGACCGACCGCACAGGATAGCGCGGATTATTTCAGTTCCCGATCACCCGGAACCCGTACCGCTCGAACGGCTCAAGGCTTTGGCTGAGAGCGCCACCTTTGGCAGAGCGGCGGACCCGCAACCGAAGAGCGCACCGAGAACGGGAAGCGGGAAATTTGACTTACCGGCCTACCTGGAACGATACAGCGTCCACGTCAAGCAGGTTAAACCGCATGGCGATAGTACCCTTCACGTTCTTGAATGTTGTCTTTTCGATGAAACACACACCGGCGGCGAAGCGGCCATAGGGCAGAAAGCGGATGGACCACTTTTTTACTTCTGCTATCACAATTCTTGTAAGGGCCGCACCTGGGCGGATGCCCGGCAAAAGATTAGCGGTGATGCGAAATTAGCAAAGCCGGGCGAATCCGGAAAAGAGACGAAGGAAACTCAGGCGCAATGGCTTATCCAATTGGCGGCGGATGCTGAGTTGTTCCACAGTCCCGAAGATGGCCGCTATGCCGTTATCGCACAAAACGGGCATCGGGAAGTTTGGCCGATCCGAAGCAAAGGTTTTAAGAATTGGCTGGACCATCGGTTTTACCGGGACCAGGGGAAACCACCAGGTACACAAGGTTTGCAGGATGCAATCCGGCTGCTCGAAGCAAAAGCGGTTTTCGATGGCGAAGAACATCGGGTATTCGTCCGTGTGGGCGAGCATAGCGGCAATGTCTATTTGGACCTGTGTAACGAGGCTTGGGAAGCGGTTGAAATCACACCGTCAGGATGGCGCGTCTTATCGGACCCGCCTGTCAGATTTCGGCGCGCAAAGGGAATGTTGGCGCTGCCTAATCCCGTCCCTGGCGGAAGTCTCAATCAGCTTAGGCCGTTTCTGAATCTCCCCGATGATGGCTCATTCTGCCTTGATTGCGGTTTCTTGGTTCAGGCGCTCAATCCTTCGGGACCATATCCTATTCTCACCCTGGAGGGCGAGCAAGGTGCAGCAAAGAGCAGCAAGGCGCGAACATTGCGCTCATTGGTGGACCCGTCAACGGCCATGCTGAGGACAACGCCACGAGATGACCGCGACCTGATGATTGCGGCGACAAATTCCTGGCTCCTGGCCTTCGATAATCTTTCAGGCGTCGAAAACTGGTTGTCTGATGCTCTATGCAGGATTTCAACGGGCGGCGGTCTTTCCACCAGGGAACTTTATTCGGATTCTGAGGAAATAATTTTTGCGGCAATGAGGCCACAAATCCTGAACGGGATTGACCGCATTGCTTCGCGTCACGACTTGTTGGACCGCTCAATCTGCATAACCCTGCCCGTGATTCCCGACGATAAACGCAAAGAGGAAAAAGAATTCTGGCGTGACTTTGAGGCGGCAAGACCTTGTATCCTGGGCGCGCTGTGCGATGCGGTAAGCTGCGCTCTCAGAAATATCAGCACAACCAAACTCGACCGCCTCCCACGCATGGCCGATTTCGCAAAATGGGTTACTGCGGCTGAACCGGCCCTTCCCTGGAAACCTGGCGAATTCATGAAAGCTTACACCGGCAACCGGGCAAATGCCGTAAAGCTTGCTCTCGATGTCGATATCGTGGCCTGTTGGATTCGGCAATTCATGGGTGATAAAAGTCAATGGGAAGGGACAGCGACCGACTTACTTTCAGCGCTGCGCGACCTTGTTCCAGAGGACACGCGGAAGCTCAGGGAATGGCCAAAGGCACCGAACAGCTTGGGCCATCGGCTGCGACGGGCGGCAACATTTCTGAGGGCGGAAAGCATAGAAATTACTCTTCCAAGTTCGGAATCATGGCGGCGCTATATCACCATTAGAAAGAGCCTGCAAAAGATCGTTGATACCGTTGCAACCGTTGAAAACAACACAGAGCAACAATCCATAGTCAACGATCCGACCAACGATACCGCTGACGCTCAAAAGAGTGTTGAAAGACCGTTGATGGATAAACCAGCACCAGATAAGGCTTTCAACGATATCAACGATGTCAACGATAAAAAACAGACCCTTTCTAAAGAGGTTTTTGAGGTATGACCGCACTTGAAATTCTTAGCGATTTGAGAAGGGCAGGCGCGATAGTGACTGTTGCGGGTGATAAGCTCCGGTTTGAAGCCCCGCCGGGTGTTCTGACCGACGAGCTTAAGCAGCGGCTTGCTACCCAAAAAGCTGAAATAATCAGGCTGCTACAGGCTGAAACCACCACGTCATGTCGAGGGGGACACCCCTACCCGGACAGACAAGGCCGGGTGAAGTGTTTCTACTGCGAGAATTGCGAAATCACCGGGCGTAAAGCCATGTGCCAAGCGTCCAGGAAATCAGTGTCAGGGATAGCTCTGCTTCGGGAATGCGAGCGCTTTGTAATGCAGACGGTACATTGAGTGATGCCTTTCATTTAGGCCTGAGCCGGGCAGGCGCGGCAGAAAGGATAGAGCTGCGACTACACCTCAAAAGGGCCTTTGGGTCTTAGTCAGGTTAGGGGACTTGGGCTTGCGCTTGAGGTACGGACGGGGTACTAACCCGCCTTGCTGCGAATAGAGCACGCACCAGCGCCGATAATCAGACGGGAACATACACCATGTGAAGCCTGGCGGGTGTTTAAGCCGTTGGCGGAAAATAATGCCAGCTTCGAGAAATGACGCTTTGAGACTCTTTACAGTTCTTTCCGAAAGCCCGATCATCTGTGCTATCTGCGGCCAACCGACAGCAGCTTGCTCCATACGGGCAATCTTAACTCGTGTTAATTGGGCGGGTGAATCCATAAGGCTTCCTAATAGGTTTAAGGATTGGGCCTATTTTACTGATTCCTACCGATGCTGACAAACAAAAACAAGAGCCGCCATGGGGAAAGCTTGGGCCATCTAAACGTGCGAGCACAGGCGAACGAGGCACGCTTAAAGTGGAGAAGAGGCTGTATTGTACAAGGCCGACGCCACGGGCAGTAAAGTGCTTGAAGCGTATGCGGCCCGCCTGTAATAGTCAAAAATATATAATAGAACCTATCTAAGATTAGAAGCCACCAGACGTTCATAGTAACGTTTCAGTGGCTTTTTTGATATAAAATACCTTAAGATGAATTAGAGGCAGAGTTGAGCCATTTTTGACTAATTATCAGGGGAGAATGGTTATGGATGATGATGCACTTTGGGGGTGGATCGGTGCCATCCTTGTAATTGGATTCATTATTACATTGCCTTGGTGTCTTTCAAATTCCTTTTTTAGCTCTGAAATCACCGTGTTCCCGATAAGTTATGATGAACACAAACATGCGATTGCGCATGATAGAGTGGTCTTTACCGTTTTTCCAGAAAGACAGGAGGTAATCGCAACAACTCTTAATGATGAGAAAGAAATGTTTAAATTACAAAAATGCACCGTGAGAGATAAACAAAACTGGGTATGCTCAAATTATTATATCGAACACAAAATGACTGATGGAAAATACACAGAAACGACCGCCTATTCAACTAAATATACTAATGGATGGTATTGGTGGTTTGTCCGTTTTTGTAATTTAACCGCTGCAAAACCTAAAAAATGATTGATTATTTTTTAAAATTCCTACAGCCACAAGAAGCAGGAATTTGAATCTTTTCATTTCGCCTCCTCGATCTGGGAGCATCAACGTGAACGGGTTTGAAAAACCCTACGCCAATGGAAATCGTTGTCTGACATTATTGTTGTTTTGGTAATGGGCCTAACTGAAGTGCAGATTCGGCCATTCGGACAAGTTCGTCCTTGGTTTCATTATCCTGACCCGCAAGCGAAAAAGTGTAATTTACTCCGTCCTTATAAAATACTATCTTACTATAGTGTTTTGAACCCTCTTCTGGTTGGAAATAGGCCGCTCTGGTTTTGTGATACAACCAAATGTCCTGGCCCCCGACGGGAGGAGAACCTACTTCAGCAACAATCCGGCCAACTAAACATGAGAGCACCATGCAATCCGAACTTGCTCCAATCTCTATCGTATAGCTGTTAGGTCCGAAAGAGGAGAGATTATCTACCACAAAGACTTGGAGGGGTCTATGCTGCCAATCCTTAATTTCCAGTCGGGAAGGCAGGTAAACGGGTATCGGTGAATTCATGGCTTTGTCAATAATGGAACGGAAAGGAACAGCCACTTGCAGTTTCGGCGTTCTCAGGGGCACATTTTGGTCACTCCTGATACCCTTGCCAGAAGTCCCTATAATCAGTAAATGCCTTTTGTTGTCCAGAGTCCATGAGTTCAATTTTTCAAGTACGCTTTGCCCCAAAAGAAGGTCACCTGAACGGGGTGCAATTGAACCCGGAACGTTGTTTATCTTGACTCCTCCAATCTCTAATTCTCGAATAACAAACCTGGGGCTTTTGAGTTCAGAGCCGTCCGCCAAACTGTACGTCTTTCCAGGTAAGAAGTCGGTTTCCTGGATAGTGTTTGCGCGAAAGAGCGTTTGGGCAACATCCGAGGGGATAACCACCTCTGACGCACCGCTATCCAATATGAACCTCAGAGTGATTACTCCGTTGATTCTGACGGGAACTTTATACACGCCTCCTTCCTTCTCCAGGGGGATCTCTATGGCAATGGCCTGTGCAGCAAGAAAGAATGCTGCCAATACCATCAGCAATCCAGGGAGGCCGACTTTATTCTTCATTGATATTACTACAGGACGTACGATTCTCATTTACGCTTCCTCGACGGGGGGCCATCATGGGGAAGGGGGCAAAGTAGGAACTTGGTGCTTAAAGCATATTACAGTCACCTTCCGATTTCGCAAGAAATTTTTGATGGGGCAAGGTGCAAGGCACAAATTAACATTGGACTTGATAAACATTCCCCAATGTCCACACCGAGCTAATTTCACCTTAGAAATTTGAAGGGATATCGCAATAGCGAATGTGAAAACCGGAAGGGTCAGGCGGCACCCCCCCCGAGGTGAAAATCGGAAAGAAAGTGTGGGAATCCGGTACGTCCTGGGCAAATACGTATCGAGAATACAGGAAGGTGTTTTGGGGTATGGATTGACCGGAGAAAGTCGATTGTAGGGCATCCTGGCACGTCGTATGTAGTAACTCCGAGTATGACGGCGTATGTGTCCCGGAATAGTTCGGGGGATCAGGCGGATCTGTACGGAAAGCAAGGTCCTTAGCTTAGGGACACGCACGCTAGAATCCTAACCCAGTGCTCTATCATCAAACCCTTACCATAAGCTACTTTACAAACGGTCAGTCAACGCTTGGTCAACATTTGTTGAGCGAATTTGCATTTTCTTCTTGACAATATGGACTAAGTGGATATGATAGATGCACACTATCCAAAATGATAGGGGGAAAGAATGAAATCAATCAGCTTCAGACTACCCGACCATGTGGCGGAATGGCTCAGAGAGAGGGCCGCAAAGGAAACGATCAGGCGCAAAAAGTACGTTTCCATTAACGTCCTTGTTACTGAGATTTTCCAGCGCGAAATGGAAGCCGACCAGAGAAAGGAGGGTTAATCATGGCAATCTTAGCCGAATGCCCGGTATGTCACAGGAAGCAGACTGTCAGGAACAAGGTTTGCGCGTGCGGAAAGGACCTCGACAAAGCGAAACGTGCTCAGAAGGTCCGATATTGGGTAAGCTATCGCCTGCCCGGAGGGAAGCAACGGCGCGAACCTGTAGCAGGAGCGAATGACCCGAAAGCCTTCTCGATTGAAGAAGCCAGGGCCGCCGAAGGGAAGAGAATGGCTCAGAAGGTTGAAACCCCGCGCATTCTTCAAAGGGCGCCGGAAGAGAAGATGACCTTTAAAGAGCTTTCAAAATGGTATCTCGGACTTGAAAAGGTCAAGGCACTCCGCTATTTTCCGACTCTCACAATCAATCTTGCCAGCTTCAACCAGGAACTCGGGGGCACCATTGTGGGGCAGATCAAATCCGTTGATCTTGAGAACTACCAAGCGAAGCGCAAAGTCGAAGGGTACTCCGACGCCTACATCGACCGCCAGATCGAGGCGGCGCGGGCGATGATAAACAAGGCTTTCGATAACGACATGGTGACTGGAGAGACGGTCAAGGTCTTCAGGCGCGTCAAGAAGATGCTCAAGCGGAATTCGAATGCCAGGGACCGGATACTATCCCCGAACGAATTGAAGACGCTTATGGACAATCTGCCCCGGCACACAAAGGCCATTCTTGCGACTGGATTTTACACAGGGATGCGCCGCAACGAGATTCTTACTCTCACCTGGGACAAGGTTGACATGGAAAAGCGCATGATCCGGCTCGAAGCTAAGGACACCAAGGACAAGGAGCCGCGTACAATTCCGATCTTGCCCGAACTCTTTGAGATTTTTAAAGCAGTCCCGCGTGCGCTGCACGACCGGCACGTTTTTCTTTATAAGGGAAAGCCGGTTGACTCGATCAAAACTGGTCTTATCAAAGCCTGTAAGGATGCGAAGATAACTTATGGTCGCTTCGTGAAGGATGGCTTCGTATTCCACGACCTCCGGCATACCTTTAACACTTACATGCGGAAATCCGGGGTCCCTCAGTCTGTGATTATGAAAATCACCGGGCATAGCACGGATGAGATGTTCCGAAGATACGATTCTATCGACGTTGACGACGCGCACTAGGCAATGAGCCAGTACGGGAACTTTTTGCGAAGTGTTGACCAAACCGTTGACCAAGAGGCAAAAACGGAATGAAAAAGCCGATCTGCATTTTCAGCAAACCGGCTTCCTGTAAGTGTTTATGTGAGGGTGAGTGACCGGACTTGAACCGGCAGCCTCTGGGGCCACAACCCAGTGCTCTGACCAATTGAGCTACACCCACCACAAACATGGAATGTAGACAAATACCACCAGAGCGGAAAGAAATCAAGCGTCCCAAAACACCTGATCAAAGCCATGTCAAATTCATGAGATCGACTCCTGAGCAGGCAAGTTTGAAAAGGATGGATGATGAAAGTCTTTAGGATCAAGATCGGCAGGCAGGTTGGGGTTTTCTTGTTTCTGCTGTTTGGGCTAGGTTTTTTCTCTGCGGCGGCGGCCGATGAAGCCTTTATCAGTGCCGGTATCGGCGGGATTGGCATCGGTTTGGAAGGCTACGAGTATCCATATAAGGTGGAGTTTCTCCCACTCACCATTGAGGGCCAGGATCTTCGCATGGCGTACATGGATGTTCCGCCCGACAGAGAGCCGAACGGCACGACGGTTGTGCTTCTTCATGGCAAGAATTTTTTCGGGAGTTACTGGAAGAATACCATACGTTTTCTTACCCGGAATGGCTTTCGAGTAATTGTGCCGGACCAGATCGGGTTCGGTAAGTCATCTAAGCCGAATATTCATTACAGCTTCCACCTGCTGGCTGCCAACACCAGGAAGCTCATTGATTCTCTTGAGATAAAACAAGTGGTTATAGTCGGCCATTCCATGGGGGGCATGCTGGCGACCCGCTTCACTCTGCTGTATCCTGAGACAGTCATGCGCCTGGTGCTTGAAAACCCCATCGGCCTGGAGGATTACCGCGAATTCGTGCCTTATGCACCGCTCGAAGAGTTGTATCGCGCTGAGATGAATGCCACGGAGGAGAGTATCCGGAACTACCACAGGACCTATTACACCAGGTGGAAATCCGAGTATGACGAGTACGTAATGGTCGCCGCCCGATGGATGATGAGCGCCGAATATCCTCGCCTGGCCATGTCTTCCGCGCTCACCTACCAGATGATCTACGAGCAGCCGGTCTGCCACGAGTTTGCCGATATAAAAGCAAAGACCCTTTTGGTGATAGGTCAGGCGGACCGGACTGTGGTCGGTAAGGCTCGGGTGAAAAAGGAGCTATTATCGATGGCAGGGCAGTATCCTGAATTGGGCAGGAAGATGCTTAAGCTCATTCCTGGCGCTACACTCGTAGAGATCCCAGACGTCGGCCACATACCCCATCTGGAAGCTACGGAACGATTCAACCGGGCGTTGCTGATGTTTATAAACCAATAAACCTTTACGATTAGAGGAACCTGCATGGAAGAAAAAGAAGACATTATGGCGGTAGCCAGGGCCTTTATGCGGAGCAGGATTATTTTGACCGCCGCTGAACTGGATCTTTTTACCATTATCCAGGACTCTTTCACGAGCGTAGAAAAGATCGCCGAAAAATTAGGTCTCGACCGGAGAGCACTCGCAAGGGTCTTGGACTGTCTCGTTACAATCGGACTGCTCAATAAGGACGCAGGGGTCTATTCGCTCACCGGGGAGGGCGCTTTATATTCTTCAAAACACCCCGCCTCCGCGCTTCCAATGTTGCTCCATATGAGCCGTCTGTGGGTCAGTTGGAGCGATTTGACCGAGGTTGTCAAAAATGGTCCCGGCTCCGACGAGAAACCACCAAGGCCAATGGACATTGACAGCAGGCGGGCTTTCATCGGGGCGATGCACGTTATCGGCAGAGTTCTCTCGGAGGATATAGCCGGTTCTCTGGACTTGCGCGGCTACCGGAAGCTGCTGGATATTGGCGGAGGATCAGGGACTTACACTATTGCATTTCTAAGACACAACCCTCAATTGAAGGCAATCCTGTTTGACTTGAAAGATGTGATTCCAACAGCGGGTGAGCGGCTTTCCTCGGAAGGTTTACTGGACCGCGTCGAACTG
>Ga0187890_10001092_pt1 | contig 19728 bp, 20 predicted proteins | sample June2016WEW_21_1_FD_133005 | JGI IMG/M metagenome (GOLD analysis project Ga0187890, IMG submission 133005) | Peatland microbial communities from SPRUCE experiment site at the Marcell Experimental Forest, Minnesota, USA - June2016WEW_21_10 | ecosystem: Environmental > Terrestrial > Soil >... | reverse complement strand
GCGCCGCGGCCATCGGCCGTCGGCTGGGCCACGCCGGGCTGCGGCCGGAAGACATGCGGGCCAACGGCGACTTGGCCGGGACGCCGGCGCAGATCGTCGACGCCATCGGCGGCTACGCCCGCGCCGGGGCCGAGACGATCTACCTGCAGGTCCTCGACCTCAGCGACCTAGACCATCTGGAACTGCTCGCCGCCGAGGTCATGCCGCAGGTCTGAGCGCCGGGGCCGCCTCATGCGGAGCCGGCGCCATGCGGAGCCGGCCTTGAGAGGGAGCCGGCCTCATCCGGAGCCGGCCTTGAGGGAGCCGGCCCTAGGAGGAGAAGGCGGCCCGCACGGCGTCACGGCCGGTCCGTGCCCCCGCCAGGAAGCCGTAGCTGCCCTTTTCGCGGAACTCCCGCGCGGCGTCGGCGAGCGCTCCGAACGCCGCGAACGCGAACGCGCCGCCGACCGAGATCCGGGCGACGCCCGCCTCGGCCAGCGTCGGCCCGTCGGGCGCCCCGGCCAGCGCGAGCACGTTGACCGGCCGGTCGACCGACGCCACGACCTCGCGGATGTCCTCCAGACGAGTCAGGCCGGGCGCGTAGAGCACGTCGGCGCCCGCGGCCGCATACGCCTGCAGCCGGCGGATCGTGTCGGCGAGGTCCGGCCGCCCGTGCAGGTAGTTCTCCGCCCGGGCCGTGAGGACGAAGGGATGGGGGCCGCCGTGGGCGGCCTCGGCCGCGGCCCGCACCCGCTCGGCCGCCAGCGCCGTCTCGTAGATCGGCTCGTCGGGGTCGCCCGTGAAGTCCTCCACGGAGCCGCCGGCCAACCCCAGCCCCGCGGCCGCCGTGATGGTGGCGGCCACGCCGGCGGGGTCGTGGGCGAAGCAGTTCTCCAGGTCGGCGGAGACCGGGACGTCGACCGCCCGGGCGAGCTCCCCGGCGTGGTCGAGCACCTCGTCCCTCGTCATGGCCCCGTCGAGGCGGCCGCGGGTGGCGGCGAAGCCGCCGCTCGTGGTGGCCAGGGCCTCGAACCCGAGCGAGGCGAACAGGACCGCCGAGCCGACGTCCCACGCGTTGGGCATGAGCAGGGGGGTGCCCGGCACGTGCAACGAGAGGAACCGTGCGGCCGGGTCGTCCGAGGAGGTGGGAGGCGTCATGGACGCACCGTAGCGGTGCGCGGTGACCGGCCGCCCGGGGAGGTCAGCCCGCCGGCTGCCCCGCCGGTTCGGGGAACTCCCAGTACTGGAACTCGACCGTCATGGGCAGGATGTAGCCCACGTACAGCGAGTGGATCTTGACGACCTTCTGGTCGTCGACGTGGAGGTCGATGAGGTGCAGGCGGTCGTCCGCCTCCCGGAACGCCTCGGCCCGCTGCTGAATGCCCACCAATTCGTCGAGGGAGCCCACGGCGAAGCCGTAGTGGTCCATGCGGGGGCAGCGCATCGGGTCGTCCTCGGCGATGAGGAAGATGAACTGGTCCCAGTGCACGCAGCTGAGGATGAGGCGGCGGCGGTCCTCCGTCATGACCTCCATCTCCTCGAAGCCCAGCACCTCGTGGAAGAACCGGCAGATGTCGGCCCGGCTCTCCGCGCCGAGGAGATCGGCCGGCAGGGACATGGCGACGTGGTTGAAGCGCGGGTTGCCCGACGGGTAGTACGGATGTGCCATCAGGCCCTCACCTCCGGGACCACCATGACCTTGCCGGCGATGCGGCCGTGCGCCAGGCCCTCGAGGGCGTCGGTGATGCCGTCGAGGGTGACGTCGGCGGGGTCGATCAGGAGGTCGGCGGGGAAGCCGTCGGAGGCGAGGAGCTCGAGCGCCCGCTCGAAGCCACCGAGGTCGTAGACGAACGATCCGGTGACGGTGAGCTCGTTGAGGATCATGCGGTTGATGTCGAAGGTGGGGTGGTCGATGCCGGCGCCGACCATCACGAGGATGCCGCCCCGCCCCAGTTGGTTGAAGCCCGCCTCGATGGCAGCCCGGTGTCCCGAGCACTCCAGGACCACGTGCACCGCGCGCGACGACAGGCGCTCGGGCTCCCAGGTCGGGAACACCTCCAGATCGGCCGGGTCGACCACGGCGCTGGCCCCGAGGTCGGCCGCCAGTCGGCGCCGGCCTTCGTGCGGCTCCACCACGGTGATCTCCTCGACGCCCATGGACCGCAGCGCGGCGATGCTGAGCGCACCGATGGGACCGGCCCCGAAGACCATCACCGTGTCACCGGGCGCGACGTTGGAGCGGGTGATGCCGTGCAGCGCCACCGCCATGGGCTCGGCCAGCGCGGCGTGCCGCGGCGCCAGGCCCTCGGGCAGTCGCAGCACCCCGCCCGCCCGCGCCACCACGTACTCGGCGAAGGCGCCGTCCGTGTGCTCGGTGATCATGGCGTTGCGGTCCTCGCACTGGGAGGGCTTTCCCTCCAGGCAGCGGCGGCAGGTGCCGCAGCGGGGGGAGGCGCCGCCGACCACCAGCTCGCCGACCGACCACCCCGTCACGTCGTCGCCCAGGGCCACGATGGTGCCGCTCCATTCGTGGCCGGCCACGGCACCGGGTTGGAACCCCCACCCGTCGCGCAGCTGGTGGATGTCGGACCCGCAGATGCCGCAGGCGTGCACGCGCACCACCAGCTGATCCGGCTTCGGCCGCGGGACGGGGCGCTCCTCGACGGCGATCACCCCGGGGGACTGGTACACCGCGGCCGCCATGACATCGGGGAGCGGCCCCACGGGCGCCCCCCCTCGTGACCCTGACATGGGCGTCAGGTTAGGCGCTCTCGACCAGCCAGGCGAGGCCTCCCGCCAGGTGCTGCAGATAGGCCGGCGTCTCCCATGCCCCGGGGAAGTGCCCCAGGGCGCTGTAGAAGCTGCGGGCGGGGCCGTCCTCGACGCACCAGGCCAGAGGGAAGCCGCAGTCGGGCACCCGTCCACCGGGAGCCGAGAGGTCGACCTGGTCGTCGGCGAGGCGGAGGAGCACCCGGGCGTCCGGCCGGAGGTCGCGGAAGAGGTACACCTCGTCGTGCCACTGCCAGCGGGAGTCGAGATGGGCGGTCGCGGGGTGGTCGGGGTCGACCACGTCGATGGCGAACTCCTGGGTCCAGGGGTGGCCGTCGAAGCGGGCGCCGAGCACCGTGCCGTAGGCGGGCCAGGTGTGGGAGGCGTCGGTGGCCGAGTGCACGCCGAGGACGCGCAGGTGCCCGGCCTGCCACGCCTCGAAGGACTCCGCCTTCTGCTCCACGGACCACGGCGTCTCCCCGATCGTGAAGAGGGCCAGGACCCGGGCCGAGGCCACCTGACGGGGGGACAGGTCGTGGACGTCGGTCACCACCGTGGGGGCGAGGCCGGCGAGGCCGGCCAGCTCGGTCAGGCCGGTGGCGGCCTGCGCGAGGACGCCGTGCACGCCGGCCGGCCCGTCCACGTAGGGGGCCACCTGGGTGACGATGAGCATGTTGTCGGGCACGCGGGGAGTGTAGGGCTGGTGCGAGAGCCCCGCCCAGTGGTCGAATGCACGGGTCCGGGGGAGGAGCACCGGCGCCGGCGAGACGAGGAGACGACGACGTGGGCAGTTCGAGCGGAGGCAACGAGGAGACGGCGGCGGCACTCGTCGCGCTGGGTGCAGCGACCCTGGGCGAGTCGGGTGGGCACGCGGCCGACCGCAGGCTGCGGCCCGCCTGGCCCGGAGCGGTGCTGGCCGCCCCGGCGTACCCGGTCGGGTGCACGCCGGGTGACAACCTGGCCGTCCACGTGGCGGTGACGAAGGCGCCGCGGGGGAGCGTGCTGGTGGTCGACGTGGGGCGGGTGGCCGACCGCGGCTACTGGGGCGAGGTGCTCACGACGGCGGCGGAGGCGGCCGGGCTGGCGGGCCTGGTCCTCGACGGGGGCGTGCGCGACGTGGCGGCGCTCGAGGCGCACGGCTTCCCGGTGTTCTCCTCGACCATCGCGCTCACCGGCGCGACCAAGGACAAGCCGGGAAGCGTGGGGGCACCGGTGCGGGTCGGTGGCGTGCTGGTCTCGTCGGGGGACTGGGTGGTGGCCGACGTCGACGGCGTGACCTTCGTGCCGGGCGGCACGCTGGACGAGGTCCTGGCGGCCGGCCGGGCCCGTGAGGCCAAGGAGGCCGGGTTCTTCGAGGCGCTGCGGTCGGGCTCGACGACGGTGGAGCTCCTGGGGCTCAATGCGTCACTCGTCCGTGAGGGCGATCCCGGTGGCACACTGTCGGCATGACCGAAGAGTCGGAAGCCCGAGAGACGACAGCGGAAGAGCCCGCCGTGGAGCGCCTGGAGGTGCAGCGCACCATACCGACCGGCGCCGCCCGGATCTTCTCGGTCCTCCGCGATCCGCAGGGCCACGTCACGATCGACAGCTCGGGCATGTTGATGGACGCCACGGGTGAGCCCGCCACCAAGGTGGGCGACGAGTTCGTCGTGCACATGGATCGCGAGGCACTGAACGACTACCCGATGGGGCGTTACGACGTCACGGTCACCATCACCGCCTTCGAGCCCGACCGCGAGATCGCCTGGACGATCCTCGGGGCGATCCGGCCGCAGATCGGTCACGTGTACGGCTACACGCTCGAGCCGGTCGACGGCGGCACGCTCGTGACGTCGTACTACGACTGGTCGAACATCGCTCCGGAGTGGAGGGAGGCCGGCATCTTCCCGGTCATCTCCGAGACCGCGCTCCGGGCGACCCTGGGCATCCTGGACCGCACGCTGGCCCGCTCGACGGACTGGTGATGGCCCCGGGGTGACCCCCCGTAGAATCGCCTCATGACGATCGACAGCCAAGAGGAGCTGGACGCGCTCCTTCGCGCCGGCCGCGTCGTCGCCGAAGCCCGGCAGGCGATGGTGGACGCCGTCACGCCGGGCACCACCACCGGTGAGCTCGACGCCATCGGCCGAGAGGTCTTCCGCCGTCACGGGGCCCGATCGGCGCCGCGTCTGACCTACCGCTTCCCCGGGTCGACGTGCATCAGCGTGAACGACGAAGCAGCGCACGGCGTTCCGTCCCTCAGGCGACAACTCCGTGACGGCGACCTGGTGAACCTCGACGTCTCGGCGGAGCTGGACGGCTTCTACTCCGACACCGGGATCAGCGTCGCGGTGGGCGACGTGTCACCGGTCGCCTCCAGGCTCCTGGCGGCGACGGAGCTGGCGCAGCGCGACGCGATGCATGCCGCGCAGCCGGGTGCTCGGCTCCGCGACCTGGGCCGGGCGGTCCAGCGGAGAGCGCGACGGCACGGGTTTCGTGTCATTGAGAACCTCAACGGCCACGGGATCGGGCGCGGGCTCCACGAGGCCCCGTCGGTCCCCAGCATCGACGACGGCCAGAGGATGGTGCTCCGTGAGGGATCGGTCCTCGCCATTGAGCCCTTCTTGTCGGTCTCCGCCGATCACGTCGTCGACGATGCGGACGGGTGGACGCTTCGCACCGCGGATGGCAGCCTGGTCGCCCAGTTCGAGCACTCGATGGTGGTGACACGGGACGGCCCCCTGGTGCTGACCGCCTGAGGCGGCTCCAACTCCTGATTCGGAACGATCCGACGGCGCACGGCCGCGGGACCCGCTGTTCAGGTGGGGATGACGGCGGTGCGGGCGTAGACGAGCGTCGTCAGCCGATCGCTCGAGACGTCGAAGATCTCGACCCGAATGGGGGCCTGCGGTCCGTCTCCGAGGAGCTCGGATCGTGTCCGGACGGGGCCGGCGCCGGTCTGCGCCAGATAGCGCAGGTCGAGATCGACCACCACGGCGGGGAGGTCGAAGCGGGTCGAGGCCAGTTCCTCGGCGGCCACCTCGGCCACCAACGCCACCATGGCACCCTGCAGGGTGCCGGCGGGATTGCGGAGATCCGCCGTCACCTCCATCTGGACCGTGCCCGCCGTCGGGTCGAGGACGGTGAGCCCCACTTCCTCGCGCAGGGGTCGGGTCAGGACGTTGGCCGCGCTGAACATCGACGAGATGCGCTCCGGAGGCATCGGGGGCTTCGGGGGATCTGTGTCACGGCGTGGCACGCGGGCGAAGCCGATCGCGCCGGTGGCCACGGGATGACCCGCCTCATCGACGACATCCACCACCGCCGTCGCCGATCGCCGTCCCCGTCGCAGGATCGCGCTCCGGGTACCGACCCAGTCGGGCGCGGCGAGCGGTCGCATCCGCACCGACATGTCCGAGGTCAACAGCCAGGCGTCGGGCTCGTCGTCGATGACGATCCCGGCTGCGACGTCGATCATGAAGGCGATGACGCTGGCACGGACCGCGCCGTGCCGTAGGACGGGGGCCTGTGGGCGCAGCTGCAGGCGGAATTCGCCGTCCTCGACACCGGCCGTGACGCCGAGCCGCGACGGAACGGACATGGTGTCGCCGAGAACGTCGGTCATCGGCTCGCCGGGCTGGACATCGGCCTGGCACGCTACCGGCAGGCTCTGCGCCGCCACCAGCCGGAGGGGCGGACGTGTGCCGTGCGGCCGGGAGCGAGGGGCCGGCGAGGTGAACGGCTAGACCCGGGACGGTCTGGGCGCCAACGTCTCGTGACGGACCGCGGCCCAATGGAACAGCACCATGACCCGGATCGCCCACCAGCCGGGGTCGATCTCGCCCTTGGCCATCGACAAGCGGCCTGACGTCGTCACGGCGTGGTGGTTGTTGTGGAGGCCTTCACCAGCGACGAACCAGGCCAGCCACTGGTTGTTCGTCGCCAGGTTGTCGTGAGGGCGCTTCCCCCACTTGTGCCCGATGCCGTTGATGGCGCCACCCCCGAGGAGGTACACCGACGCGTGGACGAAGGCGGCGATCAACCCGATCTCCCACCCGAACGCCCAGACCAACAACGCGACGCCCAGGCCGAGGCCGAGGAGGGCGTGGTTGAACAGCACCCTGTCCCAACGGTCGCCGGGAAGGTCCCGTGCGTAGCGGCTGACCGCCACGGGGTTCCGGGCGACCCTTCGGTAGAGGATGGCGTTGCCGAATTGCACCTGGGGGAAGCCGAACACGACAGGTGAGTGGGGATCACCCTCCTTGTCCGTGTGGGCATGGTGCTTGCGGTGCACCGCCACCCACTGGCGAGGTCGAGTTCCCGTCGCCATCCAGATGACCACCCGGCAGGCGAATGCCACCGGAGGCTTCAGGGTGATGGCCCGGTGGGCCAGCGTTCGATGCAGGTACACCGTCGTCACGACGAAGGCGACTTGGGAGATCAGCAGCCCGATCAGGACGGCCTCGAGGACCGCGGGCACGTCCGTCACCTTAGCCTCCGCAGGAGCGACCGATCGTGCGTCAACAGATCCGGGGCAGCGGGTCGCCGACGAGCATGTCGACGATCCGGGTGCCGCCCATGGAGGTCCGCAGCACGACGATCCCGGGGGGCTCGGCATGGATCTCACCCAGCCGTAGGGCGTCGGATCCCTGGGGGTGGGCCCGCATGGCGGTGAGAGCGGCGTCCGCCTCGTCGGGCGGCACCACGGCCACCAGCTTCCCTTCGTTGGCCACGTAGAGGGGGTCGATACCCAGGAGCTCGCAGGCGGCGGCCACCTCGGGGCGGACGGGCAGGGCCGTCTCTTCCAGGACGACCGTCAGGTTGCTGTCCCGGGCCAGCTCGTTGCAGACCGTTCCCACGCCGCCACGGGTGGAGTCCCGCAGCCAGCGGGTGCCCGGGGCGGCGTGGAGCAGGGACTCCATGAGGCCGTGGAGCGGAGCGGTGTCCGAGCTGATGTCGGCTTCGAGGGCGAGGTCGCCGCGGGCGAGCATGACCGCCGTCCCATGGTCGCCCATGGTGCCCGAAACGAGCACGACATCCCCGACGGTGACCTTGGACGCCCCCAGTTCGCGGCCCGCGGGGATCAGCCCGATCCCCGCGGTCGAGACATAGAGCCCATCGGCGGCACCGCGGTCGACGACCTTGGTGTCGCCCGTGACGATCGAGACGCCGACGCCGGCCGCGGCCTCGGCCATGTCGGCCACGATCTCGCGCAGATCGTCGATGGGGAAGCCCTCCTCTATGACGAATGCCGCGGAGAGGGCGATGGGGCGGGCTCCCATCATGGCGAGGTCGTTGACGGTGCCGTGCACGGCGAGATGGCCGACCGACCCACCCGGAAAGCGCAGCGGCTTGACCACGTACGAGTCCGTGCTGAACGCCAGCCGCTCGCCCGACGGCAGTGCGAGCACCGCCGCATCGGTCTGCGGCTCGGCTGACCCGGCGGCGAACGCCGGCAGGAACACGGCGTCGAGCAGTGCCGCCGACGCCTTGCCACCGGCTCCGTGGGCCAGGGTGACCACGTCGTCGAGCAGGCGTGGCCGGCGTCGCCGGAAGGTCTCTATCCGCTCGAAGACGGCGGCCTCTCGGTCTGACGTCTGGGCGTCCCGTGCGGTGTCGGTCATAGGCCTTCACTCCGTGCCAGCTGACGCTGCACCGTCGACCAGAGCTCCAGCATCAACGCATCCTGGGTCTCCTGAATCCGGTGGACGCTCCCGGAGCGGACCACCAGACAGTGCTGGACGGCGTCACTGACCGCCATGGCGCCCCCGTCGCCACACAGGCCGACGGTCAGGAGACCGCGTCGTGCCGCCTCCTCGAAGGCACGGAGCAGGTTGACCGAGGCGCCGCTGGTCGAGAAGCCGACGGCGATGTCGCCCGCATTGCCGTGGGCGATGACCTGCCGGGAGAAGACGAGATCGAACCCCACGTCGTTGGAGAGCGCGGTGAGCACCGCCTGGTCGTCGACCAGGGACAGCGCCGGCAAGGGGCGCCCGTGAGGGGGGTGGCGGAAGAGATCGACCGTGCCGTCGGCGTCGGTGGCGCTGCCGCCGTTGCCGAAGGCCAGCAGGCGGCCACCCCCGAGGAAGCGGGCGGCCATGGCTTCCGCCGCCGCGTGGATGCCGTCGCGGCCGCGCTCCAGGGTCGCGGTCCGCAGGCCACGGCTCTCCTGCATCTTCGACTGCGCCGAACGGGTCAGGTCACCAACCAGGGCCGCACCGTCCCGCTCCTCTGCCTCAATGAAGGGATAGAGGAACCCCGTGGGCTCTGTGGTCACGTCGCGGCACCCCCGAGCGAGGTGATGGCGACACCGGCATGGACCAGGAGGAGATCGCCGGGCTCGGCCCGGTCCACCAGGCTGGCGTCGACGACCTCGCGTCGCCCGCCGACCAGGGCCGTGACACGGCCGTCGGTGCCCACGCCGATGACTTCGGCCATGCGGCCCTCATCGGAACAGGTCACGCAGACCCCGTCGGTGCACTCCGGCTCGGCCTCCAGAAGTCCCGGATGCTCCAGGCCCACGTGGGTGAGCTCCCAGAGGAGGTGGTACATCAGCACGAGGTCACCGGACCGGCACGCCAGGGCCGGGTCCACTCCCTCGAGCCACACGACATGGTCGGCGGGGCTGCCGACCGGCCGGTTGCCCGCGCCGAGCCACACGCTGGTCAGGCCCCAGGCACCCGAGCGCGTCAGTAGGTCGACAGTGCCGGCGTGGTCGGCCGTGCTCACGGCGAGCAGGATGTCGCCGGGGCGCGCGGCCAGCCGCACCGTGGCAGCCGCATCGGCTTCGTGCAGGCTGACTGCGGGAAGCGCGCGTGCGCCCATGACGACGGGGTGGACGAACTCCACCGCGACGTGACGCCCGTGGGACGGCCATTGCGGTGCCACACACCACAAGGTCGCTCCGGCGGCGAACCGCCGCGCCAGCGCCAGCGAGGCCACGGCCAGGTCCGCGGCCGCACCCGCCTCGGGCCCGGACGCGACCGACGAGTCCACGAGGGCCATCATGCCCTTTCCGGGTCGGGTGGGACGTAGCCCGCCACCGCGGCCTGCCCGAGGGCGAGACCACCGTCGTTGGGGGGGACGACCCGGTGCGTCAGGACCTGGAAGCCCTGCTCCTGGAGGGCGCGGCGGGCCAAGCTGAGGAGCAGGACGTTCTGGAACACGCCCCCCGTCAGGGCCACCCGGTCGATACGGGTCTCGTCCCTGAGCCGCTCGGCGACCTCGGTGATGAGGCCGGCCACCGCCACGTGGAACCCCGCGGCGATGGCCCCGAGCGGGTGGCCCGAGCGCAGATCGTCGACGATGCCGGCCAGCAGCGGCCCGGGATCGAACTCCCCGCCGCCGTCGGCGAAGCGGTAGCGCCGTGCGTCGCCCGGGTGTGACGCGGCGCACCACTCGAGCTCCATGGCGGCCTGGGCCTCGTAGGTGGCGACGTGGCGGAGCCCGAGGAGAGAGCTCACGGCGTCGAAGAGCCTCCCCATGCTCGAGGTCGCGATGCAACCGATGCCCCGCTCGAGCTGACGGTGCAGCACGGTGCGCTCGGTGTCGGGGGCGGCCCCGACCGGCGGGAGGTCCTCACCCCAGCCGATGCCGGCAGCCCAGAGGTGCGCCAGCGCGGCTCGGTACGGCCTGCGCACGACTGCGTCCCCGCCCGGCAGCGGCACCCGACGCAGGTGTGCCGACCGGACGTAGGAGTCGTAGCCCGCGACGAGCACCTCGCCGCCCCAGATGGTCCCGTCGGATCCGTACCCCGTGCCGTCGAAGGCGAACCCGATGACCCGCTCCCCGGCCGGGACGCCGTGTTCGACCATGACGGCGGCGACGTGGGCGTGATGGTGCTGCACGTGGCGCACCGGGCGTCCGGAGGCGTCGGCCCAGTGGCGGCTGTGATAGCCGGGATGCGCGTCGGCCGCCAGCTGCTCCGCGTCGATCTGGTACAGCGTCGCAAACTGCCGGGATGCTCGCTCGAAAGCCGACCGGGTCTCCAGGCTGCCCATGTCGCCGATGTGCTGACTCATGAAGGCGTCGTGGCCCGCGGCGAGGCAGAACGCGTTCTTGAGCTCGCCGCCGACGGCGAGCGTCGGGACCGCTGCGAAGGGAAGCCGGACCGGCAGTGGCGCGTAGCCGCGCGCACGTCGGAGCGGCACCTCGTGGCCGGCGTCGACCCGGATCACCGAGTCGTCGCACGGGACGTGGATGGGCCGGTCGTGCAACAACCACGCGTCGGCGATGGGCGCCAGTCGCTCCCGGGCGTCCTCGTCCTCGAAGCAGATGGGCTCGTCGGTCAGGTTGCCGCTGGTCATCACCAGGATGCGGGGAGGCGTGGTGGACGCGTCCGGCACCGATTGAAAGAGGAGATGGTGCAGCGGTGTGTACGGCAGGAGCACGCCGACCCTGGGATTGCCCGGGGCCACCAGCGCGGAGATGGCGGCCCCGGGCCGCTTCTCGAGCAACACGATCGGGCGCGCCGGACCCGTCAGGTGGGTCTCTTCCCGAGGGTCGAGGCGGGCCACGACACGGGCGGCGTCGAGGTCGGGCACCATCACGGCGAAGGGCTTGTCCCGGCGGTGCTTGCGCCGGCGCAACCGCTCGACCGCGGGGTCGCAGGTGGCGTCGCAGGCCAGGTGGTACCCGCCCAGTCCCTTGACGGCGACGATCGCCCCTCGGGCCAGTGCCTCCTGGGTGGCCGTCAGCGCCGCATCGGATCCCTTGACCACACCGTCGGGACCCTCGAACCAGATGCGGGGCCCACAGTCGGCACATGCCAGCGGCTGGGCGTGGAACCGTCGGTTCGCGGGATCGCCGTACTCCGCCGCGCACGCATCGCACAGGGCGAAGTCCCGCATCGTCGTGTGAGGGCGGTCGTAGGGAAGTCGCATGGTGATGGTGAACCTGGGTCCACAGTTCGTGCAGTTGATGAAGGGGTAGCGGGCACGACGGTCCGCCGGATCCGACAGCTCTGCCAGGCAGTCCTCACAGACAGCCACATCGGGCGACACGAAGGTGCGCACGGCTCCGTGGCGGAGGCTCTCCACGATGCGGAACCCCGCGTCGTGCGAGGGCGGGCATGGCACCGAGTCGACACCGAAGATCTTCGCCAGCGGGGGCGCTGAGGTGACCAGCCGGGCCAGGAACACCTCGATCGCGGCCGGTGCTCCTTCGATCTCCATGAACACGCCCTCGGTGTCGTTGCCCACGTGGCCGGCCAGACCGTGCTCCCCGGCCAGTCGGTGCACGAAGGGGCGGAACCCGACTCCCTGCACGACGCCGACCACCCGGACTCGCCTCCGCACCAGGGCGTCCGGCGAGGTCACGGCGGTCATGGGGTGAGTTGACGACGACGCCCGAGGGTCACCGCCGCGTCGCGGTGCATGCGCCCGAAGGTGTAGTAGGCCGCGCACGCACCTTCGGAGGAGACCATGCAGGTGCCGATCGGCGTCTCGGGCGTACAGGCCGTTCCGAAGACCTTGCACTCCCAGGGCTTGATGACCCCCTTGAGCACCTCGCCACACTGGCACGCCTTCGGGTCCGCCACCCGCACGCCGGGGACCTGGTAGCGGCGCTCGGCGTCGAACGCCGCGAACTCCGGACGGAGCTTCAGGCCACTCTGCGCGATGAAGCCCAGCCCGCGCCACTCGAAGTGTGGCCGCAGCTCGAAGACCTCGGCGAGGATGGCGAGCGCCCGCGGGTTCCCCTCCTCCCGCACGACGCGTGAGTACTGGTTCTCGACCTCACAGCGGCCCTCGCGGATCTGGGTCAACAGCATGGAGATGGCGTGCAGGATGTCGAGTGGCTCGAATCCCGCCGTGACCAGCGGGAGGCCGTACTCGGAGGGTACGAACCGGTAGGGACGCTGACCGACCACCGTCGACACGTGGCCCGGACCGATGAAGCCGTCGAGCCTCAGATCGGGGGACTCGAGGATGGCCCGGAGGGGCGGCACGATCGTCACGTGGTTGGAGAAGACGGTGAAGTTGGCGACGTCCTCGGCCTTGGCCTGCAGGAGCGTGAGGGCCGTCGACGGCGCAGTGGTCTCGAAGCCGACGGCGAAGAAGACGACCTGCCGGTCTGGGTTGTCGATGGCGATCTGGAGCGCATCGAGAGGGGAGTACACGAAGCGGACGTCCGCGCCCTCCGCCTTGGCGGTCAGGAGGTTGCCCTGACTTCCCGGGACCCGCATCATGTCCCCGAAGGTGGTGAAGATGATGCCGGGCTCCCGAGCCAGCGCGATCGCGTCGTCCACCCTGCCCATGGGGATCACGCACACGGGACAGCCGGGCCCGTGCACCAGCTCCACGTTGACCGGCAGGACGTGCTCTATTCCGTGCCGGTAGATCGTGTGCGTGTGACCCCCGCAGACCTCCATGAACTTGAACTGGTCGTCGCCGCAGAGCGCAGTGATCTGAGCCACGAGGGCCCTGGCCGCCGTCGGGTCCCTGTACTCGTCGACGAACTTCACGGCGAGCGCCTCATTGTGCGTGACGCCGGCCGTCCGGCTCGGCGGGTCCCCGTCTCATGGGGCACCTGACTCGCTGGAGTACTCCGACGACCGCAACGCTTCGAGCTCGTCCTCGTAGGCCTCACCCATCGCCTTCAGGAGGTCCAATGCCTGCGTTGCCTCTTCCTCGTCGATCTTGGCCATGGCGAAACCGACGTGGATCAGCACCCAGTCACCCAGCTTCAACTGCTCGTCCTCCAGCAGGCCGATGTTGACCTCCCTGGTGACCCCCGACACCTCGACCCGCGCCAGGTGCTCGTGCAATTCGGAGAATTCCTTGACTTGACCAGGGATGCCGAGGCACATGCGGAGTCCTAGGAATCCTTGACGGCGAAGATCTCGACCCTGATGTCCACCTCGGGCTCGACCTTCAACATGAGAACCTTCGGAGGCTGCATTCCGAATTCGCGGATGTCGAATCGAGACGAGCCCTCGAGGCTGATCGTGTGGTCGTCGACCGCACGGATGACCATGACGTCCTCGTGCGGCAGTGAGACGCCACGGAAGGTGACCTCCCCCGTGACCAGGTAGCTCGAGTCGCCTTCGTGGGGTTTGACCTGCGTCATGACCCCTTCGATGGTGGGGTAGCGCCGGGAGTCGATCCGCTTGTGGAGTTCTCGATCCTCCATCCGCTTCCCCGAGCTCAACTTGTCGACCGACAACGAGAGCGCGCCGGCGGGTTGCGACGTCAGATCGACGGCCCCTGCCGCTGCGAAGGTCAACTCGACGTACCCCTCCAATCCGTCGGTGCCGGAGTGGATCGGGTGCACATTCGAACGGGCGTCGATCCAGACATGGGAACGCTCAGGTGAGATGACGTACCGGGCCACCGGCGTTGCTCCTTCTGGCTCTGAGAGGCCGGGAGGACGTGGAGGGTGTCGCCACGATTGAGCTGTCCGAAGTCATCGATCGCCTCTCTGCACGATGTCACCCGTGTCACCCATGGAGTCCCTGCCGCTCTGTGCCGTCATCCTAGGTGGCATCTGGCCCCGAAGCGGCAGCCGAAGTGGGGTCGCGGGGCCTGGAGTCGGGCAACGGTGGACGGTGGCGCTACGTACAGTCGGCGCATCGCCCGAGCATGGCGAAGTGGTGCGGGTCGATGGTGAAGCCGAACCGGGCGCGAGCCTGCTTGGCGAGCCCGTCGAACATGGAGTCCGGCACCTCCGTCAACCTCCCGCATTCCTCGCAGACGAAGTGCCCGTGCACGGAGGAGGCCAGGTGATACGTGGCCGGACCGTGCCCGAAGTGTGAATGGACGACCACGCCGAGGCGCTCGAGCTCGTCGAGGTTCCGGTAGACGGTGGACAGGTGGATGTCAGGAGCCTCGGCCTGGACCTCGCCCGCCAGTTCCTCGGCCGTCCGGTGACCCTGGGATGCGAACAGCGCGTGGAGGAGGATTCGACGTGACGATGTGACCCGCCCCCCGTGCTGGCGCACGAGCTCGAGAGCGTCCTCCAGCGTGGCTGCTTCCGCCTGATCGGCGGGCTGGGTGGGGGAGCGTCTGCTCACAGCACTCGATGGTACCGGTGAGGCGCCGGGTCGCCCGTCCCCGAGATCTCCGGCTATTGCGAAGTGCTCGCAATAAGGTACAGTGCCTCGAGGCGACGAGCTCGGAGGTACGGGGAGATGGCAGTGGCGCCGAGCTGCGTGCACAAACCGCGGCCCGGATTGAAGCGCCCGGAGTGGGCCCGGGTTGCTGGTATGGCGGCGGTCGTGGCCATTCTGAACGTTGTCGGTTGGATGCTGTTGACCACGGCAGTGGGTCACCACTTCCACGTTTCGCAGACCAAGCTGTTCGGGCTGGGCACCGGGGTGCTCGCGTACACGTTGGGCATGCGGCACGCCTTCGACGCGGATCACATCGCGGCCATCGACAACACCACACGCAAGCTCGTCGGCGAGGGGAAGCGGCCTCTCGGCACCGGGTTCTTCTTCTCGCTCGGCCACTCGAGTGTGGTGCTCCTGCTCGCGGTCGGGCTCAGTTTCGGAATTCGAGCCCTCAACATCCAGGTCAGTCAGCAGTCATCGGGCCTCCACTCGGCGACCAACATCATCGGCACGTCGGTCTCGGGGACGTTTCTCTACCTGATTGCCCTCGTGAACCTGTTCGTGCTGGTCTCCATCACGAGGCTGTACCGGCAGATGCGGTCCGGGAGCTTCGACCCGGTGGAGCTGGAACGGCAGCTCGACAAGCGGGGGGTGATGAACCGCCTGCTCGGAGGCTATGCCCGGCACATCGACACCTCGTGGAAGCTCTACCCGGTCGGCTTCCTCTTCGGGCTCGGCTTCGACACCGCAACCGAGGTGGCCCTTCTCGTCCTCGCCGGCTCGGCGGTCGTCGGCGGCCTGCCCCTGTATGCGATCTTGTCGTTGCCCATCCTCTTCGCCGCTGGAATGTGCACGTTCGACACCCTCGACGGCTGCTTCATGAACTTCGCCTACGACTGGGCCTTCGCCAACCCGGTGCGCAAGGTCTTCTACAACCTGACCATCACCGGACTGTCGGTCGCGGTGGCATTCTTCGTCGGCAGTGTCGAGATCCTCGGCCTGATCGGGCAAGAGGCCAATCTGAGCTCGCCGTTCTGGGACTTCGTCCGTGGCTTCAACATCAACACCGCCGGGTTCGTCATCGTCGGTCTGTTCGTCGCCACCTGGGTGATCGCCCTGGTGTACTGGCGACTGGCCCGGGTCGAGGAGAAGTGGAGTTCGGCGTTGGTCCAAGAGGCCGAGGAGGCGATAACGGCCTGACCGGAACGCGACCGGGGACGGGGTCGGTATGCTCCCGGGCGAGGTGCGAGCGATGCACGAACTGTCAATCTGCAACGCCATAGCGAGCACAGCGGTCAAGCACGCGGAGGGGCGACCGGTCACTCAGGTGAAGGTGCAGATCGGCCACTTGCGCCAGGTCGTGCCCGACGCCCTCCAGTTCAGCTGGGAGGTCGTCTCGAGCACCACCGACCTCAAGGATGCCCAACTCGTGATCGAGCAGGTGCCGGCCGTGGTCGAGTGCCTTGACTGCGGAGCCACGACCGTCCTCGATCTTGCGATCCTGGCCTGTGGGGCGTGTGACGGGTTCGACGTGAAGCTGTTGAGTGGCGAGGAGCTCCTCGTGGTCTCGATCGATCTGGTGGATGCGTAGCCGTGGGGAGGTTCCACCTTCATGCCGATGGCACGGACCACGTGCACGAGCTCGATCCTGACGCCGGCCATCATCAGGACCACGACCACCCTCACCCCGACGCCGGCAAGACGCCCGAGGTCGGCGATCACTCCGGGTACCTCGAGACGGGCCAGACCAGGATCACGATCCTGGAGAACCTGCTCTCGGAAAACGACCGGGTGGCGGACGACAACGGACGACGGCTGGCGGCGGCCGGCGTTCGTGCCGTGAACCTCATGTCGTCACCCGGAGCGGGGAAGACGACCCTGCTGCGAAAGACCTTGGAGAGGATGGGCGATGCCGTGCGGATCGGCGTGCTCGAGGGCGACATCGCGACCAGTCTCGACGCCGACCAACTCCAGGGAGCCGGGGCGACGGCCATCTCTGTCGTGAACACGAGCGCAGGGTTCGGTGGAGAGTGCCATCTCGATGCGGTGATGGTTCGGTCCGGCATGGAACGACTGCCGCTCCCGGAGCTCGATCTCCTCATCATCGAGAACGTGGGCAACCTCGTGTGCCCGGCGGAGTTCCGGGTCGGTGAGGACGCAAGGGCGATGGTGTTCGCCGTCACGGAAGGCGAGGAGAAGCCTCTGAAGTATCCCGTGATGTTCCGGGCCGCGGACGTCGTGGTGGTGAACAAGATCGATCTGCTGCCGCATCTGGACTTCGACGTGGACTTGTTCCTCTCCAACCTCAAAGCCGTGAACCCTCGGGCTCACATCATCATGGCGAGCGCCCGGAGCGGAGAGGGCGTGGAGGAATGGTGTGCGTGGCTCGCCGCGCAGGGGGAACTCGTTCCCGCCCCCTCCCAGGTCTGACCTTCGTCCTATGGGCCGAGGACGACGCGGGCGGAGGCCGATGTGTCGGAACCGGCGGAATTGCTGATGACGGCCCGATAGCGGTACGAGAGCTGGGCTGCACCCACCGGTCCTACGGACAGCGCCTGTGTCGTCGCTCCGGGAATATCGCTGAAGGCGGAGCCACGGCTCGACGAGACCTGCCACTGGATGGTGGGGGCGGGGTCGCCGCTGGCGTCGATGACGAAGGTCACGCTGCCACCGGGCTCGGTGGTCTGATCAGTGGGCTGCTCCGCGAGCTGGGGCAGCGCCGGTTGCGATGCCGGGGTCAGGGCGGGCGTCGGTGACGGTGACGGCGGTGGTGACGGTGGTGCTCCGGGCGAAAGGGACTGGATGGCAGCCATTCCGACGACCGGCCGGTTCAACTTCAGACCGCCCGCGGAGCCGTAGAAGCCGGCGTCGCCATAGCTGAAGATGCCTCCGTCCCGGGCCACCATCCAGTAGCCCTGACCGTCGGCGGTGCGGTCCATACCGACGATCGGAGCGCTCAGGGGCATACCGCCAGCGGATCCGAAGTAGCTGACGTCGCCGAAACTGAAGATGCCCCCGTCGGATGCGACGAGCCAGTAGCCACCCCCGTCGGGGGCGGTCGTCATGGCAACGATCGGTTGGTGCAGCGGCAGACCTCCGGTCGAGCCGAAGAATCCGGCGTCGCCATAGTCGAAGATCCCGCCGTCGGACGCGACCAGCCAATAGCCGAGCCCGTCGATGGTCGAGGCCATTCCGACGATGGGTCGATCGAGAGTCATGGAGCCGGCCGATCCGTAGAAGTTGGCGTCGCCGAAGGCGAAGACCCCACCATCTGAAGCGACGAGCCAATACCCGCCTCCGTCGGGAGTGGGAGCCATGGCCACGATCGGTGCGTTGAGGTGCATGCCTACGGTCGAGCCATAGAAGATGGCGTCGCCGAACGCAAAGATGCCTCCGTCGGACGCGAGGAGCCAGTAGCCGGCGTCGTCCGGCGTTGCGGCCATGGAGATGATGGGCGCGTTGAGGTGCAGGCTGCCGGTCGAACCGTGGAACTGGGCCCCGCCGTAACTGAATATCCCGCCGTCGCTCGCCACGAGCCAGTAGCCGGGAGCGGCGAGTGGCTTGATGGCGACCACCAGAGATGTGGCGCTCGACAGTGAGTTGGCATCGGTGACCGTGAATGTGGCGGCGTACTCCCCGGAAATGGTCGGAACGCCACTTATGGTTCCATCGGGTGCGAGGTGCAGTCCGGGGGGAAGCGCTCCTCCGGACACGGCCCACGAGTAGGGGGCCAACCCGCCGACGGCTCCGAGTGAGCTCGCATACGGCACTCCGATGGTGCCCACGTTGAGGCTGGTCGTCGTGACGGACGGCGGGGCCGACAGAGTCTCGATGGTGCCGCCGAAATCGGTACCGACACCGACCGCCACGCAGTTCGCTGGGCCGACGCAGGACACTCCGAGGAGCGAGGCGACTCCCGAGGGCACCACCTGGTCGGTCCAGTTCGCGCCTCCGTCGGCGGTGACGAGGATGTTCGTCCCACCGACTGCGGTGCAGCTGCTCGCGCTGACGCAGCTGACCGACGTCAGAGGAGTGCCGCCGGCAGGGCTCCCGAGGTCGCTCCACTGCGCACCGCCGTTGGTCGTGCCGATGACTGTCGATCCCGTTGCAAGGCACGCGGTGTCCGTGGAGCAGGAGATTCCGTCCAAGCTGGTTAGGCCGCTTGGGGGTGTCTGCGGAGACCAGATGGCGCCACCGTCCGTCGTGTTGAGAATGGCTGCCCCTGGTCCGATGGAGGAGGAACCCACCGCACTGCAATTCAGCGGGTCGGAGCAGGAGATGGCGGTGAAATTGGTGACGGTGGCAGGAATATGTTCGGCCAACCACGTCGTCCCGCCGTTTGTGGTGACGATGATGCTGGGTGAATCGATGGTGGAATCGAAGTCACTCACCGCCTGACAGGTCGATGCACTGACGCAGGAGATGGCGATGAGATCACCGACTCCCGCTGGAATCGCGGTTTCCGCCGTCCAGGTCGTCCCCGAGTCGGTCGTGCCGATGATGACGGGGCTACCGAAGATGCCGAATCCCACTGCGGTGCAGTCGGATGTCGTGGGGCACGAGATCCCGTTGAGGCCGCTCACAACAGAAGGAATCGGATCGCTGTTCCAGGCGTGGCCGGCATTGGATGACGCCAGCACGGAGCTCACTCCAGCGGCGAAGCACTCAGCGGTGCTGGGGCACGACGCAGAGGTGAGTTGGCTGGTGCCATCGGGAGGTGTTTGCTCAGTCCAGTTGGTGCCGCCATTGATGGTGCTCATGATCGTCGAGCCTGCTCCAGTGTTTCCGCTGCTCCCGACGGCGATGCAGTCGTAGGCACCCGAGCAGGAGATGCCCGTGAGATCGACGGCACCAGACGGAGTTGACTGAGGTGACCAGGTCGTCCCGTTATTGGAGGTGCCGATGACATACGGATCGGAAGTCAGGTTGGTGCCGACTGCGATGCAGGTCGT
>Ga0187890_10001091_pt1 | contig 19735 bp, 5 predicted proteins | sample June2016WEW_21_1_FD_133005 | JGI IMG/M metagenome (GOLD analysis project Ga0187890, IMG submission 133005) | Peatland microbial communities from SPRUCE experiment site at the Marcell Experimental Forest, Minnesota, USA - June2016WEW_21_10 | ecosystem: Environmental > Terrestrial > Soil >... | reverse complement strand
GTCAATACCGAACTGAAACCGTGGACGATGCCGGCAGATGGCGTGCGGCGCGCCGGTTTGAGCGCTTTTGGTTTTGGCGGCACCAATTTCCACGCGGTGCTCGAAGAGTACATTCCTGGCAGGCTGAACGGAAACGGCAAGCGGTCGGTGGCCGTCACCGAGATACCGTCGAGCGCGAACGAGCCGATTTCAATGTCGCATGCGGCAGATGTTTCCCGCACTTATGACTCTTCTCATTCTCATCATCATTGCAAAGCTCCGTTACGCGGAGCGCTGGTAATCGGCGCCGCTTCCGAAGCCGCGCTCGTCGAGCGTTTGCGCGCAGTGGAGAAGGACGCGAAAGCGGGCCGGGCGCCGGCGCCAACCGCTCCGGCTGAATCGGACCTGCGCGCGCCCGAACGCGTGGCCATCGACTACGCCAATGCCACCGAACTGGCGGACAAAGCCGGCAACGCGCTCAAAGCGCTGGCGGCCAATCAGCCGGCAGTGTGGAAAGCCCTGCGCGCACAAGGCATCTTCCGCGGCCGCGGCCCCGCTCCCAAGATCGCTTTCATGTATACCGGCCAAGGCTCGCAGTACGCGAACATGCTCGAGTTGCTTCGGGCAACAGAGCCGATTGTGGCTGAAACCTTTGCTGAAGCCGATCGCGTGATGACGCCCTTGCTCGGCAAGCCGCTCAGCAAATTTATCTTTGTTGACCAAGCCGACGCGAACGCCGTCGCCAAAGCGGAAGACGATCTGCGCCAAACTGAAATTACTCAGCCCGCCGTGCTGGCCACCGATCTCGCGCTGACCCGACTCCTGGCCGCTTACGGCATCGAACCCGACTTCACCATGGGACACAGCTTGGGCGAATACGGAGCGCTGGTCGCGGCCGGCGGGTTGCCGTTTGCCGATTCACTGGAAGCCGTCAGCGCTCGCGGCCGCGGAATGACCCAGGTAGCGATGGATGATAACGGCCGCATGGCCGCCGTGTTTGCTCCGCTGGAAGAAATCGAGCGAATCCTGAAGACGATCAACGGGTACGTCGTGATCGCCAACGTCAACAGCAACCGTCAGGCGGTGGTCGGCGGCGCGAGCAAGGCAGTCGAGGAGGCCATGGAAGCCTTCAAGAAAGCTGGCTTTGACGTGGCCCCGTTACCGGTCAGCCACGCTTTCCACACATCGATTGTGGCGGGAGCCAGCAAGCCGCTGCGGCAAGTTCTGGAGCGCCTGCATCTTGAATCGCCGCGTTTGCCCATCGTCGCCAACACCAACGGCGAGTTCTATCCCATGGGGCCTGACGTTGTGCCTCAGATGCTCGACATTCTCACGCAGCAGGTCGCTTCTCCAGTCCAATTTATTAAGGGCCTGCGCACGCTGTACGATGCCGGCGCCCGCGTGTTTATTGAAGTTGGACCGAAAAAGGCGTTGCAGGGATTTGCCGAGGATGTGCTCGGCGGCCACAGCGATGTGCTTTCGCTGTTTACCAATCATCCGAAGGTCGGCGATATCGTCGCCTTCAACCAGGCGCTGTGCGGCCTATATGCGGCGGGACTGGGCCGCGGCACGGCTGCTGAAAGGGGCGAGATTCAACAGGGAGCCCCTAAAGGGGCACCTGATTTCGATGGACTTGCGGTATCGCTAAAGCGATACCCTGATACAAAGCCAATTGATACGAAGCCAATTGCTGTCGCAACATCCCCGGCCAACAACTCTATTACGCAGACCGTGCCTTCGAACGGCGAGCTCGACGGTGATCGCCGCGTTGATCGCTACGAGGAACTCGGGCGTTGGTTCGCCGATGTGCTTGATCGCGGCTACGAGATCTACCACGGCAAGAATGGGCGCTCTACCTCTGCCCCCGTAGTCATCACGGGAGCGGCGTTGGGCCTGCCCGGCACCGAGCACATCTTCGACGATGGCAACATCGGCCGCATCCTGCGGGGCGATCAGTTTATCGATTCGATCCCCACGCGCTTTCGTCGCGCCATGCTCGACAAACACATCACGCGTTTAGTGAAGAGCGAGAACGGAGAGCCCAGATTCGAGACCATCAGCGATGTCGCGGACGTCATCAAGCTGGCGGGCCGCGGAGGCGCGTTTGATCTGGAAAGTGAGTTCGGAATTTCCGCCGAACGCGTGGGCGCCCTCGACCGTGTCACCCAACTGGCGATCGCCGCGGGCCTCGACGCCCTGCGCGACGCCGGCATCCCGCTGGTCATGCGCTATAAAACCACGAGCAAGGGCACGCAATTACCGGAGCGCTGGGGATTGCCCGACGTTTTGCGCGACGATACCGGCGTGATTTTTGCTTCCGCCTTTCCCGGATACGACGCGTTCGCCGATGAGATGGCGCACTATTACGCGGACCACGAACGCCGCGAGCAGTTAGCCATGCTCGAAGACGTGCTCGCTCGCGTGGTCGGGGCGAATGGTAATTCCAATCTGGTGCCGGAAGTCGTTGTTCAGGAGATCAAGCGGCACATCGACGAGTTGCGCGTCGCCATCGACAAAGAGCCGTATGTCTTCAACCGGCGCTTCTTGCTCCGAGTATTGTCCATGGGACATTCGCAATTCGCCGAATTCATCGGCGCCCGCGGTCCCAACACCCAAGTCAACTCTGCCTGCGCCAGCACCACACAAGCCGTGTCGCTGGCGGAGGACTGGATCCACGCCGGGCGGTGCAGTCGCGTGATCGTCATCTCGGCCGACGACGTCACGTCGGACCATCTGATCGATTGGATGGGCGCTGGCTTCCTGGCCAGTGGAGCGGCAGCCACCGACGAAGTGGTCACAGACGCCGCGATTCCCTTCGACCGCCGGCGGCACGGCATGATTATCGGCATGGGGGCCGCAGCTCTGGTGGTGGAGAGCGCCGACGCTGCGCGCGAACGAGGAATACAGCCCATCTGCGAGGTGTTGTCCACTATGACGGGCAACAGCGCTTTCCATGGTACTCGTCTCGACGTCCAGCACATCGGCCAGGTGATGGAGGAACTGGTGGCCAAAGCCGAAGCGGGCAGCGGCATTTCGCGTCACCAGATCGCGCCACAGACCGTTTTCGTTTCGCATGAAACCTATACACCGGCGCGGGGCGGGAGTGCCTCCGCCGAAATCCACGCGCTTCGTCGCGTCTTCGGCGACGTGGCGGATCGCATCGTGATCGCCAACACCAAGGGATTCACCGGTCACGCCATGGGCACGGGCATCGAAGATGTGGTCGCGGTCAAGGCGCTCGAAACCGGATGCGTGCCCCCGGTCGCCAATTTCAAGGAAGTTGATCCGGAGTTGGGACCGTTGAACCTGTCGAAAGGCGGCGCCTATCCCGTCGAGTACGCGGTACACCTGGGGGCAGGGTTCGGTTCGCAGATCAGCATGATGCTGCTGCACTGGACGAAGACGAAAGACGGAATCCGTCAAAGCCCGAACGCACTGGGCTATGCCTACCGCATTGCCGATGACAGCGCCTGGAGTGCCTGGCTGACGAGCGTCGCGGGCCGCCCGACCGCCGACCTGGAAGTCGTCCACCGCACGCTGCGGGTGCGCGACCAAGGGTCGGCGGCTCGGGTCCCCGAAGCTGCTCAGGAGCCACGAACCGCCACCGCAAAAACGACGGCGCCAACGCACGCGCCGCAAGCACCACGGCCAACGCCGGTCGTCACCACGAAATCGGCGCCACCGCCGCCCCGCGCGATCGCTGAACCGGCCCCCGCGATTAAAGTTGCTGCTCCCGCCCCGTCCGCACCGGCAAAACCGGCGGCGAAGGGCGATGCAAAATTCGATCCGCACTTCGCCCCAAAGACCGACTCGGTGAAAGAGAAGGTACTGGCTCTGGTCGCCGAGAAAACCGGCTATCCGGTTGACATGCTCGATATGGATCTCGATCTCGAAGCGGATTTGGGTGTTGACACCGTTAAGCAGGCGGAGGTCTTTGCCACGATCCGCGCGGCTTACAACATTGCACGCGACGAGAATCGCAAGCTGCGCGACTATCCCACGTTGGCGCACGTTATTCGGTTCGTCTATGAGAAACGGCCCGATCTGGCTGCGGCTCCGGCGGCAGCGAAGGAAGAAGTCAAACTCGCTGTGCTTACAACCGCTGTGGTCGCTGAGAAACCGGCGCCCGCTGCGGCATCGGCGCAAGCCGTCGCCGGCGATGCCGTCAAAGAACGCATTCTCGCGCTTGTCGTAGAGAAAACCGGCTATCCGGTTGACATGCTCGATATGGATCTCGATCTCGAAGCGGATTTGGGTGTTGACACCGTTAAGCAGGCGGAGGTCTTTGCCACGATCCGCGCGGCTTACAACATTCCGCGCGACGAAAACCGCAAGCTGCGCGACTATCCGACGTTGGCGCACGTCATCCGCTTCGTGTATGAGAAACGCCCCGACCTGGCTGCGGCTCCGGCGGCAGCGAAGGAAGAAGTCAAACTCGCTGTGCCTACAACAACTGTGGTCGCTGAGAAGCCGGCGCCCGCTGCGAAATCGGCGCAAGTCGTCGCCGGCGATGCCGTCAAAGAACGCATTCTCGCGCTCGTCGTCGAGAAGACTGGGTATCCGAAAGACATGCTCGATTTGGATCTCGATCTCGAGGCGGACCTCGGCGTCGATACCGTCAAACAAGCGGAAATGTTTGCCGCAATTCGAGCGGCGTATGACATTCCGCGCGATGAGAACCGCAAGCTGCGCGACTATCCCACGTTGGCGCACGTGATCCGGTTCGTGTATGAGAAACGGCCCGATCTGGCTGCGGCTCCGGCGGCAGCGAAGGAAGAAGTCAAACTCGCTGCGCCTACAACCACTGTGGTCGCTGCGCAGCCGGCGCCCGCTGCGGCATCGGCGCAAGCCGTCGCCGGCGATGCCGTTAAGGAACGCATTCTCGCGCTCGTCGTCGAGAAGACTGGGTATCCGAAAGACATGCTCGATTTGGATCTCGATCTCGAAGCGGACCTCGGCGTCGACACCGTGAAACAAGCGGAAATGTTTGCCGCAATTCGAGCGGCGTATGACATTCCACGCGACGAGAACCGCAAGCTGCGCGACTATCCCACGTTGGCGCACGTGATCCGGTTCGTGTATGAGAAGCGCCCGGATTTGGCCAGCACGCCGCCCGCAGCCTCAGTGGCTCCGTCAGCGCCGAAGTCTACGGAAACACCTGCCGTGCAATCAACCACGGACGATTCCATCAAGGAGAAAGTGCTGGACATCGTGGCCGAGAAGTCGGGGTATCCGAAAGACATGTTGGATCTGGATCTCGATCTCGAAGCGGACCTCGGCATCGACACCGTCAAACAAGCGGAGATGTTCGCGGCCGTGCGCGCGGCGTACAACATTCCGCGCGATGAAAATCTGAAGCTGCGCGACTTCCCAACATTGGCGCACGTGATCAAGTTCGCGCACGACCGTCAGCCCGGCTTGGCTAAAACGCCCGCTGCAAGCTCTTCCGGCACGCAGGAAGAACAAGATCCGGCGCCGAAAAAACCACCGACGTCTGTAACTTCGGTTTCGAGGCCAGTTTCGATTGCGCGTCCGATCCCCGCCAGTTTCGACGCCGCCAATCGCATTCCGCGCCGCGTACCTGTTCCCAACCTGCGCCCGCCGCTTGCTCTTTGCAAAGCAACCGGCGTGACGCTTGGACCCGGTCGCCGAGTAGTCGTTATGCCGGACAGATGTGGTGTGGCAGACGCGCTGGCACAACGGCTACAGACGATGGGCGTGGAGGTTCTCCGGCTTAAGGGCGCGTCGAATGCAGACGCGCTGGCCAACCGCCTCAAGAGCTGGTTGGCTGCGGGGCCAGTGCACGGAGTGTACTGGCTGTCCGCGCTGGACAACGAGGGAAATCTCAGCGACATGGACCTCGCCAGCTGGCATGAATCGCTGCGGGTGCGGGTCAAATCGCTGTATGTCACCATGCGTGTTCTATACGAGCAGGTTGCGGCGCCGGGCACGTTTCTGGTGTCAGCGACGCGGCTGGGCGGACAGCATGGCTACGATGATGCGGGCGCGATTGCGCCGTTAGGTGGCGCGGTCGTGGGCTTCTCTAAAACCTATAAGCGAGAGCGGATGGATGCTCTGGTCAAAGCTGTCGACCTTGCGGCCGACTTTGGAGCGGAGCGAAAGCCGTCCGAGGTCGCCGACATCCTGATTGAGGAAACCCTGCACGATCCTGGCGCAATTGAAATCGGCTACAAGCAAGCGCTGCGCTGGACGGTTGGGCTGCAAGAACAGCCGGCCGCCGATGGAGAGCCCGGTTTGACTCTGGACGGCAACAGCGTCTTTGTCGTCACCGGCGCGGCCGGAAGTATCGTGTCGGCGATCACCGCTGATTTGGCGACGGCCTCCGGAGGCACGTTCTACCTGCTCGATCTGGTGCCCGAGCCTGATCCGGAGAATCCCGATCTCAAACGCTTCGCGACCGATAAGGACGGCCTGAAGCGCGATCTGTTTGTGCGCATCCAGGCCCGCGGCGAACGCGCCACACCGGCCCTGGTTGAAAAAGAGCTGGCAGCGCTGGAGCGGGCGCAAGCGGCGCAGAGTGCAATCGCGGCGGTGCGAGCTGCCGGCGGTACAGCACATTACTTCAGCGTCAACCTCACGGACGCGGACGCTGTAGAGAAAATCATCCAACAAGTGCACGAGCGCAGCGGACGGATCGACGTGCTGTTGCACGCCGCCGGCACAGAGCGCAGTCACTTCCTGCCGGATAAGGATGCGCGTGAATTCGATCTGGTCTTCGACGTCAAGAGCGACGGCTGGTTCAATCTTCTGCATGCTATCGGCGATATGCCTCTCGGGGCAACGGTGGCGTTCAGTTCGATTGCCGGACGCTTCGGCAACGCCGGACAGACCGATTACAGCGCGGCCAACGACCTGTTGTGCAAGATCACGTCGAGCTTCCGCACCACCCGGCCGGCGACACGCGGCATCGTCATCGACTGGACGGCATGGGGCGGCATAGGCATGGCCACGCGCGGCTCCATCCCGAAGATGATGGAACTCGCAGGCATCGATATGCTGCCACCCGAAGCCGGGATTCCTTTGATTCGCCGCGAACTGACTGCTGGAGGAACGCGCGGCGAAATTGTTATCGGCCAACGCCTCGGCGTTCTGCTGAACGAGTGGGACGCCACTGGCGGGCTGGATCCATCAGCGACCGGAGCCTTGAAGAGCTCATCGGCACAAGGACCAATGCTGTCTGGACCAATGATCGGCAAGATAGCAAGCATTGGTCTGCAGAGTGGCCTCACCATCGAGACCACGCTGGACCCGGCGCTTCAGCCGTTTCTGCACGATCATCAAATTGACGGCACACCGGTTCTGCCCGGAGTAATGGGCATCGAGGCGTTTGCGGAGGCTGCGCTCTGCCTGCTTCCCGGCTGGCGGGTCGCGGCGATCGAAGACGTGAACTTCCTCGCGCCGTTCAAGTTCTATCGAAACGAACCGCGCGTGGTGACGGTCGAAGCAGCAATCCGTCCGCAGCGCGACACTTTGGCCTTGCTGGCAGATTGCCGTTTGATCGGCCGCCGCCCGCTCCCCAACCAGGCCGAGCCCCAGGTGACAACGCACTTCACCGCACGGGTGCGGCTCACAAAAGAGGCGCCCACAGCTGTAACTGTGCCGGCGCTGGTCTTGCCCGCCCAACATCTAGACGAGCACATCATCGAAGCCGCCGACATCTATCGCCTCTACTTCCACGGGCCTGCATACCAGGTGGTGGAGCGGGCATGGTGGGACGGCCACCGGATTATCGGGCTGATGGCGAAGGGCTTGCCAGCAAACCATCTGCCGTCCGAGTTGCTGACACTCATGGCGCCGCGATTAATTGAGCATTGCTTCCAGACCGCCGGACTCTGGGAGATGGGCGCGCAAGGCCGCATGGGCCTGCCGCAGCACGTTGATTGCGTTTCATCATCATTACTAGTGATCCCGGAGTCAGCCGACACACGGTTGTACGCCTTGGTCACTCCGGACCCGGATCGAGGCAGCTTCGATGCCGAGGTTTTGGATACGAAAGGAAATCGCTACCTGCAGCTTAGCGGCTACCGCACGGTGGCGGTTCCCAGCGCAATGGATGCCGAACTGTTGAAGCCACTGCAGGTTGCGATGTCACGGGAAGTTGTCGCCGCATAAAGAGTCATACGGTGGAGAGACGGGCGGGGACGCCCGGCTCTCCACCAGCACATATTGGGTCGACCGCACTCGCTGTCCTGACGATCGTTCATCTGACGATCGTTGATCTGGCGATCTGGTGATCGGGGGACTTATGGAACACGAATTTCAACGCGTGGCCATCGTGAATCGCGCCGAAGCCGCCATGCGTTTCATTCACGCTGCCCGCGACTTCAATCAAGAGCATGGCACGTCGTTGCGCACGATCGCGCTCTTCACCGAGCCTGACCGCCACAGCATGTTTGTGCGTGAGGCGGACGAAGCAGTGTGTCTTGGCGCCGCTCAGGTTCTCGACGCAAACACCCAGCAACCCAAGAGCAGTTACGTCGACTATGGCCGGCTCGAACGCGCGCTGGCCGTCGCGCGCGCGGACGCGGTTTGGGTGGGATGGGGCTTTGTGGCCGAACATGCCGAATTCGCCGACCTTTGCCGCGAGATCGGCATCGTGTTCATCGGTCCGGATGGCGACGTGATGCGGCGTGTGGGCGACAAGATCGCCTCGAAACGATTAGCGGAGCGGGCGCAGATACCCGTAGCGCCCTGGAGCAATGGGCCGGTGGAAACGCTCGCAGACGCCGCGGGCCACGCCGAGCGCCTGGGCTATCCGCTCCTCATTAAGGCCACCGCCGGAGGCGGCGGGCACGGGATTCGCCTGGTGCGTTCGGCGGCCCAACTCCCGCAATGCTTTGCCAGCGCCCGGGCCGAGGCGTTCAAGGCTTTCGGCGACCCAACCGTTTTCATGGAGCAACTGGTACCATGTGCGCGCCACGTCGAGGTCCAAATTATTGCCGACCACTACGGGACAACGTGGGCCGCAGGCGTGCGCGACTGCACCATTCAGCGACGCCACCAGAAAGTCCTTGAAGAAGCGCCTTCGCCGGCGCTTTCTCCGGAGCAAGATCAGGCGCTGCGCGAGGCGTCGGTGCGGCTGAGTCAAGCAGCGGGCTATCAGAACGCGGGCACGGTCGAATTCCTATACCGGCCTGAAACGGACCGATTGTCGTTCATGGAGATGAACACCCGGTTGCAGGTCGAGCATCCGGTGACCGAGTGCACCACTGGGCTCGATCTCGTGAAACTTCAGATTCACGTCGCGCGGGGTGGGCGCCTCGAAGGCGAAGCGCCGCTTACTACCGGCCATGCCATTGAGGTGCGGCTGAACGCGGAAGATCCTGACAACGACTTTGCTCCGGCTCCGGGCGCGATTGAGCGCTTCAGAATCTTGTCAGGGCCGGGGGTGCGTATTGACACCGGCGTGGCGGAAGGCGATGTCGTTCCGGTGGAGTTTGACTCGATGATCGCGAAGATCATCGCCTACGGCCAGAACCGGAAAGAAGCGCTTTCCCGCCTGCAGCGGGCGCTGCGCGAGAGCGTTGTCGTCATCAAGGGCGGAGCCAGCAACAAAGCGTTTCTGCTGGAATTGCTGAGCCGTCCCGGGGTGCAGCGCGGAGAAGTGCATGTTGAGTGGCTCGATCACCTGGCGGCAACGGGCGAGCATCTCTCCCGGCGCTACGCCGACGTGGCTCTGATTCAAGCCGCGATTGAGGCCTACGATGCCCACTTGGCCATAGAGCAAAAACAGTTTTACGCGTCGGCGCTGCGCGGGCGGCCGCAGGTGCGGAGTGAAGCAGGACTGACTGTGGAGTTACGCCATCGAGGCTATTGCTACTCGCCCAGGACTTATCGGCTCGGCCCTCAGCGCTACCGCGTGGAGATGAACGGGGTACGCATCGATGCCCAGATGGAACGTTTGAGTCCGTTCGAATGTTGGCTCACCGTCTTCGGGAGGCGCTTTCGCGTCGTCTCGGTGGTCCAGGGACTAAGTTACCGGATCGAGGTGGACGGTGTAGCGCACCAGATTGATCGAGATGACGGAGGCGTGGTGCACGCGCCGGCGCCAGCGGTAGTAGTTTCCATTGCCGTCAAAGCGGGCGACACGGTTGCAGTTGGGGACCGCCTGGCTGTGCTCGAGGCCATGAAAATGGAGACGCAGATCGTAGCCCCATTTTCCGGAAGAGTACGGCAGGTGATGGCAATTCCCAACGTGCAGGTCGACACCGGGGCGCCACTCCTGCAGATCGACCCCGACACGGGTGACGACACGGTTGCGGACGCGAAGCGAGTGGTCTTTGGTTCGTCGCTCGCGGGTGCGCCGCTCGCGGGTGCGACGCTAGCGGGCGCGACGCTAGCGGGCGCGTCGCTCGCCTCGAAAGGAAACGGGGAAACCATCCAATCCAACTGTCGTCGGAGCCTGGATGAGCTCCGCCAGCTCATGTTGGGCTTTGACGTGGATCCGAAGCACGCCGCCCGGCTGCTCTCCGAATGGAGCCAGAATTGCCCCGTGGACAGCGACGAAATAAGACAGAGCGAAGATGAGATCCTCAACATCTTTGTGGACATATGTTCCCTGTTCCAACGCGAGCCGGAGGTGAACCACCGGGCGAGCGGAGAAGAACCCAGCGCCGAGGCTTATCTGTTTTCGTACTTGCGCATGCTGGAGACGCGCGGTCACGGCCTGCCTCCAGCCTATGTTAGCGCGCTCGAACGGGCACTGGCTCACTACGGGGTGAGGACGCTGGAGCGCTCGCCCGAACTGGAAGAGAGCTTGCTCTGGATCTACAAATCGCATCAACGCGTGGAGCAGCAAATCGCACCGGTGTTGAGCGTCCTCGAACGACGTCTGCGGTGCGTACAAACGCTGTCAGTGCTGGCTGCGGAATCTCTTCGGACGCTCCTCGACCGGATGACCACCCTGACCAATGGGCTTTTTCCGGCAGTCACCGACCTCGCGCGGGAAGTGCGCTATCGCTACTTCGACCAACCGCTGTTTGAGCAGGCACGCCAACAAGTCTACGAGCAAATGGAGGAACACCTCGATATCCTGGCTGCCAATCCCGATGCCGCGGACCGCCATGAGAGAGTCCACGCGCTCGTCGAATGTCCACAGCCGCTGTTCAGCCTGATCTCCAGCCGATTCTCAACCGCCGACGAAGCCATGCGCAGATTAATGTTGGAGGCGCTGACTTGGCGGTACTACCGCATTCGCAAGCTCACGAACTTTCGCTGCGTGGCGTTGGACAGCGGGCAGTGCTGTGCAACGGCTGAGTATGATTTTGAAGGAAAGCGCCTCCACGTCTTTACCACGCATGCCGAGTATTCCCGGCTCTCCGAGGCGGCGCGGACGTTGTTTCCAATGATCGCGGAGGTCCCGGCGGACCACGACATCCTCATTGATTTTTACATTTTCCACTCCGGCCGGCTGGACGACCCGGAGGCTACGCAGCAGGAAGTGCGCTCGGTCTTCAACCAGGCTGGCTTCCCGCGCTTGATTCGGCGCATCGTGGCGACAATCTCGGGCCCCGATCACGGCCAGGGTATGGCCCAGCATTTCACCTATCGGCCTAGCGGGAATGCGAGCGGGAACACATATGAAGAGGAGACTCTCTACCGCGGAATCCACCCCATGCTGGGGAAACGGCTGCATCTGTGGCGGCTCAGCAATTTCAAGATCGAGCGGCTGCCGTCCGTCGAAGATGTCTACCTGATCCACGCCGTGGCCCGCGATAACCCGAAGGATGAGCGGTTGTTCGTGTGCGCAGAAGTGCGCGACGTAACCCCGGTGCGGAATGAGGCGGGTCGCATCGTGCAACTGCCGCATCTGGAGCGCATGTTAATGGAAGCGATGGCCAGCATCCGGCTGTTTCAGTCGCGACGGCCGACCTATCAACGCCTCCATTGGAATCGCATACTGCTGAACGTGTGGCCGCCGCTCAATCTTGGGCGGGATGAATTGCGCGATCTGGTGCGCAGACTGTCGCCCATGACCGAAGGCCTGGGATTGGAGCAGGTAGTCGTGCGCCTTCGCATTCCCAATCCGTCGACCGGCGAGCTGCGCGATATGGTGATGCGCATCTCGAGCCCGGGCGGCAGCGATATGCTCATCACTTTCCGGCGCGCCGTCCAACTGCAACCGATCAAACCGCTGACCGAATACGACCAGAAAGTCGTCCGCATGCGCCAGCGCGGGCTCATCTACCCCTACGAAATCATCAGAATGCTCACACCCGCTCCGGAACACACGCGAGCGGAATTTCCCGCCGGCGATTTTATCGAGCATGATCTTGACTCGGAAGGCCGTCTGGTCGCCGTCGATCGTCCCTATGGTCAGAACAAAGCCAACATCATTGTCGGCGTCATCCGCAACTTTACAACCAACTATCCCGAGGGGATGACCCGCGTTCTGCTGCTGGGAGATCCGAGCAAGGATTTGGGCGCCATCGCCGAACCAGAATGCCGGCGCATCCTCGGAGCATTAGAGCTGGCACAAGCCATGGGCGTTCCCCTGGAATGGTTCCCCATCTCGGCTGGCGCCAAGATCTCGATGGACAGCGGAGTGGAAAACATGGATTGGATTGCCCGCGTCCTGCGCGGGCTGATCGAGTTCACACAAGCGGGCGGCGAAATTAATCTGGTGGTTAACGGGATCAACGTGGGCGCGCAGCCTTACTGGAACGCCGAGGCCACCATGCTTATGCACACCCGGGGCATTCTGATCATGACGCCGAAAGCGGCGATGGTGCTCACCGGCAAGCGCGCGTTGGAATTCTCCGGCAGCATCTCGGCGGAGGACAATCAAGGAATCGGCGGCTACGATCGCATCATGGGCATCAACGGCCAAGCGCAGTACTGGGCCCGCGACATCGATGAAGCCTGCCACATTTTGTTGCGCCACTATGACCACACCTACGTGGCTCCGGGCGAGCGCTTCCCCCGGCGGGCCGCAACTGCCGATCCCCTGGATCGAGATGTGCGAACTTATCTTCACGGCAGGAACGGCGATGGCAATAACGAAGACGGCTTCGAACTGATCGGCGACATCCTGTCGGACGAGACCAACCCTGGGCGCAAGAAATCCTTTGATATTCGCAAAGTGATGATGGCGGCCATCGACCAGGACCATGCGCCGCTGGAGCGTTGGGCCGGCATGCGCGCGGCGGAGACTGCGGTCGTGTGGGATGCCCACCTCGGAGGCTATCCGGTTTGTCTACTTGGTATCGAATCCCGGCCACTGCCCCGGTTGGGATTTGTTCCCGCCGACGGCCCGGAGCAATGGACTTCCGGCACACTCTTCCCGCAATCTTCGAAGAAAATCGCGCGCGCGATCAACGCGGCCAGCAACAATCGACCGGTAGTGGTCCTAGCCAACCTGTCGGGGTTTGATGGCTCGCCGGAGTCGATGCGCAGGCTGCAGCTTGAGTACGGCGCCGAGATCGGGAGGGCGGTGGTGAACTTCAAAGGCCCCATCGTCTTTTGTGTGATCTCGCGTTATCACGGAGGCGCCTACGTGGTTTTCTCGCGGGCGCTGAATGAAAGCGTCGAAGTGGCGGCCTTGGAGGGAACGTATGCCTCCGTGATCGGCGGCGCTCCGGCGGCGGCAGTGGTTTTCGCCGGTGAGGTTGAAGCCAGGGCCAAGAAAGATGCGCGCGTACAGGCGCTGAACCAGGCGATAGCCAAGGCTGACGGCGCGGAGAAAGGCCGGCTGCGCGCCCAGTTCGATGAACTCTTCAAAGTCGTACACTCCGAGAAGCTGGGCGAAATGGCTGCCGAGTTTGACCGCGTACACTGCGTGCAGCGGGCTCTCGACGTCCGCGCTCTCAACTACATTATTCCGCCCGCGAACCTGCGCCCTTATCTCATCGACGCGGTCGAACGCGGGATTGCGAGAGAGGAGGAATCGAAATCCGTAAAGTCGAAAGCCATGGCATTGGAAACCGCGATAACCAAAGCGGCCTAGTCTCGGCCAAGGTGAAGTTGATGAACGCCTATTGGTTGGAACAAACCGAAGCAGACGTACCGGCAGAGAATGATTGGCTGAGTGCCAACGAAACCGTCTGCCTGAACGGCATGCGCTTTCCGAAACGCCGCGCCGACTGGCGCTTGGGACGCTGGACGGCGAAACGCGCACTCTCCGTTACCCTGGATCTGCCTGCTCATCCCCAAGTTTTTGAGAAGATGGAAATACGCGCGGCGCCGTCCGGTGCGCCCGAGGTTTTTGTCGATAATCAACCGGCCGCGGTCACGATTTCACTCAGCCACCGCGCCGGGATCGCGGCTTGCGCCATAGTGATGTCTGGCGTGAAGATGGGTTGCGATCTGGAAATGGTCGAGCCGCGTAGCGATGCGTTTGTTGCCGACTATTTCACTCTCGAAGAGCAAGCGCAGGTTGCGCACGCGTCCGCGGCGGACCGGCCTCGGCTCCTGGCCCTGCTTTGGAGCGGGAAAGAGAGCGCGCTAAAAGCGCTGCACGAGGGCCTTCGACTCGACACCCGGTCGGTGATCGTTATCCCTTGCGCCACGTCATTCGACCTCAGTGGCTGGAGCCAGCTCCGGGTTCGTTTTACGGGCGGTCGCTCTACTGGAGAGCTTTATCCCGGAGATCGTTATCCGGGAGATCGTTATCTGCGAGATCAAGTCTTCCACGGCTGGTGGCAACATGCGGACAACATCGTGCGCACCGTAGTAGCCGCGCCGCCGCCGCATTCGCCGATTGGCTTGCGGATTCCGATTTACGTTCCCGACGCGGCTTCCCCGTGTGCGTAGAGGATTGGTGCTCGGCATGACTGCCCGGATACATTTCAGAGGCCCAGCTCGCTACCGCCTCCGTTGCGCTGCCGAACTCAGCCAAACCATTCTCGAAGCGTCTTCTCAACGAGCGCTCAAGGGTCCACGCCTGCCCGGTTGGAACTGGTTTGTGGAACTGGGTACGGCAGTGTTGAAGCGGCAGACGCTCACTGCCTTGCAGATGGACGATGTGAAGGAAGCACGCCGCTATTTGGACTCGGTCGTGATGAGTTCACCGGCGCTGTCGGAAGTAAGCATCACGCCGGTCGTGCAGGAAAAGTTCAGAGGAAGTTGGTTTACCGGCAAGAACTCTGCCGGTAAGAACGAAGAGCCGCGCGTGAGCGTCCTGTATTGTCATGGCGGCGGATATTCGTTTTATCCGCAGGCTTACGCCAACCTTATCGCGCTGATCACGCAGGCTGCGAAATCCAGAACCTTTGCGCTCGATTACCGTCTCTCGCCGGAACATCGGTTTCCGGCGCAGCTTGAAGACGCGCTCAACGCCTACCGCTGGCTGCTGGAGACGGGCGCCGATCCCGAGCGTCTGGTTGTTGCCGGCGACTCGGCGGGTGGCAACCTGACGCTGGCTTTGCTTCTGGCGGCACGCGCGTCGAAGCTTCCCATGCCGGCACTGGCGGTTGCGCTCTCCCCACCAACTGACTTCGAAACTGAACACATCGGCGCTGCGGATTTTGATTGGATTGACAAGCCGATGCTGGAGCAGTGGGCGGACTGGTTCTGCGACGTCGCCGAGCGCCGGAATGCGCTGGTGTCGCCGCTAGGGTCTGACCTGCGCGGCCTTCCTCCAATCTATATACAGGCTGGCCGCGTTGAGATTCTGTACCCGAGCATTCAAGTTTTCGCGGATCGCGCCCAGCAGCAGGGAGCGGATGTCGTCCTCGAAACCTGGGAGAACATGAACCATGACTTCCAGATGTTTGGACTCGATTCGCCGCAGAGTGCCGAAGCGCTGCGGAGGATTGGACAAGTGATTGATGTACGGGTTCGAAGGCAGAAGAATAATATGGAGGCGGTCAGGTTGTGAACCGAACGATCGCAAGTTCCGAGGAACGCCGCGACGAGGAATCTGCAGTGCCCAGCGACCGCCAATTCGATTTTGACTTTATCGTCATCGGTTCCGGCTTCGGTGGCAGTGTTTCCGCTCATCGACTGGTGGAGAAGGGCTATCGGGTTGCGGTCATGGAGATGGGCCGACGCTGGACGCCTGAAAACCTGCCGCACAGCAGTTGGTCAATCCATCGCTGGTTCTGGCGCCCCAACCTCGGCCTGCGCGGCTTCTTCAGTATGCGGTTTTTCCGGCACGCAACCATCTTCCATGGCTGCGCGGTAGGTGGAGGATCCATCACCTACGCCAGCACCTTGCTGGCTCCTCCTGAAAAAGTGTGGGGAGCGGGGTCTTGGACGGGATTGGCCGATTGGAAAACTGAAATGCCCCAGCATTACGAAACCGCCTCGCGGATGCTGGGTGTGACGGAAAACAGAATCCTCGGCCCGGCCGACCTTCTCCTGAAGAAAGCTGCGGAAGCCGCGGGCTCTGGAGATACTTTCTACTGCACGAACGTGGGCATCTTCCAACCTGCGGAGGGTCAGCCGGGCAATCAGACCTTTCCCGATCCATTCTTCGGAGGAGAAGGTCCGGCGCGAACCACTTGCATTGGCTGCGGCGGCTGCATGATGGGTTGCCGCTATGGCGCGAAAAATACGCTGGACCTTGGCTACCTGTATCTAGCCGAAAAGCACGGGGCGCGGCTCTTCCCCGAAACCAGGGTGGTTAACGTCAAACCGCTGGGTGGCACGGGCGATGGCAGCGCCGGTTACGAAGTAAGCACAGTTAAGTCCACCGCGTTCATTCACCGTCACCCCCGTCAGTTCACGTGCCGAGGCGTAGTCTTCTCCGCCTCCTCACTGGGCACGATGGAGCTTCTTTTTCATCTCAAGGAAAAAGGCTCGTTGCCGGCCATCAGCAGCCAATTGGGCCAACATGTGCGCACCAACTCCGAATCACTCATCGGGGCGCGCACACCGGGCTATTCGCAGGATGTGTCGCAGGGCATCGCCATCGGGTCCGGCGTCTATATTGACGAGCACACCCACATTGAAGCCGTCCGCTATCCAAATGGCTCCGACGCGATGGGGGTTTTCACCACCATCCTGACCGATGGCCGCCCGGGTCCGCAGCGGATTGCACTCTGGTTAAGAAACGTTATCGTCTCTATGCTCCGCCACCCGTTCAAGACGGTGCGTGTGTTGCAACCGTTGGGCTGGGCGCGGGAGTTTGTGATTCTGCTTTGCATGCAGACGCTGGAGGGAGAGATTGAGATGCGCTGGCAACGCCCGTGGTTCTGGCCGTTCAGGAAGTTTCTCGTCAGCCGGGGCGATAAGGTGCCTACCTATATTCCGAAGGCCAACGAGTTCGCGAAGAAATACGCGCAACTCACCGGCGGTTTTCCCATGAGCATGCTGCCGGAGATTCTCTTCGATGTTCCGGGCACGGCACACTGTATCGGAGGTTGCGTGATCGCCGATTCTTCGCGCCGCGGCGTAGTTGATTCTCGCCACCGCGTCTTCAATTACAGGAATATGTATATCTGTGACGGGTCCGTCGTGGCGGCCAACCTCGGGGTCAATCCCAGTTTGACCATCACCGCGCTGGCCGAACGGGCGATGAGCTTTATTCCTCCAGCGGCAGAGACGGATTGGAACGATGCGGCTGGGAACGATAACGCTGGGAACGACGAAGCGCGGGGCGACGCCGCCTGACGCCTCCCTCACGCCGAGGTGAGTGGGGCCGTCGAACCGGGAGGCAGCAAGCGATCCAATAGTGCCTGTTCACCCTTAAGCCACAAACGGCCGGTATAAAGCAGGGCGCTGCACTGGAGCGTGATCCAGTCCTTGTTCATCAAAGGCGAACGGAACTCTTTGCGATTGCGAATCCAATGCTGGGCAACGTGGCGCGCAATGGTGAAGCCGAAACCCATGCCTTTGCTAGACCCTCCGACGTCGCCCATAATTCCATCCAGCGTGAACATCACCTTGGACAGCATGATCAACGGTCCGGGGAACTTGACGCCCTTCATGGCAATGCGTTCCAGGAGCCGCATGGCATCCACGCCGCTGGGCACCACCGGCAGTTCGTCGAGAAAGCGCGTGACCAACTCCGAAACCATCCGCCCCCGCGGTGAAGCGCTTCGGATGTGCTGCTGACTGAGTGCCAAAACTTCGTTGCAGGTGCCCACCCCGTCGCGCAAGGTCACCATCAGAAACAGGAGCGCGAGATGCCGGCGCTGATCGCGGCTTAAGCGTTCGCGCAGCGCCCAGTCGATGATCGTCAGTTCGCCGGTGCGATTGTCATAGAGCAGATTGCCAGCGTGGGGGTCACCGTGAAAAATGGCCTCTTTATCCGACGACAAAAGAGGGACCGCAACCAGCGCTTCGATGAGTTGCTCGGCGACTTTTTTGCGACGCGAGGCTGGCAGGCGGGCCGCCGCGCTCGTCACCTTGATGCCACGCTCTTCGGTGAGCGCCGTAATTCTGGATGTACACAGCGGCTGAATCAGCCGCGGCACGCGAATGCCTTTCATCGACCGGTACAGATTCCATGCTTCGAGTAACGTCTTTTGCTCGCGGACAAAGTTGACCTCGTGCCGCAGCAAGCGCCGGACTTTCTTGAAAGTATCGGGGAGCAGGTTCGCAGGAAATCCGTAATTGCGGTGCCGGTCCGCGAAGCATTGAGCCAGTCCCTGCAAATAGTCCATGTCCTCCGCAAAGTACTCGGGGATGTGAGGTTTGAGAACTTTGAAAACACCGCGTTCGCGCTTTCCGCTGGCCGGGTCACGCCAGGTGAAGCGCACCACCGCACTGACACTGGCCTCCGAGAGGATAGCCGGCGCGATCTTCACGGAGTATTTCTCGAGCCGTGGGCCCAACTCTTGTCGAATGATCGCGCCTACGTCCTCCGGCCGGACATCGCGAATTCCATTTTCCAGCCGCGCCAGCGCATTCCGCAGAGCTGGACGGAGATGCTGATTGCGAGCGATGACTTGTCCCAGTTTTTGCAGGCCGGGTACTTTCGCGATCAGCCGCAGCAGGCGCTGTTCCGCGGTCGTCGTCAAGGGAAGCTCAAGTTGCTCGAGCAGTTTGGGGGCGAGGCGCGCGGGCGAGAGGTGCGCCACCACGAACATCATGGCGTCCCGAACCGGTGGACGCCACGCCAGGTAAGGCTGTGGAACTAACCTCTCGACTGGAACGATCGAGTCGACGATCCATCGCGCCATCGTATCCCGCATGGCTTCGCCAGCGGGGCTTCGCAGACCGGCTTCAATGGCACGAGTCTGCTCGGCGGCCGTGGCCCCTTTGGGCAGGAAGTTTCCGAGCGCAGCGCGCAGCTGTTCAGGGCCTGGCTGGGGCAAACTATTTTCAATGGCCAACGAATTAATGACCGGAGAATCGACGACAGACGAACCCGCCATAGCGGTCACCTGATCGTCTATACGATAGACCAACGCCAGCGTCTCCGCTGTGATTCTCGTCACGGGATCATGAATTCCGGCGCTCATCGGCCTGCGGGACGAACTAGGCATTCAGCAGTAGGCGACGTTAGAATACGCTTGCGCAGGTGTAGCATGAATGCTTCGATTCGAATTGCACTCGCTCTTGTGGTGCTTACATCTTCCATGTCTGCCCGAGACCGTTCCAGCGCGCGCTCGATGGTCGTCACCCGCTATGGCATTGTAGCGACCAGCCATGTGCAAGCTTCGGTAGCGGGTGCGCAAATCCTGGCGCGGGGAGGTTCTGCCGTGGATGCGGCGATTGCCGCGAATGCCGTCCTTGGGGTGACGGAACCCATGATGAACGGCATGGGCGGCGACCTGTTTGCCATTTACTGGGACGCAAAAACCGGCAAGCTGTACGGTCTTAACGCCAGCGGATGGGCGCCGCGGGG
>Ga0187890_10001086_pt1 | contig 19762 bp, 18 predicted proteins | sample June2016WEW_21_1_FD_133005 | JGI IMG/M metagenome (GOLD analysis project Ga0187890, IMG submission 133005) | Peatland microbial communities from SPRUCE experiment site at the Marcell Experimental Forest, Minnesota, USA - June2016WEW_21_10 | ecosystem: Environmental > Terrestrial > Soil >... | reverse complement strand
TGGCACAGGAAAATGTCTGGGGGACCGCCCGTGTGAAGCTCTACAAGGGAAGCTGCCAGGCGATCGGGCGCAGGTCGGAGCGCTCTCTCTACCAGCCCGGCTTCGCCACTTTTGAAGAAGACGACGTTTACCGGCAGGATGAAGCGAGCGGTTTTATACGGCTGCTCGGACTGAGGCTGAGGATCGAAACGCTTGTAAGAAAACAGTGACTGGTGAATAGTGAATAGTGAATAGAAAAAGCCTGCATAGTAACTAATCACTAATCACTAATCACTAAGAGGAGCGCATGGCCGAAAAGCTGTGGAAGGGACGCTTTGAGCTGCCCACAGACAAACTGGTGGAGGAATACACCGCTTCCATCAATTTCGACAGCCGGCTCTATCGTTACGATATTGAGGGGAGTATCGCGCATTGTCGCATGCTGGCCGAGTGCGGCATAATTTCGCACGAGGAGGCCTCGCGCATCGTGCAGACCCTGGGCGAAATAGTTCGTGACATAGAGCGGGGCCGGGTTGTCCTGGATTCCTCCCAGGAGGACATCCACATGGCAATCGAAAACGAGCTTACCGCGCGGATAGGAGAGACCGGCGGCAAACTCCACACGGCCAGGAGCCGAAATGACCAGGTCGCTCTTGATATGCGGCTCTACATGCGCGATGAGCTTTCGAGCATATTGGACCTTGTGCGTGAAGTTCTGTGGACCCTGGTCACATTGGCCGAAAGGCACATCGAGGTAATCATGCCGGGGTTTACTCACCTCCAGCACGCGCAGCCGATTCTTTTTTCTCATCACCTGATGGCCTACTATGAGATGTTTGGCCGCGACTTCGCAAGATTCAGCGACTGTCTCACCCGCACCGACGTAATGCCGTTGGGAAGCGCGGCGCTTGCGGGCACCACTTTTCCTATCGACATGGAATGGACGGCCCGTCAGCTTGGTTTTTCCAAGGTTGTGGCAAACTCTATGGATGCGGTCGGGGACCGCGATTACCTGATCGAATTTTGCTCGGCTTCGGCTATTTTAATGATGCACGTGAGCCGCATGGCCGAAGAGCTTATCATCTGGTCGAGCCCGGAGTTCGCCTTCATCGAGATAAGTGACGCATTTTGCACCGGTTCCAGCATCATGCCCCAGAAGAAAAACCCCGACGTGCCAGAGTTGATGCGCGGCAAAACCGGCCGGGTGTACGGAAACCTCATTGCGCTTCTGACCGTGACCAAGGGGCTGCCTTTGGCCTACAACCGCGATCTGCAGGAAGACAAGGAACCGGTTTTCGATACTGTGGATACTCTGCTTGCCACTCTGCGCCTGCTGAGCAAAATGCTCCCCGAGATCCGGATCAATCGGGAGACAATGGCCCGTATGGCCGAGCATAACTTTACGCTCGCCACCGATCTGGCCGATTATCTGGTCGGACGTGATGTTCCTTTCCGCAAAGCGCATTATGTTGTAGGCCAGGTCGTTCAATACTGCATTCGGACCGGCAAGGAGCTGAGCGACTGCACGCTTGACGAGTTCAAAACTTTCCACAAGGCTTTCGATGAGGACGTTTTTCCATACCTCGAGATTTCGAGCGTAATTGACCGAAGAAGATCAGTTGGTGGCACCGCGACCTCACGGGTAAAAGAAGCCATTGCCCGGGCGAGGGAAGAGCTGGAAGCCTGCAAACCATACTCAAGGGAAAACCGCAAACCGGAAAAGTAGGGGGCCTATGCGAATCCTGCCTGATTCGGCGAAATATTGGTGCCTGGGAATCATTTCTATTTGTGTTTTGAGCGTTATAATTTCAGGCTGTGGCACGAAAAAGTTTCCAAAACCTCTGGGGGGGGCGCCCCCTCCGCAGATAAAGAACCTGAGCGCTCAGGTTATGCCTGGAGCAGTCGAGCTTTCGTGGAGTCCGGTCGCTGTGGAAGCGGCCAAAAGGATTGGATACTCGATCATGAGGTCCGAGCTGAAATGGGAAAACCGCAATTGCCTTGAATGTCCCCCCCCCGAACAGCAGCGGGTCCAGAATATAGATGCCGACGCCGCAAAACCGGGCAACGACGGCAAGTTACGGTGGGTTGATACCAATATTTCCTACCGCCGGGCTTTTCGTTACCAGGTAACTGTCACGGACGAAAAGGGCGATCCTTTGAGCCTTTCCAATCCCGCGATAGCCAAAGTCTACCCTGGACCGGCGGCGCCTGTAAACCTTGCTGCGGCCACTCAGCCGCAAGGGATTCTGATTCAGTGGAAACCGGTCTTAAAGGACCTCGAAGGAAATAATATCGATGCGTCAAGTGTGTCTTTCCGCGTCGAAAGGATTTCGGGCGAGAAGGGCTGGGAAAAGGCCGCCCCATTACTTTTAAAAGGCAATGCCTATCTGGACCAGTCGGTTGCTCCCGTGCAGAGCTACAGCTATCGGGTCGTTGCGGCCCTGTTTACAGATGGGGTCTCCATTTTGGGGGTTCCCTCTTCCACGGTCCAGGCCAAAGGGCCCGAATCTGTCCAGCCCCCTCCTCCCGGAAGGGTCTGGATAACTCCGGCGCATGGGGCCCTTGAGATACACTGGACTGAGAGCGATGGGACAACCGGCGGCTATCATGTATATCGCAGGGAAGGAAAAGAAATTATCCGGCTGACTGCAAGTCCGGTACAGCACCCGCCTTTTGTGGACAAAGACGCCAAGAAGGGGGTGACTTACTTTTACGCCGTATCGGCGGTAAGCGCCCAGGCGGACCATAAAGAGGGTCTGCTCTCCAAGTGGACCGAGGTGAGAAACCTGGTGACTGAATAGGCGAAAGGATATCTGAGGCCTTGACTTGATATCTGATATGCGTATGGACGGCGAGGATTTTTTCGATGCATCATTTTCAGTATAAAGGAGACGAACTCTATTGCGAAGAGGTCCCCGTGCGGCTTATCGCCGAAAAAATCGGGACCCCGTGTTATATATACAGTCTTGCTACGCTCAGCCATCATTTCACGACCTTCGACTCTGCTTTCGCAAGTGTTGCGCACCTTACCTGTTACTCTGTAAAAGCCAACTCCAATATCGCAATTTTGAAACTGTTCGGCTCGATGGGCGGCGGAGCGGACATCGTATCGGGCGGCGAGCTCTACCGTGCCCGCAGGGCCGCAATTCCACCTGAGCGCATCGTCTATTCCGGAGTGGGCAAAACGGTTGAAGAAATCGATTTCGCGCTTCGCGAAAAAATTCTGCTGTTCAATATCGAATCTGTCCAGGAACTTGAGCAGATCAACCACCGGGCCGGAGCGATGAGCACCAGGGCCTCGGTTTCCCTGCGGGTCAATCCCGATATCGACCCGAATACGCACCCCTACATTTCCACCGGTATGAAGAGGAACAAATTCGGCATCTCGGCCGACAGCGCTCTGCGGGCCAGCGAGAAGGCAAAAAACCTCAAGAACGTCGAGATCGTCGGGCTGGATTGCCATATAGGCAGCCAGCTTACCGATGTCACACCCTTCGTCGATGCGCTGAGACGGCTTCGCTCTCTCATAGACCGACTGAGGCAAACCGGGTTCCATATTCGTTATCTCGACCTGGGCGGCGGGCTCGGTATAGTCTACGACCAGGAAGCGCCCCCTCAGCCGCATGAATATGCAAGTGCCCTGCTGGGCGAGCTGGAAGATATCGACTGCACGCTGATTTTTGAGCCGGGCCGGGTTATCGTGGGAAACGCAGGCGTTCTTGTGACCAAAGTACTCTATACAAAGCGGAACCAAGCGAAGAATTTCGTCATAACGGACGGGGCTATGAACGATCTGGTCCGGCCAAGCCTTTACGGGTCTTATCATTATATCCAGCCGGTCCTCAGGAGTCTGAAGGAAACGGAAATCGTTGACGTGGTCGGTCCCATTTGCGAGTCCGGCGACTTTCTGGCCAGGGACCGCGGCCTCCCCATGCCGGCGGCGGGCGATTATCTTGCCGTGATGAGCGCCGGGGCATACGGGTTCAGTATGTCCTCCAATTACAACTCGCGCCCTCGCGCTCCGGAAGTGCTCGTAAAAGGCGGGCAATATTTCGTTATAAGGCAAAGGGAAACCTTGGAAGACCTTGTGCGGCCCGAAACCGTTCCGGATTTTCTCGGCGGAGAAAACCTTAGACAGGATTAACAGGATTAACAGGATTGAAAAATCGTCAATTTGGAGATTTAGGGATTTAATTCCTCAATTGTTCAATTAGGCAATTCCTAAATCCTTTTAAGGGCCTGTTCTTTTCCTGTTAATCCTGTAAATCCTGTCAAGGGTCTTTTTGCCACTCTGCGCCCTCTGCGTCTCTGCGGTAGATTTTTCTTTAAATAGGAGTCGGAATTGTCCGAAACCCGGCATCGAATCCGTTTCACGAAAATGACCGGCAGCGGCAACGATTTCATCATAATAGACAATCGGGCACTTAAGCTGCCAAAGGAGCGCGGGCGCGAACTGGCCCGGCTTGCCTGCCGCAGAAAGGTGTCCGTGGGGGCTGACGGCCTGATTCTAATAGAAAATGATATCAAAGCTGATTTCCGGTGGCAATTCTTCAACGCCGACGGGAGCGAAGCGGAGATGTGCGGGAACGGGGCCCGTTGCGCGGCCCGATTCGCACGGCTGAAAGGTATAGTAGACAAGGATCGGCTTTCTTTCAGCACGCTTGCCGGCCTTATCGAAGCGCAGGTCTGGGGCGAACGCGCCAGAGTCCGTATGCCCCAGCCCCACGGCATGGAAATCGACTTCCCGGTCGAACTCGGTGATCGTCTTCTCCACCTCAGTTTCATCAATACAGGGGTCCCGCACGCAGTCTTTTTCGCCGACTCCCAGGCACAACTCGAAGAGCTGGACGTCTTTGAGCTGGGGCGCTGCATACGCTTTCACCAGCGCTTTCAGCCGGCAGGTTCCAACGCCGACTTCGTCTTTGTCAGCAGCCCCCGCCACATTTCCATCAGGACCTACGAACGCGGCGTCGAAGCCGAAACCCTCGCGTGCGGCACGGGCGCCATAGCAGCCGCTCTGCTCGCAGCGGCAAAGAATTTTGTCGCCTCTCCGGTCGAAGTGCTGACCGGGGGAGGGGAAACGCTGGTTATTCACTTCGAGAAAATCTCACAGGAAGGTGGAATAAGCTTCTCAGACGTTTGCCTGGAAGGCGATGCAAAGGTGGTTTACGATGCCGAACTTTGGGACGAGACCTTGGGTAAGTGGAAAGGAGGCTGCAATGATTAGCGGCGCAATAGCGGCGATTGTTACGCCTTTTAAAGGCGGCAAGATCGATGAAGCCGGATTGAGAGAACTTATCGAGTTCCAGATCGCAAATGGAACGCGCGGCATAGTCCCCTGCGGGACTACTGGCGAATCGCCCACTCTGTCGCATAAGGAGCACGAGCGGGTGGTTGAAATCGCAGTCGAACAGACGGCAAAACGCATTCCGGTCATTGCCGGAACAGGCTCCAACAGTACCGTGGAGGCTGTCTCGCTGACCGGCCATGCGAAAAAAGCAGGTGCCGACGCAGCCCTCATGATAAGCCCTTACTATAACAAGCCGACGCAGGAAGGACTTTATCGGCATTTTGAAAAGGTAGCCAAAGCTGTCGATATTCCGATTATCCTGTACAACATACCCGGCCGCACGGCTTCCAACATCGAACCTGCCACAATTGCGCGCCTGTCAAAGATTGACAACATTGTGGGCGTTAAGGAAGCTTCCGGTTCAATGAAGCAGATCACGGACATAATAGCCCTGTGCGCCGATGATTTCATTGTGGTCTCCGGCGAGGATTACCTCACTTTCCCGCTGATGTGCGTTGGAGGCAAAGGGGTTATATCGGTTGCATCAAACGTTGCCCCGCGTGAAATGGCCGATCTTTGCAATCTCTTTTTCGATGGTAAGTTTGAAGAGTCCCGCAGGCTTTATTACAAGCTCCTGCCCCTGCTTCACGGCCTCTTTATCGAAACCAACCCGGCCCCGGTCAAGGCAGCCCTGGCCATGATGAAGAAAATAGGGTCCGAAGAGGTGAGGCTCCCGCTGGTAACTATGGGAGAAGACAACAAGGAGCGCCTGAGGAAAATTCTCGAAGCTCAGGGTCTTCTACCTGAATCGGCTGAAAAAAGGACGAGGGCCTCATAGGAGGAGACAAAAGATGGTACGCGCTGCGGTTGCTGGAATTGCCGGAAGAATGGGATCCAGGGTCGCCCAGCTCCTCGGCCAGACCGAGGGGATCGAGTTGGCCGGCGGCTTTGAGTTTTCACGGCACCCTCTGGTTGGAAAAGATCTGGCCGAAGCGATCGGAGGCAGCCCCACCGGTAAGACTATCGGGGGGAGAATCGAAGATGTGCTGGGGGACGCCGACGTAATAATCGACTTTACCACCGCTTCGTCATCGCTTGAACACCTCAGGGTCGCATCGGCTCGCGGCATATCCATGGTCATAGGCTCGACCGGATTTGCACCCGAGCAGCTCGATGAGGCCGCCGGGCTTGCGTGCACGGCCTCATGTGTAATTTCTCCCAACATGAGCGTCGGTGTCAATATTATGTTCAAAATGGTGGCCGAAGCGGCGCGGCTGCTTGGAGACAGTTGCGACATAGAGATAGTGGAAGCCCACCATCGGTTCAAGAAAGACGCGCCAAGCGGTACGGCCATGAAGCTCGGGCAAATTGTCGCGGAGGCCATCGGCAGAGACCTCGGGCAGGTTGGTGTCTATGGGCGGCGCGGAATGATCGGAGAGCGTACCGTGGCTGAGATTGGAATCCAGAGCGTTCGAGGGGGTGACATCGTGGGCGAGCATACCGTCATTTTCGCCTCCCTTGGCGAAAGGATAGAGATCGTTCATCGCGCCCACAGCCGCGACAATTTCGCCAGGGGAGCGATACGCGCCGCCAGATGGGTCATCGGCCGGCCCGCGGGGCTCTACGACATGGGCGATGTGCTCGGTATCAAATAGCGGAGGACGGAATGCGGAAAGCGGAGCACGGGAATCCTTCCTCCGTCGTCTGATCTCCGTCAGGGAGGTTTCAATGACAGTTGTAGAAGCTGAACGGTTACGCCGGCTTCCACCCTATCTTTTTGCTGAGATCGACCGGCTCAAGGCCGAACTGATCGCCGGGGGAGTTGACGTAATCAACCTCGGGGTGGGCGATCCCGACTTACCGACTCCATCTCATATAATCGAAAGACTGGCTCAAACGGCAAAAGACCCGGCCAACCACCAGTATCCTTCCTACTCGGGCATGGACGACTTCCGGGTAAGCGTGGCCAAATGGTACAAGAGAAGATTCGGAGTCGAACTGGACCCGCTCTGCGAGGTGCTCACCCTGATAGGCTCCAAGGAGGGATTGGCTCACCTGCCGCTTGCATTCATCGACCCGGGAGACCTGGCGCTGGTCCCTTCTCCCGCCTACCCCGTATATCATATTGCCACCATGTTCGCGGGCGGCGAGTCCTGGTTCATGCCGCTCATCGAGAAAAACGGGTTCCTGCCGGACCTGGACGCCATTCCGCCCTCAGTGGCCGGGCGCGCTCGGCTTATGTTCATAAACTATCCGAATAATCCCACCGGCGCTACGGCCGACAGGGACTTCTACGAGCGGGTCGTCCGGTTTGCCGCGCAGCATGGAATAATCGTTTGCCATGACGCAGCTTATTCGGAAATGGCTTTCGGGGGGTATCGCCCGATGAGCTTCCTTGAGGTCCGCGGCGCAAAGGAGGTTGGAGTAGAGTTTCATTCTCTGTCGAAGACCTATAATATGACCGGATGGCGGCTGGGATTCGCGGTAGGCAACAGATGCGTGATCGGGGCGCTTGGCCGGATAAAGAGCAACATCGACTCGGGCGCTTTCAACGCTGTCCAGTGGGCCGGCATCGCGGCGCTGGAGGGTGACCAGGGGTCGGTTGCCGATATGCAGAACATTTACCGGGAAAGGCGCGATATTCTCATCGCCGGTCTCAGAAAGGCAGGACTTCATCCGCAAATCCCAAAGGCTACATTCTACGTGTGGTGCCCAAACCCGCCGGGCTTTAGTTCAAAGGATTTTACGTCCCTTCTGCTCCGCGAGGCCGGCATAGTGACCACTCCCGGCAGCGGGTTCGGCGATCCCGGCGAAGGCTATGTGCGAATGGCGCTCACCGTTTCCAGGGAGCGCATTCGGGAGGCTGTTGAGCGAATCTGCAAACTCGATCTGGAAAATCGGCCGTCCGGTGAAAAAAGCCGCAATCGCAGTAGGAAGTAACCAGGGGGACTCGGTCCGGATATGCCGGGAGGTTTTTGACGTGTTGGGAAAACACCCGGCGATTAATGTCCTGAGGACTTCGTCGCTCTACAGAACCAGCCCGGTTGGGCCGGTGGAGCAGGACCGGTTTATCAATGCGGCCGTCCTTCTGCAGACCCGGCTTCAACCGCAGGCGCTCCTTGAACTCATGATCGAGGTGGAAAAGAGCTTCGGAAGGGTCCGGACGGTAAAATGGGGCCCGAGGACCCTGGACCTGGACCTTCTTTTCTATGAAAATATCCAACTCCATCTGCCCGTACTCAAGCTACCTCATCCACTGATGAGCAAACGCCTCTTTGTTCTGGCGCCCCTGGCCGAAATAGAACTTGACTGGGTGCATCCGGGACTTGGGCTCTCCGTTCATCAAATGTTGAATCGAATTCTTGAACTCGATGACCGGCAGGAAATTCAAAAACTGGAAATGTGAGATGGGACGTTTTTTTGTCTACGCGGTACTTGTGTGGATCGCCTACTTTCTTGTAAAAAAGATCGGCAAGGCGCTTTTTGCCCCTTCGAGTCCCAGGGACCAGTCGCGCGGCCCTGCTTCCGACGCCGAGCTTATCCGCGATCCTCAATGCGGCGCTTATTTCTTGAAACAAAAGGGGGTAAAAGGGGTGGTTGAAGGCCAGGTGATCCATTTTTGCAGCGAGCGATGCTACGACAAGTATCTCAAAAGCCGAAGCCACGATTAAGACAACACTTTTGGGGGGACTCCGGTATGAAAATCTTTATCGATACGGCCAATCTCGACGAAATAAAAGACGCCTACGATCTGGGGGTCCTCGACGGGGTTACGACCAACCCCAGCCTGATGGCAAAGGAAGGAATCACCGGCAGGGACGCTTTTAAGAGCCATATCCGAAAGATATGTGAGATTGCACAGGGTCCGGTGAGCGCCGAGGGTGTGTGCTGTGACCTTGAGGGCATGCTTAGGGAAGCCCGGGAACTTTCCGCACTAGACCCCAACGTAGTCGTGAAAATCCCTATGACCACAGTGGGCCTGAGGGCCGTCAAAACACTGTCCCAGGAAGGGGTGCAAACAAATGTGACGCTGATATTCTCTCCCCTTCAGGCGCTTCTTGCCGCCAAGGCCGGGGCAACCTATATCAGCCCGTTCGTCGGCAGGCTCGACGACATATCCCAGGAGGGCATGAGCCTGGTTCGCGAAATTCTCGATATATTTTCGAATTACCTTTTTGAAACTGAAGTTATCGTGGCCAGCGTCAGAAATCCTGTGCATGTGCTTACAGCCGCGCGTTTAGGCGCGGATATTGCTACCATTCCCTACAAGGTCATTGAACAGCTTGCGCGCCATCCATTGACCGATCTGGGAATAGAAAAATTCTTGCAAGATTGGAAAAAAGTGGAAGAATAGGACCCATGTTTAAGTTGTGCTATGTCAACAGGAGGGGCTATGAAGCGAATGGCAACGGGGACCCGGTATCTCCTCTTGGCCGTGATTAGCATTTTTTTGACGGTTGCCTGCCCAATAATCCCGTGTGCGGAAATCTTCAAGTATATCGATAAGGACGGGGCAGTTCATTACACTAATACCCCCGTCTATGCGCACTCAACCTCTGTGAGCCTGCCGCCCTTGACCGAGGCGACCTTCCAGAAATATTTCCCAAAATACATGGCATCCCGGGGACTTCGTCCGGGATTTTTTCCCCTGTCAAATTTGGCCAATCAGGCTGCTTATGATCCGCATATAAAGCTGACCTGCAAGATCTACGGCCTGGATTGTAATCTGGTGAAGGCGATGATCCGCGCTGAATCGGGCTTCAATCCGCAGGCCGTATCCCCAAAAGGCGCAATGGGCTTGATGCAGCTCATGCCCGACACATCGCGGGACCTCGGCGTGATCAATCCTTTCGATCCCATGCAGAATATCGACGGTGGAGCGAGGTATCTCAAGATGATGCTCGATCGGTTCGGCAACAACACGGCCCTTGCGCTGGCCGCCTACAATGCGGGTCCGGAGGCTGTGACAAAACACGGGGGAATTCCGCCTTTTGACGAAACCCAAATTTATGTTAAGACAGTTATGGACTTTTATGATCGGTACCGTTACTAATGTGGAAGGAGCGGGAAGCCATAAAGACAGCACAGGGAAACATGAGAGTTTGAGTTTATGTTCGTTTTGAACCGAAGCGACCTCTCGCGGCAAAGCCTCACGACTTTGCCCAACGTCCTGACCTATTTCAGGATGGCCACCATACCGGTCATAGTGTCGCTGCTGATACCTCCATCCTCAGGTTTTTCGCAAAATCTAGCTTTCATGGTGTATTGCATCGCCGCGCTTACCGATTGCCTTGACGGCGTCCTGGCGCGGCGCTCCAATACGGTTACCTCCATTGGAAAGCTGCTCGATCCACTGGCCGACAAGCTCCTCACCACAGCCGTGCTCATAATGCTGATTCCAAAAGTTCAGGCATGGATGGTTTTCCTCATCGTCGGCCGTGAGATAGGTATGACCGGTCTGCGCTCGATTGCCGCCGGACACGGACTGATCATCAACCCCAGCCGGATGGGGAAAAACAAGATGGTTTCTCAGACCCTGGCATTGGTTTTTCTCCTGCCGGCGATTCCGAGCATTCAAGCCACGCTGAGCCTGATCGGGGTCTCCTTCCTGTGGATTTCGCTCGTTCTTGGCTATATATCCGCCCTGGACTACTTCCTTAGTTTTTACAGGGAGGCAAAACGCCGGGGCCAACCCAAGAATTAAAAATGTCATCATTTAAGCTGCCCGAATTTCGCACACCCGATTTCACTCTACCACCTCTTTGTGACGCCCCTGCGGTGCAATTCGAAGAAGTCCAAATGGCCGGCGTCGCCCCGCAAGGCTATCACGCAACTTCCATATACCCTGAATTTTTTCAGGTCCGGAAGGGACAATGGGTCCTTCCAAAGCACTCGCGCATGGACTGTGTGGCGGTGCTGGCGCCCGACGGGACAGTCGTGGTTCGGGAATTCCGCCTTCTTAAACCCGGAGATCTTGTCGCATGCGGCCGGCGCGAAAATGGGGAAGACGGTATCTTCGTCCACGTAGAGGCTTTCGGATGGGAATACGCGGTTTCGGAAAAGTTTGCCTTTCGGACGCGGATATCCCGCGAGACTTCTTTTTCATATGATTACGATGAACTCTACAACCTGCTCGAACACGATCGCGAAAACGGGTTCCTGCTTTGGGTGCTTGGCCCCGCAGTGGCCTTCGACAAGGACTCGCGCGATTCTATGGCCGCCATTATCGACGCGGGGTTCGTCCACGGAGTTCTCGCCGGAAACGCCCTGGCGACTCACGATATCGAGGCTGCGATCTTTGGCACGGCACTCGGACAGGACATTTACACGAAAAAGCACGCCCACCTGGGCCATTATAAGCACCTGGACGCGATCAACCTGGTTCGGGAGACCGGATCAATCAGAGCAGCCGTCGAAAAGGGGATGGTCAAAGACGGGATTATGGCTTCTCTTGTAAAGCGAGGGGCGCCGTTCGTACTTGCCGGTTCCATCCGGGACGACGGCCCCATGCCCGAAGTCATCGCAGACTCCGGTGAAGCCCAGGACGCCATGCGTGAGCTGGCCCGAAAGGCGACCACGGTAATCGCAATGGCTACCCAGCTTCATTCCATCGCGGTCGGAAACATGACCCCTTCATACAGGGTGATGGACAACGGCACGGTCCGCCCCGTATATTTCTTTGTCATAGATATGTCCGAGTTTGCGGCAAACAAGCTGGCCGACCGGGGATCTCTCACCGCTAGATCGATTCTTACAAATACGCAGGATTTTGTCGTAAATTTGCGCCGAAAGCTCATCCGAAGGTCCTGATGATCATAGGTGATCAGCCAGGCAAAACAAAAAGGTGAACGAAGCGGCGCCTGGGCAGAGATCGATGCAGGCAGGAGAGCACTTATGAAAAACGAAATAATGAGTCTTTTGGGCAAGAGGGGCATTTCGCTTTTCGGAATCTCGGAACCAAAGGAACTTGCCGAACTACCAGCGCAATTCTCTCCTCGGAGCATTTTGAAAGATTGTCGATCGGTCCTCTGCTACGCGGCCCCGATTCCCAAAGGGATATTGCACGCCGAAACTGATTCCTCCGCGCTTTTTTGGCGTTTTTCCAATATGACCTATAGATTCCTGGATACCGTCTCAAACGAGATCTGCATGCTCCTCGAGGCCCAGGGCCATCTTGCCGCTCCAATATACTCCTGCTTCCCATGGAAAGTTTGCGGGAAAAAGTTTTATGGTCTTCTACCCCTGGCTTACCTGTCGCAGGAATGCGGTATTGGAAAACTCACAAGGTCCGGTTTGGTTGCCAATGCCCGGTTCGGCACAAGACTCCTTTTTGGCGGAGTCATTACATCAGCGGCTTTGGAAAAAACCGGAAAACCGCCTGATCAAATGTGTCCATCCGACTGTTCTCTTTGCCGGGAGTCTTGCCCGCCAGGCGCCATAGATCGAGGCGGCAAAGTCGATCATAACTTATGTGTCAGGCATTCGGGGGCCAACCCTCTTTTGGCGCATCTTCTGGCCGACCGGGAGATTAAAGCCAAATTCGGGTTTGACACCTTGCTAAACACGGTCGGCGTGGACGATCATGGAATGTACACCTGTTCGAGGTGTCTTGAGGTGTGTCCTCTCAACCGCTGATGTTTTCAGCAAACCAATTATTCTCCTCTTTAACCGGATACGTGAACATTTCCGGAATATTCAGCAAGCTGAAAACCTTTTCCCAAACGATTTCAAATGCAGATATATCATTCTTGATGGTGATGAGAGCGGAATCATTGGCCCCGTGGAGGCACATCTTATTAGGAAGTCTCAACCTTTATGGAACGCGATCATTGACGGCTTCGGCAACCATACGCCAAGGGAAGGCCGGTTCAACCAGGCAAAATCGGGTTGGGACGTTCTGCACCCTGGGCGGGGAGATGTATGGGAAAGCCGCCTGATTATGATGATCCGGTAAAGAAGATCCATGCGTATGCGAAGTTGAGGCGAAAGAGTTGATTATCGTCCCAGCACAACGGCAGTTTCATAGAGGGGGGTTTGTTTTTTGGTTTTTGCGGCACGCACTGAAGAGTCCACGATACTTGACCCCGTTCGCTTCGTCCGCAGAAGGATAATGTCTTTTTTTCTCAACCCTGTCAATTCGCCGATATCTGCGAATATTTCGTCTGTCTTGATTTCCACCCCTTGAAGGATGCTGTTGCCTATAACTACAACGGCCGTACCTGCGGGTTTCAGCAGCTTGCTGAGGAGCTCGCAAAATCTGTACGCATCATTAAAGTACGTGGCCGCATAGTTTGCCCAACCTTGCCCGCCGTATGTTTTCCTTTCGGGGTTTATTTCCCTGAGAAGTTCGAGTTCTTTTTCGAGCAGGGCATGGTGAAACTCAAGCGGTATCGTTTCCTGGTCCCGGACTGTCTGCCAAAACTTCCCAAAGCTTTGATGCTCGATGGTGCGAAGCTCCTTTGGATCGGTTGCAATCCCGAGCCAGAAGAGCTGCGGCCGGGTATTCCTGAGATAATGATAATTGTTCAGGTACGGAGGTGAAGTTACCAGCAGGTCAACCGTCTCTTCCTTACAATAGTTCAGAGCTTCAAAAAAAGTTTCATTGAAAACCTGGGCCTTGCTGTTGCTTGCCGTTTCTCCATAGAGTTCCTCGAATTCCTTAATATCCGAGGACATGTCGCGGACTTTGGCGGCAAGAATTTGTTCAACGGGCGCGTCCAGAATATTTTCTTTCCCGGAAGATTCTCTCCTCCCCAGGCTTGGCTCATATGAATAATTAGAGAAACTAACCATCACTGTGCCGAAGGCGAGCTGGAACAGCTCCCTCACTTCCCGGTCCTTAATGTTAGCCAGATAGTCAATTACTGTGAGCGCCTTTCTTTGAACCTTCGGGCTGAAAAAAGCTATCCTGGTGCCAAACTTATCGGGTGGGCGGCTTCTTGGTCTATAGTCTTTGTCCGCCACCCTGACGGCATAATAGTGCAGGAACCGTTGCAGATGTTCGTCTACGCGGCGCGCGTCCAAACCCCTTGCCGACAACTTGATTTTGCAGGCCAGGTAAGCGTACGGGTTAATCTCAAACCCGACCACGTTATAGCCATGCATGACCGCCTCGGTCAGGGTAGTGCCCACTCCCGCGAAAGGATCAAGGACGGTTACATCTGATGCCGGGATAGAGGGATCAAGATAATTCCGGAAGCAATCCTCGACGAAGTTTGAAGAGAACCCGGCAATCCAGGGGACCCAGCGGTGAAAGGGTAGTTTTTTGTTGCCGTTGAATGCGGAATCCCTGAAAGACGCTGCATTGTCTTCGTAAACCGCCGATCCATTGTTCTGATAAAGAGAGAGTTGAATAGGGCCGTGCAAAGATTGTTTTTCAGCAAACGCTTTGATCCTTAGAATGTTTTCCTGGGTGAAGATTCTCCACCCGTTCCTGTCTCGTTTGACTTCGGGGAATCTACCCTCCAGCAGCCAGCGTTTCAAGGTGATCGGGGCGACCCCGACCCCTTTTGCAGCCTCGGTCAGAAAACAGGTGCCGGCAGGCACAAATGGTCTCCTTATGTTTTTTGACGGTCAGTAAAGAGCCGTATCAACCACTATCATAGCTCCGCGGTTTTAGTCAATGGCGTGACCATCTCGACAATTTTTCAAACCTTGCCGGATTAGCCGCAGTTTATACGATGGTGAGCCGTTTTTTTCGGCAACGCTGACCATTCCCGAATTCGGTTCAAAGGCGCCCAGCCTCCGAGTCAAAAATCAACATTTGTGACACGCAAACCCACTTTATTTTCTTTGAGCTTTCCAAGATTCCAAACTGGTATGATTTTTTTCTTTATTTCGCCGCAGCCGGGGCGAAATGTATCCGTTGCAAGGCACGATAGCCTTCGGTGCGCCCCTCGAAGTACCGTTGCCGGATGTCTGAGGGGGTAAGGTTTTCCTGCAGGCCAAATCCGATACGCGCAAGGTCGCAATCCTGCTGGACAATTGACAAAACTACTGATGATCGGAATTCTTGCAGAGCTTAGACGGTCGTTGATTCAGGAAAGAACAAAGGCGGGCCGGTAGGCTGCTGTCGCCCGTGGTGTGCGGATGGGCCGCAAGCGGCTGCTATCCGCGCAACAGGCAGCCCATGCCCGTAAGCTGATAGGGCAGGAGGAAAGCTCCGACAATGTGGCAAAATCGCTCAGCGTGTCTTGGCGAACACTTTACAGAGCATCAGCAGCTCCGATTCCATGATTTTCTCCTTGTTAACCCCATTTGCTAAATTTTTCTAAAGTTTCACCCCATGAAGTCGATAATATTCTATGCGGACTGCCCGCACTTACTTCGCTCGGACAAGGAGCCACTGGATGAAAGGATCAAGGCTAACAATCGGCAAGAGATTGGGATTCGGTTTTGGCGCCGTGCTGTTTGTTTCGATTGCCATGGGTCTGGCGTGTTATTACAGCGTCCATCATATCTCCAAAGCATTTGGAACCTTGTTGAGTACAGATGCGACCGTTCTCGAACATGCCGCTCGCGCCAGGTCCGACGTCCTCGGTTTGAGGAGATTCGAAAAAGACATCTTTCTCAATATCGACTCAAAGGAAACAGTGGCGAAATACCTGGAACAGTGGAGAGGCGAAAGAGAGCATCTACTCGCCCGGCTAAACGATATCGAAACGGCGGCCACTCTTGAGAAGGACAAGAATAATGTCAAAACAATGAGGACCAATCTGGCCAGCTACGAAGATGGTTTCACAAAGGTTTTCAGCCAGATTCAGGAAGGCCGGATAAAAACGCCCCAAGAGGGCAATGCTGCAATTACTCATTACAAAGACGCAATCCACGCGCTCGAGCAGACAGCGAAAGATTTTTCCAGTGAGAGCAACAAGAGGATGGCTGAAACGGAAAATGATGTCCGGGCCCTGGCGGAACGGGCGAAACAAATTGCGGCTATTCTTACGGCCGCCTTCGTTTCTCTCGGCGCATTAGCATGTATTTTTATTATCCGCAGCATTACCCGCCCTATAAAAAACCTCATTGCAGGTCTCAATGAAGGAGTTTGCCAGGTCTCAGCCGCATCCGGCCAAGTTTCATCCTCAAGTCATCGGTTGGCGGAGGGAGCTTCGGAGCAGGCAGCGGCCATAGAGGAGACATGTTCTTCTCTCGAGGAGATGTCCTCCATGACCAGGCAGAACGCGAACAACGCAAAACAAGCCAACCAGTTGATGACGGAATCCAAAGAGACCGTTTCACAGGCCGGTCAGTCGATGGGAATGCTGACCACCTCTATGGGGGAGATATCAAAAGCCAGCGAAGAGACATCCAAGATCATCAAGACAATCGATGAAATCGCGTTTCAGACAAATCTGCTGGCCTTGAATGCTGCAGTGGAGGCTGCACGAGCGGGTGAAGCGGGAGCGGGTTTTGCCGTCGTGGCCGATGAGGTCAGGAACCTCGCCATGAGGGCTGCCGAAGCTGCAAAAAATACCGCCAATTTGATTGAAGGCACTGTAAAGAAAGTCAAAGAGGGATCGGAGCTGGTAGAAAAAACCGACAAGAAGTTCCGTGAGGTTGCAGTCAGCGTGGGAAGATCCTGCCAACTGGTTGACGAGATTTCGGCCGCATCCCTTGAGCAGGCGCAGGGTATTGAGCAGGTAAATAAGGCAGTCGGCGATATGGACAAGGTGGTTCAACAAAACGCTGCAAATGCCGAGCAATCTGCTTCAGCGTCTGAGGAAATGAATGCTCAGGCCTGTCATATGAAGGAATTTGTGGAAGAACTGAAGTCCTTGGTCGACGGCTCGAGCGGGAATCGGAGTATTAAAATTGCTGAATCGGCAAGACGAGAAATAATGCCGAGGAAGACCGCGAAGAGTCTATCAAAAGCTTTTGCAGTCCATGAGAAGAAAGGGAACGGTCACGCCCGGAGAGGTAATGGAAAGGGTCTGAGCCACTACAAAACAGGACAGGAGACGAGAGCCGAGCAGGTAATCCCTTTTGATGACGGGGAAATCTCAGAATTCTAACTATCGGAATTACACACGAAGGGCAAAGGGAGACTCGTCTCTGCAATGAATTCAACTGCCTTTTAGCCTATTTCTTTTCACTGCTGTCCGATAATGTCGTGTCACTTCCCCGACTGGAAGTAATACACCCACGCTCTCTTTTCGGAGGGGACGATTTTCTTCATAGCCTGTTCTGCCTCATCCCTTGTCCCTCCACTTGCTACAACCATGCCTTCCAGCACGGCAAACCATCCTTTGCTGATCCCGATCTCGTTGAACTTCTTTTTATAGTGCCGTGCATGGACCTTCCCCATCTCCTGGTGATAGAGCAGCCGGAGGGCTGGTTTCTTTCCGATAAGTCCCCATATGTCTTCCCAGTATCGGTCACGGTTCTGCCGGGTCTTTAAATAGAATCTGAGCAACTCCTCATCGCTTTGTCCTCTGGATTCGCCGGAGAACGGCAGCGAAGTGACAATCCCGTATTTTGCCTTGGCTTGCTGGTAGGAATCCTTGATGCCAGCCCGAAATCCTCTTCCAAAGCCGATTCGATAGGCAGACATCAGTCCATCGTAAATTATCCGATCCTTGAACGGCAAAAGCACAGTCTCCAAAAGGATCGGAAGATCGGGACCCAAAACTGTTTCGAAGTCATCACGTAAGGCGAGAACTCCGTACGCTATCTTCTCGTCCTCTTTCAGAAAAATAGAATGACTTTTGAGATGGCACACCAAAATAAATCGCCCTCGGACAAGATGCTTCCAGCTTCCAACGATCTTCATCTCCTCCCCTGACATTCTATACGGATTTTCATTGAGAAATGACTCAAGCAGATCGAGTTCATCCCAAAGAGCGCTTCGGATGATGACTCTTTCATCGAGAGGCAATTTATTTATCCCTTCAGGCGTTTCAGCACCTGGGCAAAGTTTCAGCTTCCTATTCGTGTGGGACAGGACAGCTAGACTCAACCTGTAGTACAAATCAGCATCTTGAGCGGAAAGTTTCATAGATCGCAATCTCTTTGGTGGTGAATCCGTGGACCACTGCCTCTTTAAAGTCAGAGGACTCATCTCACCACTTCGGTCCCCGCGTTTCCGGCCGCTGCCTCTTCGATGGAATCAATCGAGCAGATCACGGCGCGGTTTCCGCCTGATTTGATGAACTGGAGTGCGGCCTCCACCTTTGGCCCCATCGAGCCGGCCGGGAAGTGCCCGGCACTCAGGCAGCGTTCTCCTTCAGCGAGGCTCATCTTGCGCAGGAACATCTCCTCAGGCGTACCGTATGAAATTGCCGCCCCTTCAACGTCTGTTGCGATTATCAGGACCTCGACTCCGACTTCTGCGGCAAGTCTTGCGCTGGCCAGGTCCTTATCTATTACTGCGTCGATACCCTGAAAAGCTCTCCCATGCCGGATGACCGCAATTCCGCCTCCTCCGCACGCGATCACGATGAATCCCATGTCTATCAACCGTTTGATTTCCCGCTTCTCGATAATAGTGACTGGTTTCGGAGAAGCGACTACCCTCCTGAGGCCAAGGGGCGTTTTCACCGTAGGATATGAGACCCGCGAGACATAATCTTGTCTTAAAACAGGCCCGATAGGTTTTGAGGGCGTGGAGAAGCCGGGGTCGTTCTCATCGACCAGTACATAGGTGAGCACAGTCACGATCAGGTTTTGGTGCTCTCCTTCCATCTCGGTCAGCTCGTTATCAAGCGTGGATTCGATCATGTAGCCGATCTGCCCCTGGGTCTGAGCGACGAGAATTTCCAGCGGGAGCCTGGGAACTTCCGGGCAGCATTCCTGCTGGAGGAGGAGACGTCCGACCTGGGGGCCGTTTCCGTGGGTGATTATTATGCGATATTTCTTCGAGAGGCGCGCGACCTGTGCCACAGGGACGCAAAGGTTTCCTAACTGCTCCTCTATTGTCCCGCTCTCGCCCTTGCGGATCAGCGCATTGCCGCCAAGCGCAACCAGCAGAATAGGCCGCGTTGTATTTTCATATCCGGAATTTGCGGGCAAGTATCCGTCATCCTTCCCGTCTACAGAATCCCGATCTTCTCAAGCTTGTGCGTGAGCACGTCTTTCAGGAAAGGCGGGCCATGGTCCTTGTATTCGTAGCGAATCCGGATGGCCGGCTTATTTATGTGAAGAAGGCCGTTGAGGTCCGCCGGGGTCGAAAAAACCACCAGGTCGCAATCGGCGAGGTTTATCGTCGCCTCCAACTCCATTATCTGCTGCTCCGAGTAGCCCATGGATGGCAATTGGCTTCCGATGTGAGGGTAGCGTTGGTAAGTGTCCTTGATGGACCCTACTGCAAACGGCTGCGGATCCACGATTTCCGCCGCTCCGAATTTGCGGGCGGCAATTGTTGCGGCGCCAAAAGGCATCCCGCCGTGGGTGATCGAAGGTCCGTCTTCAACGACCAACACGCGCTGCCCCCGGATGCGTTCGGGACTATCGGCCACGATAGGAGACTCCGACAGGATGATTGTTGCGCGCGGGTTG
>Ga0187890_10001084_pt1 | contig 19790 bp, 16 predicted proteins | sample June2016WEW_21_1_FD_133005 | JGI IMG/M metagenome (GOLD analysis project Ga0187890, IMG submission 133005) | Peatland microbial communities from SPRUCE experiment site at the Marcell Experimental Forest, Minnesota, USA - June2016WEW_21_10 | ecosystem: Environmental > Terrestrial > Soil >... | reverse complement strand
GCCCGGTGAGCCCGGTGAGCCCGGTGAGCCCGGTGAGCCCGGTGATGATCCGGCGGAACCGGCAGCGTGATCTCGCCCTGGTGTGGCACCAGGTCCGTTACGAGCAGCTGTCGTTCTGGCGCAACCCGCAGAGCGCGTTCTTCACGTTCGTGTTCCCCGTGGTGATCATCACGCTGTTCGGCGTGATGTTCGGCGGCGTGGCCCGCAGCCCGTACTTCTACGGGCTCTCGGCCCTGCAGTACTACGTGCCGACGATCGCGGCGGTGTCCGTGCTGGGCGCCTGTTACAGCCAGCTCGCGATCGTCCTCTCCACCCGGCGGCAGAACGGGATGCTGAAACGGGTCCGGGCCACCCCTCTCCCGGCCTGGACGTACTTCCTCGGGTTGCTGGCGCACTGCATCGTGGTCAGCGTCGTGGATATCGCGCTCATCGTCGGGGTGGGCCACCTGTTCGGCGTGCCGCTGCCCACCCACTGGGCGGCGATCGGGGCCGCGCTGGTGCTGGGCGCGGCCAGCTTCTGCGCGCTGGGCGTCGCGGTGGCCTCGTTGATCCGCAACGCCGAGGCCGCCCCGGCCGTGGTGCAGCTGGTCTTGTTCCCCCTGGTGTTCATCTCGGGGACTTACCTGCCGATTCATTCCGCCGTGCTGAACCGCATCTCGGGATGGCTGCCGGTCCGGCCGTTCAACGAGGCCCTGCTCAGGGCGTTCGCGCAGCACAGCGGGGTCGACTGGAAGGCCCTGGGGATCCTCCTCGCCTGGGGGGCGGCCGGGACGCTCATCGCCGTCCGGCGTTTCCGCTGGGATCCCCGGGCCGGGTGAGCGGCGCCGGGTGAGCGCCCGTGGTGAGAAGCTCTGGTCAGAGGCCGCTGGGGAAGGTGATGGAGGCCGGCGAGATGAGTGGCTTACCGACCTCCAGCTGGATCTGGGCGTGCTTCTCGAGCGGGATGTCGCGGGGGTTGCCCTGGTAGACCCGGCCGTTGTAGAGCGCGGTCACCGGGCCGTGGGCCGGGCCTACCTGGCCGGCGCTGAGCGGCTGGCCCCAGATGTCGAAGAAGTCCCCCAGCGTGTACGTGCGGTGCACGGGGGACTCGATGTGGATGATCCCGTCGGCGGCGTGGGTGTGCAGCCAGTAGAAGCAGCTGCCGCTGGCGATGAACGGGCCGGTCGGCGTGTTCTCGGCCCGGGCTCCCGGGATGCCGATGGCCGCGGGCACCTGACGGGCGGCACCGTCGACGAACACGGTCAGGTGGGCGTGGATGTGGTAGACGAGCTGCTCGCTGCTGTTGCAGCTGATCCCGTCCACGGTCTTCCCGCTGGCCACGGTGGCCGTGCCGACCAGCGCGGGCGCTCCCGGGACCGGCACCCCCTCGGGGCCGTTGGGACCGGGCGAGGGCAGCGGCTTGAGAGAGCCGAGCGTGCTCAGCGAGGCCAGCTTGAGCTTCGGCGTGCTGGCCGTGGCGCTGCTGGAGCTTCCGCTGTTGCTGGTGACGGCCAGCGTGATGGCCACGGCGGCGATGATGACGAGCAGGGCCGCGCCGATCCCGGCGAGCCAGTTACGGCGCCGCTTGCGGGCCGCCTCCCGGGCGCGCATCTCGGCGACCTTCGCCCGGGCCGCGGCCTGGTTCGCCTTGCTGCCGCGGCCCTTGCCTGCGCCGCCCTGGTTCCCGCCGCCCTGGTTCCCGCCGCCCTGGTTCTTGCGGGCCGGGTTGCCGCGGCCTCTGTTCCCCGCCTGCTTGGGCACCTGACCTTCTCCCTTGAGTGATCCGCCCACCTCGGTGACTGCAAGGTTATTGCGCGCGGCCGCCTGCCCCGGTGAAGCAGGAGCCAGCAGCGAGAAGAGCGGCGTGCCGGTCATCCGGGTACGCGGTACGGACCTTCACTATGAAGACACGGGCGGTTCCGGGGAACCGGTTCTGTCCCTGCACGGTTTCCTGTTCGACGGGCGGCAGTACGAACCGCCGGACCACCTGGCCGGGCTGTCCATGGGCGGGTTCGCCGCGATGCGCATCGCGGCGCGCCAGCCCGAGGTCGTCCGCTCGATTGCCCGCCGCGGCGCACGCTCCGCGGGAAATGTCGCTGCCACCATGATCAATGTGACCAAAGGTGCCGGCGGGGCGGTCCTCCCGGGGCCTTCATGACGGACGCCAGCCCCGGCCGGCCCGCCCGGGCCCTCGGCCGACCCGCCCCCGTGGGGGCCGGCCGAGGGCCACGGCGTTATTCGGCGCGGAGGGCGGAGGCGGTGCGTATCCGGGCCGCCCAGCCCGCCGGGAGGAGCGCCCCGGCCACGGCGATGACCATCCCGGCCAGCGCCAGGCCGGCGAGTTCCGCGCCGTGGTAGACGTCCAGGTAACTGGCGGGCAGCCCCAGGTTCGCGGACGAGGCCATCACCGGCAGCACCGCGTGGTGCAGCGCGATCCCCAGCGGGACCGCGATCACGCCGGCCACGAGCCCGATCCCCGCGACCCAGCAGACCACCATGGCGATGGTCTGCCGCGGCGTCATCCCGACCGCCTTGAACACGCCCAGGTCATGGACACGTTCCCGGGTGCTCAGGACGACGGTGTTCAGCACGCCCAGCCCGGCGACGACCGCCAGCAGCAGCGTCAGCGTGCCGATCAGACCGAGCATGAGGGTGACGATGACGGAACTCCTGGTGTTGTAGAAAATCATGTAGCGGGACCCCAGCTTGCTGCCGAGTGCCTGTCCGTACGCCCCCGGGGAGGTGCCCGCGCGCAGCCCGACGTCGTACTGGTCGGGCGCCGCCAGGCCGGGATTGGCGGCGTGCACTGTCTGCCAGTCGGTAAGGACGGAGATCCCCCGGCCGTGGCTGGCGAAGACCTGCCCGACGATGCGCACCGGCATCGGCCTGGTGCCTACGACGAGCGTGACCGTGTCGCCGACCGCCTTGCCCGTCAGGGTCAGGAAGCCGGTGGACACGTCGGCCTGGCCCGGGCCGGTGTACCAGTGCCCGCTGATGAGCGGGTAGCCGGTCCAGGCGGCGGCCCCGCGGAATGCGGTGAGAGGGTGCTGCCCGGTCAGCCCGGCCACGGCGAACTGGCCGTCAGTTTCGGCCACATAGCGGCGGGTGCCTGGCTGGGCGCGCAGCGCCGCCTCGATGGTCCGCTGCTGCGCGGCATCCATGATGAAGGCGTTCTGCGAGCTGAGACCGACCTGCACCGGCTGGGCCGACGCCTGGGACAGGCCCGTCACCACCCGGTTCAGGGACGAGTTCAGGCCGAGCGCGAACGTCACCGCGACCGCGCCCAGCAGGACGGCGACCAGGGTGACCGCGGTGCGCGCCGGGCGGGCGAACGGGGCCGCCAGCCCGACCGTCACCGGCCGCGGGAGAGGCAGCCGGCCGAGCAGCCGGTGGGCGGCGTAGCCACGCCCCTGGCGGGGGGCCCGCCCGGCCGCGATGGCCTGGACCGCGGACAGGCGCCCGGCCCGGACCGCGGGCAGCAGTGCCGCGACGGCGACCAGCCCGAGCATGGCCGCGGGCACCGCTCCCAGGACCCAGGGCGGCACGCTCAGGGCACCGACCCCGTAGGCGTTGGCGGCCTGCTTGAGCAGGAGCGTGGCCAGGACAGCACCCAGCGCCAGCCCGCCCAGTACGCCGACCACGGCCGGCACGGCGATCTGCCCGATGTAGGCCGCGACGACCTGGGCGGGGGTGAAGCCGATGCTCTTGAGGATGCCGATCCGCCGGTAGCCGGCCACCACGGCGCCGCTGACCACGTTGGCCACGATCAGCACCGACATGACGATGCCGATCACCCCGAACGCCACCAGGAACGGCACGAACGGGCCGATCCGGGACGTCTCCTGCATCTTCACGGCCAGGTAGGACTGGGTGGCCGTGACCGCGCCCGGAGGCAGGGCCGCGCCCACCCCGGCCGCGTCGGCGCGGACTTGCGCGGCGCTGCCCGCGCTGCGGAAGCGGTACAGCATCTGCGCGGCGGCCGGCTCGCCCGGCGCGCGCAGCCGGGCGACCTCGCTGGGCACCACCCAGCCGTCCGCCGAGTTTGTCGCCGAGGTTGCGAGGCCGACCACGGTCAGCGTGGGCTGTCCCGGGGCCCCCATGACCGTGATCTCCGCGCCGAGCGGGAGCCCGATCTGCTCGTTGCTGGACGGATTGCTGGCCAGCACCAGCTGGCCGGGACGCTGCGCCCAGTGCCCGGACTGCAGGACGATGTCATCGACCGGGCCACCCGGCGCGGAGCGCCCGGCCAGCGTCATCGGCGGCAGGAATCCGTTCGGGCCCGCCACGTGCGCCACCTGGGGCGCGATCGTCGCCTCCGCGAACGGCCCCGCGGCGGCCGTCACCCCGGGCCGCCGGGTCGTCGCGGCCAGCTGGGCCGGGGTGGCCCGGGCCGGGTCGACGACCGCGGACAGGTGCGCGCCGCGCTGGGCCGCGAACGAGTGATCGAACGGGGCGCTGGAGTCCACCACCAGGGCCAGGGCCAGCACGGACGCCGCGGTGGACACCAGCAGCACCAGGCCGATCACGAGAGTCTGCACCCGCCGGCGCGACACCCCGCCGCGCACGGCCCGGCGGACCGGCCCGCCTCTCATGGCCGCACTCCCGCCGGCGCGGCGGGCTGACTGGCGCCCTGGCGGTTTTCGTTGCGGAGAATGCGGCCGTCGGTGATCTGAACGATGCGGCTGGCGTAGTGACCGGCCAGGTCGGGGTTGTGGGTGACCAGCACCAGGGTCTGCCCGGAGGCGTTGAGGTCACGGAGAAGCATGCCGATCTCCTCGCCGGTGAGGGTGTCCAGCGCGCCGGTCGGCTCGTCGGCCAGCAGCAGCGCGGGCCGGTTGACCAGCGCCCTGGCGATCGCCACCCGCTGCCGCTCCCCGCCGGACAGCCGCCCGGGGTAGGCGTCCTCGTGCTCCTCGATGCGCAGCGTGGCCAGCAGCTCGTCGGCGCGGGCCCGGGCCTGCCGCCGCGGCATCCCGGCCAGCTGGGCGGGCAGCAGCACGTTGTCGGCCACGGTCAGGTCGTCCAGCAGGTTGAAGAACTGGAAGATCATGCCGATCTGCTGGCGCCGGAACCGGGCCAGCCCGGTCTCGCTGAGCCGGTCGATCCGCTGCCCGGCCACGGTGACCGTCCCGCTGCTGGGCCGGTCCAGCCCGGCGATCAGGTTGAGCAGGGTGGACTTCCCGCTGCCGGACGGGCCCATGATCGCGACCGCCTCGCCCGGGGCCACCTCCAGGCTGACCTCCGCCAGCGCGGGCTGTCCGTCGTCCTCGTATCTCTTGGTGACGTCGCTGAGCTGTATCAGCGGCTCCGCAGGCTGCTCAGCAGCGTCCCCGCCGCCAGCCCAGCCCAGGCTCATGTCCGCGTTCATCGGTGTTCCTCCCGTGACGGTGCTGGCCGCAGCAGTGCCGGCCAGAATGGGCCGGGGCCGGATCGGCCCGGCGCTGACAGCGTCGCGGACAGTGGGCAGGTGGCGACATCCCGCAAGAGCCCCGATCCATGGTGGTGCTGGCGCCCCCTGTGAACCGGGGTCCAGCGGGATGGGCGGCGGTCCGTGAATTCCTCTAGCGTCAGTCCTGGGACCAGGGCACAGCGGAGGAACGATGACTGAAGGCGGGGCGGGAGCCGGGCCTGCGGCCGGTATGCCCGCTGGCCGCCTTCCGGGGCGCGGCGTGCGCACGAGCACGGGGGCGCTGGCCGCGGCTGCGCTGCGGGTGGCCGGCCCGGTGGTCTCCGCGCAGACCTGGCTGGCCGTCATCCACCTGATGGCCGGGGTGGTCGTCGGGACGGTGGCCTTCGTTGTGGTCGTGGCGCTCGGCGTACTGGGGATCACCACGCTGTGGTTCTTCCTGCTCGGCCTGCCCGTGCTGGTGGCCGCGCTCTGGCTGGGCCTGCAGGTCGGCCGGGCCGAGCGGGCGAGGTTCGCGGTCACCCTGGGGGAGCAGATCCCGGCCCCTCCGGCCGATCTGAGCCCGGGGGCGCGCCGCCTGGGACGGATGTGGCGGCTGCTGACGTCGCGCAAGGCATGGCGCCACGCCGCCTACGCGCTGATCCGCCTCCCGCTCAGCCTGGCGGAGGCGCTCATCGTGACCGCGGTCTGGTCGTTCGGGGTGGCCATGCTGGGGCTGCCGCTGTTCGGCTGGCTGCTGATCCGGCTGAATTGGCATCTGGACGCCGGCTTGCCGGCGGCTGGGCTGATGCCTGTGGCGGTGGCGGCGGGGCTCATCCTGCTCACCGTGGCGCCGCCGGTGACGCGGGCTCTGGCCGCCGCCGACGTCGCGGTCGCCCGCTACCTGATCGGCCCCGGCAGCCAGGCGGACATGACCGTCCGGATCGGCCAGCTCGAACGCAGCCGGGCCCAGGCGGTCGGCTCCGCGGACGCCGAGCGCCGCCGCATCGAGCGGGACCTGCACGACGGCGCCCAGCAGCGGCTCGTATCCCTGGCCATGAACCTCGGCCGGGCCCGGGCCAGGTTCGCCGACGACCCGGAGGGGGCGCGGGCCATCATCGACCAGGCCCACGAGGAGGCCAAGCAGGCCCTCACCGAGCTGCGCAACCTGGTCCGCGGCGTGCACCCACCGGTGCTGTCCGACCGGGGCCTGGACGCCGCGATCTCGGGCCTGGCCGCGCTCAGCCCCGTGCCCGTCACCGTGCGCGCCAGCCTGGCGCCCCGGCCGGCCGCGTCCGCCGAGGCCATCGCCTACTTCGTCGTCGCGGAGGCGCTCACCAACGTAGCTAAGCACGCCCGCGCGACCCGGGCCAATGTCACGGTCTCCCGGCACGGCGACGTGCTGCGCGTGGTGATCGGCGACGACGGCATCGGGGGTGCCGACCCGCAGGGGCAGGGGCTGGCCGGGCTGGCCGACCGGCTCGCCGGGGTGGACGGGCGGCTGTCGGTGCGCAGCCCAGCCGGGGGCCCCACCGTGATCGAGGCGGAGCTGCCATGCGGGTCGTGATCGCCGAGGACTCGGTCCTGCTCCGCGAGGGGCTGACCCGGCTGCTCGCCGAGGCCGGGTACGACGTGGTCGCGGCCGCCGGCGAGGCCGAGGAGTTCCTGCGGGCCGTGGGCAAGCATGAGCCGGACGTCACGGTCGTCGACGTGCGGATGCCGCCCACGTTCACCGACGAGGGGCTGCGGGCTGCCCTGGTGGTCCGCCAGCGCTGGCCGGAAGTCGGCGTGCTGGTGCTGTCCCAGTACGTGGAGGAGCGTTACGCCACCGAACTGCTCTCCGACCGGCCGCACGGAGTCGGTTATCTGCTCAAGGACAGGGTCGCCGACCTGGCCGAGTTCCTCGATGCGCTGGACCGGGTGGCCGCGGGCGGCAGCGCCCTGGACCCGGAGGTCGTCGCCCAGCTGCTGGCCCGCAGCCGGCACCCGCTGGCCAGCCTGACCGCCCGCGAGCACGAGGTACTCGCGCTGATGGCCGAGGGCCGGTCCAACGCGGCCATCGCGTCCACCCTCGTCGTCGGCGAGGGCGCGGTGGCCAAGCACATCAACAGCATCTTCGCCAAGCTGCGGCTGCCGCCCGCCGAGCAGGATCACCGCCGGGTCCTGGCGGTCCTGCGCTACCTGGGAGCGGGATAGTCATGCCTGCTGCACTGCCCCTGACCCCGGCGCGCCGCGCGGTCCTCGCCGCCGGCCTCCCGGTAGCGGCGGCCCTGATCGCGTTTGCCGGGTACGGCTGGGTCCAGGGGGCCGTCACCTACCTGGCCGGCCAGAGCCAGGTGGGCTATTCGGTCCGGTTCAGCGTGCCGGCGGCCGATGGCCGGGTCCGGGTGACGGGAGGGGACAGCAACCTCACAGTGCGGCCCGGAAGCGGCCGCCGGATCCTGGTCCATGGGCACCTGAGCAGCAGCTTCTTCCGGCCCTCGTTCAGCTACCGGTCGACCGCGGCCGGGCTGGCGCTCGATCCCCAGTGCCGCGTGCCGACCGGGAACTGCACCCTGGACTTCGGCCTCACGGTCCCGGCCGGGCTGCCGGTCGGCGTCACCGACACCTTCGGCGCCGTGGACGCGAGCGGCCTGCACGGCACGGTCACGCTGTCGGACAACTCCGGGGACCTGACCGCGTCCCGGCTGACCGGGAGCGTGAACCTGTCGGACAGCTTCGGCACGATCACCGCCTCCGGCCTCACCGGCAGCATCCGGCTGTCCAACAACTCCGGCGACATCCAGGCCGCCGGCGTGGTGGGCGACACGCGGCTGCAGGACAGCTTCGGGACCATCTCGGTGACCGGGCTGGCTGCGGCCGACGTGGTGGCCAGCAACAACTCCGGCGACATCTCGCTGACGTTCTCCAAGGTCCCGCACCAGGTGAACGTGACCAACAGCTTCGGAAACATCACCCTCGTGCTGCCGGCCGGGGCCACCGCCTACCGGGTCCAGACCCGCGACTCCTTCGGCACCGCGACCGTCTCCGTGCCGCGGTCGCCGACGGCCCGGAACGTGATCACGGCCAGCAACAACTCCGGTGACATCACCATCATCACCCGTAAGCACCCCCCCAAGCCGGCCACCCCGCCCGGCGAGCCAGGCGCGCCGTCCCGGCCCCAGGGACCGGGTTGATACTCCCGGATCAGGGCGTCGTGACGTCGCGGGTGGCCTGGACCGCCCGCCGCACCATGCGCGCGTACACGTAGGTCCCGGGGATTATGGGATGGATATGGTCCGGCCAGAGCAGGTACATCCGGTTCTTGATCGTGTCGTACCAGTCAGCGGGAGTCACATCAGGATGCTGGCGGATAAAGGCCGCCTCCGTCGCGTTGACCTGCTTACTCCACCCATCCTGAACATACGTGTTGATAAGGACCAGCTTGCGGTCCGGGCCGAGCAGTTTCATCAGCTCGTTGAGCTGCCGGGTCGTGACGAGGTAATTGGTGCCGAGGCCGATCACCACGACCGGGCGCAGCCGGCCCGTGTCCGCGAGCCTGCGCACGATGGCCAGTCCCGCAGGCATCTCCCGGTCAGGCTTGGCGTCGATGTAAATGCCGGGCATGGCGGCGGCGAGAGCCATGGCGCTGGCCGCCATCACCGAGTCGCCGATCGCACTGACCTGCTTGCCCGTGACCTCGCTGGGGGTGGCTGATGGCGTGGGCGTGCCCGTGGCCAGGTTGCTGGTCCCAGGAAGGCCGGCGCCAGGACTACTGGTGCCGGAGGATCGGGCCGGGGTCGACGGGTGCGACTGAGTGGCCGCACTGACTCGCTCACCCTGGGAGATCTGCCGTTCCATCCCGGCGGGCGCCCCCGCCTGATTCAGCAGGCCGCACCCGCCCGTGACCCCGGCCGCCAGCACCGCGGCTGCGCACCACCCGAACAAGGACCGTCTGCTGGCCCGGGCTCCGGCCCGAGCCTCGATGGCCGTTTTCCTAACCGATGGCCCGGTTTTCCTGATTTCCCTAATTTCTCTGATTTCTCTGGCGGCCCGGGCCGCACGTTTCGTGATCAATTTCCTGCCCCCCGTTCACTGACTCTTTTTCGCCGCCCGGAGGTGATGGCAAACGCCGTGCCCGTGAATAGGCGGAAGGTACTGTTCGCCGTTCCCGGCGTTATTGGCTGGGGGCGGCGCCGGGGGGCGGGGCGCCGGGGGGCGGGGAAAGGAAGAGCGCGGTGGAAGCGTGCCGCCCGGCGGCTGAGAGCCCCCGGCGCGGCACAGGGAGGAGCGTGGCGGGAGGGGCTCCTGCGAGCGAAGGGACGCGGGCCGGCGGCGTTAGGACATAGCGGTGACGGGAAGAGGAGGCACGGTCGGCGGCCGGACGCGAGAAACCTGTATCTGCTATGTACTTAATATCCGCGTTCTTACGCTCTGAGCGGCTGCCGGGCGGAAGCATAGGATGCCGAGGGCACAGGAATGTGGAGGCGTGGGTGAACGAGGAGTCGCCGGGGCATCACGCCGATCTGGCGGCCGGCTTCGCCGCAGGCTCACGGCTGGGAGGATACCGGCTCGAGGAGCAGATCGGCGCGGGCGGGATGGCCGTCGTATTCCGCGCGCGCGACGAGCGCCTGGACCGGCTGGTGGCGCTGAAAATCATGACACCGGTCCTGGGCTCCGACGACATGTTCCGGCAGCGCTTCATCCGGGAGTCCCGGGCGGCCGCCGCCGTGGACGATCCGCACATCATCCCGGTGTACGAGGCCGGCGAGGTCGGCCGTGTGCTGTTCATCGCGATGCGCCTGGTACGTGGCGGGGACGCGCGATCACTGCTGCGCCGCGAGGGGCCGCTGCCGCCGGAGCGGGTCGCATCGATCATCTCCCCGGTGGCGTCGGCGCTGGACGCCGCGCACGCCGCCGGCCTGGTGCACCGGGACGTGAAGCCCGCCAACATCTTGCTCGACCGGCGGCCCGGGCGGCCTGACCACGTGTACCTGTCGGACTTCGGGCTGAGCAAGAGCGCGGAAGTGTCGCTGGGGCTCACCGCGGCCGGGCAGTTCCTCGGCACGCCGGACTACACCGCGCCCGAGCAGATCGAGGGCCTGCCCGTCGACGGGCGGACGGACCAGTACGCGCTCGCCTGCGCGGCATTCGAGTTGCTGACCGGCCAGGCGCCCTTCCACCGCAGTGAGAGCTTCGCGTCCATCTGGGCCCACCTCAACAAGCCGCCTCCGTTGCTGACGGAACGACGGCCGGAACTGCCCCCCGCCGCGGATCTCGTGATCGCCAAGGCCCTGGCGAAGGCCCAGGCCGAGCGCTACCAGAGCTGCTGGGAGTTTGCTGACGCGCTGCGCGACGCGGTCGGCCTGGCGCCATACGACCTGAGTTCCGTCTCCGACCCGGGGCTGTCGCGGGCCGGAAGCAGCCCGGGCCAGGAGGCAGGCCGCGGCAGTCCGCTGTCGCCAGCGGCAGCCGTGTCCCCGCCCCCGGATGCCGGTGCTGGTCCTGGTCCGGGTGCCGGCGTGGGCGTTCCGCCTCCCGGGGAGGACACGGAAGCCAGCGCGATCTACGCGGCCCGGCCGCCGGCCATGAACCGGGACCACGGCCAGCTCGCGCAGGAGCACGATGCGAGCACAGCCGATGACCAGGCGACCGACCCGGGCCTCCGGGCGATCCCACCGGACCCGGCCAGGGCCTCAGAGAACCACCCCAGCGCCCCAGAGAACCACCCCAGCGCCGGGGAGGACAAGCTCAGCGCCCGGGAGAAGCACCCCGGCGCCCCGCCCCCGCCGCCCGATCGCCTGGCCCGCGAAGCCAGCGTTCCAGCTCTGGAGCCCGCCGGTGCCCTGGTCCCGGAGCTCAGCGCCGCCCCGGCCGCCCCGGAACTGAGCGGTGCCCCGGCCGTCCAGGAGCTCACCAGTGCGCCGGCCGCCCCGGAGCTCGCCGGCCCCCCCGCCCAGGAACTTGCCCGTGCTCCGGCCCGGGAGCCCGCGGCCGCCCCCGGGCAGCCACGCGTCCCACCCAGGCGGCCTGCATCTCCCGGCAGCTGGCCGAGCATCCCACGCAGCCGGCCGAACCGCAGCCGCAACCGGCCGGCTGCCCCACGTAAGCAGCCGGGTACCCCGCCCAAGCCTCCGGCCGCCCCAGCTGGGCCGGGAAGGCGGGCCGGCCAGGCCCGGCGCGGGCGGCGGCTACAACGGCGCCGGCCCGCCTATTTAGCGCTGACCGGAGCCGGCGTCCTGCTGGCGGTGGCCGCAGCGGTGATCCTGATCATGGTCGTGACCTCAAAGTTCGTGGGGACTCGTGGCGGCCAGCGCGTGGCGTCGCCCGTGGCCTACTCTCGGCTCGCCTTCGTCCCGCCGCCCCCGGGGGCCTTGTCGACCGTGGCGTTCAGCCCGGACGGCAAGACGCTGTCCGCGGGGGCGGAGGGCGGCCAGACCGGGCCGCACGCCAACGGCATCACCTATCTCCTGGATGTGAAGACCGGAACGCAAATCGGTACCTTGAGCGGGGGCGGGGTAGAGGCGTTCAACCCCGACGGCACGACGCTGGCCGCCACGGGCGGTCCCAGCAACAGCCGCATATCCCTGTGGGACGTGGCCACCCGGCGCAAGATCGCTACTCTGACTGACAACCATAATTCGAGCATCGAGTCGGTGGCGTTCAGCGCGAACGGCAGGATGCTCGCCGTCAACGACGCGAGCGGCACGGTGTACGTGTGGGACGTACCCCCGGCCCACGGGGGCGCCGCCTCCATCCCTGCGGTCCTGGCCCTCCAGGGGGGTGTGAGCTCCAACGCCGTGGCGTTCAGCCCGCGGGGCACGACGCTCGCCATGGGCGGCAGCGACGGTCAGGCGTACCTGTGGAATGCGGCGACGGGCAACATCAGCGCCCTGTCCGCCCCGGGGAACTCCGGAATCACGTCGGTGGCCTACAGCCGGGACGGCCAGACTCTGGCCGCCGGCGAGACCGACGGGGTGACCTACGTCTGGGACCTGGCCACGCAGCGCAGCATCACGTTGGCCGATCCGGGCAGCTTTGCCATCGAGAGCGTGGCCTTCAGCCCGGACAGTAAGTGGCTGGCCACGGGGGATGCCAGCGGCAAGACCTACCTGTGGCATCTGCCCGCCACGAAGCCGGCGGAGACCCTGACCAACCCGCCGGGTGCGTCCGCCGGGTCCCTGACCGAGGACCTGCGCAGCGCGGTATTCTCCGTGGCGTTCAGCCCGGACGGCAAAACGCTCGCCACCACGGATACGAATGGTCACGTATACCTATGGAAGATGCCCTGACGCGGCCGCGCTGGCGTACCAGCCAGCCGGGCGGGCGGGGGCGAACGCGCGGCGCGGCGCCTCCCTGGGCAGGAGCTGATCAGGCGGTGCCGAGCCCGGCCTCGCGCCAGAGGTCTCCCGGTAGCGGGTACGGCGCGTAGACCATGATCCGCTCGAGCACACCGTCGAAGCGCGCGTGCAGCGCCCCGGCCAGGGATCCGGCCGGGGCTTCGACGCTGAACTCGCGGAGCAGGTCCTCGGGGATCAGGTCCGTCATCGCGTCCCACTCCCCGGCGCGGGCCATCACCCGGAGTCGGTCGGCGAGATCACCCGCCCCGTAGAGTTCGAGTACGCCGCGGTAGGCGGGGGTCGAGGCGTAGAACGCGGTCTGCCGGCGGACCGCCGTGCGGGCCGCGCCCAGCTCGGCCCCGTTGCGCCCGGTGATCACGAGCACCGGGCAGGACAGCTCGAAACCGGGGCGGACGGCTGCGGCGATCCGGGGCCTGAGCTGATCAGGTCGTGCCGGTAGAAGCGGCCGTGGAAGTCCAGCGGCTCCCCCTCGTTCCAGCAGCGCCAGATGGCCCGCAAGGCCAGAACGAACTCGGTCATCCGCTCGGCGGGATGGTCGAACGGCGCCCCGAACCGCCGGGTGATGTGGGCGCCGACCTGGGGGCCGAGGCCAAGGCTGAAGCGGCCGCCCGCGTACTGGTTGAGCTCGTGAGCCAGGTGGGCGACGATCATCGGGTTGCGGACCAGCGCCACGGCGACGGCCGTGCCCAGCTCGATCCGGGAGGTGTGCTCGGCGGCAAGGGCCAGCGGCAGGAACGGCTCGGTGTGCGCCTCCAGCGTCCACAGACCGCCGAACCCCGCCGACTCGGCGGTCGTGGCCAGCGTGACAGCCTCGTCCAGCCGCAGCCCGGGGGCCGCGTAGAGGTCGACCGAGGCTCGCGGGGAGGTACTCATCGGGGGCGGCCCTAGTAGGAGCGTGGCAGGCCGAGGGAGTGACCGGCCACGTAGTTGAGGATCATCTCGCGGTTGACCGGGGCGATCCGGAGCAGCCGGGCGACGCTCCAGAGCGGCACCAGCCCGTACTCGACGGCCAGGCCGTTGCCGCCGTGCGTCTGGATCGCCGCGTCCACCGCGGCCAGCGCGGCTTCCGCAGCGGCGTACTTGGCCATGTTGGACGCCTCCCCGGCGGGCTGGCCGTGGTCGTGCAGCCAGGCCGCCTTGGCGGTCATCAGCGCGGCCAGTTCCACCTCGATCTTGGCTTTGGCCAGCGGATGGGACACGCCCTGGTGGGTGCCGATGGGAACGCCCCAGACTTCCCGGTCCCGCGCGTACTCGGCGGCCCGGGCCAGCGCGTAGCGGCCGATGCCGATACAGATGGCCGCGCCGGTGATGCGCTCTGGGTTCAGGCCGTGAAAGACCTGGGTGAACCCGTCGTCCTGGTCCCCGACCTGGTCCGCGCCGACCCGCACGCCGTCGAAGTACAGGGTGAACTGCTGCTCGGGCAGGGTCGCGGCCACCGGCAGGGGCTGCGCGGTCAGGCCGGGGGCATCCGGCGGCACCAGGAACAGGGACAGCAGCCCGTGGCCGGTCCGGGGGTCCGTGCCTGTTCGCGCCACGACCAGGATGGCTCCGGCGCCGTCCACGCCTGAGATGTAGTACTTGGTCCCGTTGAGGATCCAGTCCTTGCCGTCGCGGACCGCGGTCGTGGACAGCTGGTGGGTGTTGGAGCCGGCGTCGGGCTCGGTGATAGCGAACACGATCCTGGTCTCACCGCTGGCCAGCGGGGGCAGCCAGGTCTTCTGCTGGGTCTCGCTGCCGTACCGGGCGATGATCTCTCCGGAGATGGCGCTGGAGACCAGGAGGAGCAGCATGGGGCAGCCCTGGGCGGCCGTCTCCTCGCAGACCAGCGCGAGCTCGGCCAGGCCCGCGCCGCCGCCGCCGAACCGCTCAGGCACGTTGATCCCGACGAAGCCTTGCTTGGCCAGGGCGGCCCACAGCTCGTCGGTGGCGGTCCGGGCTTCGGCGTGCGCGCTGTAATACGAGGTACCGAAGGACCGGGTGATGGCTGCGACCGTGTCCCGGATCGCGGCGTGGTCGGGGTAGTCAGCGAAGTCCACTGGTCATCTCCGTGCTGGCTTCGCCGGGGAGGGGAGGCGCGCCGCAGGCGTGTCCTCCTCGCCGAGCCGGCGAATCGGGGGGCCGGGAGGTCGTCCCCCCGGGGTAGCTCGGGGAGGCGCGCCGCAGGCGTGTCCTCGCCGAGCCGGCGAATCGGAGGCCGGGGGGTCGTCCCCCCGGGCTAGCAGGGGCGCGAACAGGGACGTCTCGGCGACGGAGGACATGAGAGCGGCGAGCTGATCATCGGCCAGGCCGCTCTGGTAGAAGAGCACGGACTGGATCGCGCCGACCGACGCGTGCACGAGGGCCCGCACGGTCACGTCGCCGGCGTCCGGGCGGAGCTGGGCCAGCACGTGGACCCACTCCTCGATGTACAGGCGCTGCTTGCGGCGTAGCCGGCGCCGGTCCTCGCCGGGAAGGTTGGCGACCTCGTTGTGGTAGACCTGCGCGAGCGTCCGGTCGCGGAGCACGAACGCGACCTGGGTCTGGATGAGCGCCCGCAGCGTGGTCAGGGCGCCGCCGTCGGCGGTTACGATCTCGCTGGCCTCGCGGGACAGATCGTCGATCACGTGGTCGAACATGGCCACGAGGACCGCGGACTTCCCCTCGAAGTGCCGGTAGATCGCTGGCCCGGTGATGCCGGCGGCCGCGCCGATGTCGGCCATGCCGACCTCGTGGTATCCGCGCTCCGCGACCAGCTCGGCGGCCGCCTGGAGGATCCGCTGCCGACGCCGCGGATCGCGGCGCAGCTGGTCTCGAGGCTGCTGGTCTGGGGGCTGCTGGTCTCGAGGCTGCTGGTCTCGAGGCTGCTGGTCTGGGGGCCGCTGCTCGCGCGTGCGGTCCGGCCGGGCGGGCCCGGCGGCGCTAGGCATCCGGGCCCCGTTCCAGCAGGGCGGCCGGTATCTCGGCGGAACGGGAGCGCAGGTACTCACCCAGGCCCTTGGCCTGAGGGTCGGGCCGGGTCGAGGACGCCACGCCCTCCCCCAGCAACCCGGCGATGACGAAGTTGAGCGCGTTGAGGTTGGGCAGCTCGAAGCGGCGCACGTCGAGTGGGGCGCATTCGGGTAGCAGTGTCCGCAGCCGGCCGACGCTGAGGTAGCCGCGCAGCCACGGGTAGGCGGCCGGATCGCGGGTCCAGATCCCGATGTTGGCGTTCCCGCCCTTGTCGCCGGAGCGGGCGGCGCAGATCCGGCCCAGCGGGGCGACGACGGTAGGCGTGTTCGCGGGCTGTGAGCCCGCCAGGCCTTCCGCCGCGAGGGACGCAGCGGCCCCGGACTGAGCGCCCCCGGACTGAGCGCCCCCGGACTGAGCGCCCCCGGACTGAGCGCCCCCGGACTGGGCGCCCCCGGACTGGGCGCCCCCCGCCTGGCCGGCCCCGGACGCTCCCGCCGGGGCCGGGGTAGTGGGCGCGATCGGCACGGTGGTGCCGTCCGGGAGCACCGCCGCATGGGGCACTTCGGAGGCGGGCACGAGCGCGGGCCAGTAGACGCCGTACGCGCTCTCCGGCGTCGGCGGGGTCGTGGTGTGGAAGCCCGCATACCCGCCGAGGGCCAGTTCCATCGTCGCGTTGGAGAAACGCCGGCCCACCTTGCGCGGGTCAGGGTCCCTGACCGTGATCCGCAGGTGCGCGGTGGCCTGCTCGTTGGTGGGGGCGTCGGGCCGGTCGAAGCGCAGCAGCCGGACGCCGACGCCGGCGAACTGCTCGCGGCCGCCGAGGATGCCGAACAGTTCCTGCTCCGCCCAGGCGGCCTTGTCCTCGATGTCCAGTCCGGTGAGCACCAGCGTCATCGTGTTCCGGTAGCCGCCAAGGAAGTTGATCGCGACCTTGGCGGTGGCCGGCGGCGGGCTGCCCCGGGTGCCCGAGATCCGCACCCGGTCCGGTCCGTCCTGCGCGAGCGTGACCGTGTCGAAGTGCGCGACGACGTCCGGGTTGGCGTAGCTGGGCTCGGCGATCTCGTAGAGCAGCTGGGCGGTGACGGTGCCGGGCGAGACCAGCCCGCCGGTGTCCGGGTGCTTGGTGATCACGCTGCTGCCGTCCGCGGCGACTTCGGCGATCGGGAAGCCGGGGTAGCGGCGGTCGGTGATTTCATCCAGGAACGAGTAGTTACCGCCGGTGGCCTGCGGCCCGCACTCGATAACGTGACCCGCGACCACGGCCCCGGCGAGCAGGTCGAAGTCCTCCCGGCGCCAGCCGTGCCACCAGGCGGCGGGCCCGGTGACCAGCGAGGCGTCGGTGACCCGCGGGCAGACCACGATGTCGGCGCCGGCGCCGAGGGCCTCCGTGATGCCCCAACCGCCGAGGTAGGCGTTGGCCGTGACCGGCTTGCCCGCCGCCCCGGCCAGCGGCAGGCCCGTATCGAGGTGGGCCAGCGCCTGCCCGCTGGCAAGCAGGCCGTCCAGGTGGGGCAGCAGGTCATCACCAGTGACGTAGGCGATCTTGGGGCGCAGCCCGAGCCGCTCGGCGAGCGCCCCGAACTCGCGGGCCAGGCCAGCGGGGTTGAGGCCCCCGGCGTTGTTGACGATCTTGATGCCGCGGTCGAGGCACGTGCCGAGCACGTGCTCCAGCTGGGTCAAAGCGGTGCGGGCGTAGCCCGCGGACGGGTCCTTCTGCTGGGCCTTCCACAGGATCAGCATGGTCAGCTCGGCGAGGTAGTCGCCGGTGAGGACGTCGATCGGGCCGCCCTCGACCATCTCACGGGCCGCGGCGGCACGGTCGCCGTAGAAGCCGGAGGAGTTGGCGATCCGGACCGGGCGGCGCGGCGAGGCCGCGCCGGGCTGTGGTGTGGTCATGCGCGCACCCCTCTCCGCGGCGCGGGCTCACCCGGTCCGGCCGGGTTGAGCGGCGGGCGGCCCGGGCCCGCGGCCCCGGCGAAGGCCTGTGCGATGGCGATCCACTCCCGGGCCGTCTCGCCTTCGACCATCAGCGCCGTGTCGCGAAGGTTCCGACGCTGGGTGACGGCGAGGCAGAAGTCGAGCGCGGTGCCGCTGACCCGGTCCACGGCGTCCTCAGGCCCCCAAGCCCACCGGCCACCGTCCGGCGCCGCGAGCTCGACCCGGATGGGGGCGTCCGGCCGCGGCCGGCCGTGGACCGCGTAGCTGTAGGGCAGGCTGCGGATACCCAGGTGCGCGACGTGCCGCAGGCGGCCGGTCTCGGGCCGCTGAATGCCGAGGGTGTCGGCGATGTCCTGACCGTGCGCCCAGGTTTCCATCAGCCGGGCGGTGATCGACGACGCGGGCCCCATGTCCAGCCCGTACCAGGGCAGCCGGGCCCCCGGGTCAACGCTCGCGTACCCCTGGAGCAGGGCCCCGCGGGCGGTCCGGAACCAGGCCAGCAGCTCTGCGGCGTCGAGGTGGCGGTACTCGGCGGCGATCTGGTCGGGGAAGTCGTCGCCCCGGCCGCCCAGAGCCGCGGCCTCACGGCGGAACCGCTCGGGATCGCGGATCGACAGCAGTGTGGTCTCGTCGAAGTAGGCGAGGTGGCTGACCTGATCGGCGATGGTCCAGCCCCCGGCGGGCGTGGGAAGCTGCCACTGGGGCGGCGTCAGCGGCGCGAGGATCTCCTCCAGCGACGCGGACTCGGCCACCAGGTCGGCGGTCAGCGCGCTCAGGTCGGCGGGCATCAGCGGCCGGTCCAGACCGGGGTGCGCTTGTCACGGAAGGCCGCCGGCCCCTCTTGTGCGTCGGCGCTCCGGTACACCGGTTCCCAGATCCGTTCCGCCTCCGCGAATGCGTCATCTAGCCGGTCCCGCAGCGACAGGTAGACCGTCCGCTTGGCCGCCATGACTGACAGCGGCGCGTTAGCCGCGATCCGCTCGGCGAGCGCCTGCGCGGCCGGCACCAGGTCGGCGTCCGCCACCACCTCGTTGACCAGCCCGATCTCGTAGGCCCGGGCGGCGCTCAGCGGATCGCCGGTGAGCAGGATCTGCATGGCGATGCGGGGTGGCACCAGCCAGGAGAGCGGCACCGCCCACGGTGATCCGCGCCCGACCCTGGCCTCGGTCACGGCGAAGCGGGCCGACTCGGCCGCCACGCACAGGTCACAGTTCTGCGCCAGCAGGAACCCGCCCGCGTAGGCGACCCCGTTCACCGCGGCGATCGTGGGCTTGGCCACCTCGATGTTGCGGCCGAACTGCGGCAGGAAATCCGGCGGGGGCACGGTCAGCGACTCGTCCGCCATCTCCTTGAGGTCCCCGCCCGCGCAGAAGGCGCGATCCCCGGCGCCGGTGAGCACCAGCACCTTGGCCGTGTCGTCGGCGTTGAACCGCCGCACCCCGGCGAACAGGCCCTCCCGCACGGCCCTGCTCAGTGCGTTGCGAGCTTCTGGGCGGTCGATGGTCAGCCAGGCCACACCCCGCACGACCTCGTAGCGCACGAACTCGTAGCGGACCGGGTCAGTCACGGGGTTCCTCCTCCAGGACGGCGAGCACCGACCCGCTGTCGACCTGCGCGCCGACGGTGATCGGTAGCTCGGTCACGATGCCCGGGGCGGGCGCATGGATCGCGTGCTCCATCTTCATGGCCTCGATGGCGAGGATCAGGGCGCCCGCCTCGACGCGGTCACCCACGGCGGCCTCCACCCGGACGACGGTCCCGGGCATCGGCGCGAGCAGGGAGCCGGCGTGGGCCGCGGCCGCCGGGTCGGGGAAACGGTCGGTCTCCGTGACCACGCTGTGCCCGAGCGCGCTGTCCACGTAGAACGCCCGGCCGGCCTGGGTTACCTGGATGGCCCGGCGCACCCCGCCGATCTCGAGATCCACCAGTATCCGCCTGAGCTCCTGAGCCGCGGGCGGGGACGCTACGCCCCCGCGGGCCACGCCCCCGCGGCCCGCGCCCCCGCGGGCCACGCCCCCGCGGGCCACGGCCCCCTGGGCCGTCGCAGCCCCGGGAGCGGGCCACGTGCCGTGCAGCACCACGTCGCCCAGCCCGGCCCCGTCGACCTCGGCCTGCAGCCCGTCCCGGCCGAAGCGGTAGCTCACCTCGGCGAGCCGGCCGTCCATCTCGTAGCTCGCCCGCTGCGGGGCGCTCGGGTTGTTCCGCCAGCCCGAGGGCAG
>Ga0187890_10001082_pt1 | contig 19800 bp, 9 predicted proteins | sample June2016WEW_21_1_FD_133005 | JGI IMG/M metagenome (GOLD analysis project Ga0187890, IMG submission 133005) | Peatland microbial communities from SPRUCE experiment site at the Marcell Experimental Forest, Minnesota, USA - June2016WEW_21_10 | ecosystem: Environmental > Terrestrial > Soil >... | reverse complement strand
GACATAGCCGAAAGAAGGCGTGCCAAACACGGTCGCGTTATTCGAATTCTGCGGCCCCGGCTGCGCGAACAGGAAGTTCGGGTGGTTGAAGATATTGAACATTTCCGCCCGGAATTGGAACCGTCTGTGTTCGCTCACCGCGAAGTTCTTTTGGAACGACATATCCCACTCCTGCAAGCCCGGTCCGCGCACCGTGTTTTGGCCGACGTCGCCGAACGAGCCGTAGGCCGGGTCGACAAATGCGCAAGTGTTGAAGAACGTGCCGGGGACACAAGGCTTGCCGTTGGGGTTCTGTCCCGTCACCGCATCCGGCCGTTGCTGGCCGTCGGAGTTGGCGAAGTTGGCATTGGCATCGGTCACGGTGTACCAGGTGCCATCCGAAATAGTGGTGACACCGGAGAATTCCCAATCGCCGAGCACCGCGTTGGCGAACTTGGGCGCAGCCGATCCGAAGTGCCTTTCGTGGCCGTACGGCAACTCCCAAATGTAATTGAATACGAGACGGCGCCGGATATCGAAGTCCAGGTTGCCGTGCTCCCATTCCGGGTGCTCAAACCACCGGAAGCTGTCGTTGTTCTGCGCGCCCAGATTGGCATTGGAGGCATTGCCTAGGGCGTGGCTCCAGGTGAAGTTGGCGAGCAGGCTGAGCCCGCCCGAGAAGCGGTGCTGAAACTTGGTTTGCAGCGCGTCGTATTCCGAGTTGCCCGCCGTATTCAGATAAGCGATGCTGGTGTCGATCGACGGGAACGGACGCCGCGGCGCGTAAGGCGCGCTCGGGTCGGCCGTTGGGGCAGCCTGGTTGACGTTGCCGAAAGTGTAAAGCTTGGTGCCTTTCGATCCCACATAGGCGACCTCCAGCAGGCTGTTGGCGCCAGCCTGATATTGCGCCGTGAAATGCCACTGCAAGACGTAGGGCGTGCGCATGTAGGGATCCATCGAGAACAGCGTCGGCGTATTAGGGTCCACCAGCGAATTCGCCGGGAATCCCTGCGACAAGAAGCCCAGGCCTTGCACGGAGCAATCCAGCGCGGCATTGGCGGAAGGCAGTCCGCAAGGCGCGACAAAAGTCTGCCCGACGAAGTAGGGCGGATTGAAGCCCGGGCTGGGATTCGAATACGGGCCGTTCTCCGAGGCGTTGTAGAAAACCCCGAAGGCGCTGCGGATCACCAGCTTCGAAGCGGCCTGGTATGCGAAGCCCACGCGCGGGGCGAAGTTGTTGAAGTCGGAATGTACCAGGCCGGCGGGCGCGCTGTGATTGACCTGCAACAACTGCGCGAAGGTGGGGGTCAGGCTCACGTTGCTGCCGGCGGGAATATCCAACTGGCCCGTGAGCGGGTTGAAGTTGGCTTGCGAGTCGAAACGCTCCTTGACCACTCCGAAGAACTCGTAGCGCAGGCCCAGATTCACGGTGAGCTTATGGCTCACGCGCCAGTCGTTCTGCACGAACGCCGCATAGTTCTTGCGCGTGTAATCCACGTTGTGCAGGTTGTTGATGCCGCCCCCGTCCGGCTGTCCCGCCAGCATGGACGCCAGCCCGCTGCCGCCGGTTCCGGGCTGCGCCGGGTTGTCCGTGTACACCGGCCCGAAGTCCAAATAACCGCGGGGAGCGGCGGGTTGAAAAATGGTGAACTCCTCCGGCCGGAAATCTCCGCCGAATTTCCAGGTTTGCCCGCCGCGAATCACGGTGACGGTATCCGAGACCGAGTAGGTGTTTTGGATTTCCAGCGATGGAAGATAAGTTGGGCTTCCCAGGTTCGAGGCATCGCTGAAGGTGAGCTGCGGCAGGCCTCCGTTATTGGTACCCTGCGAGAAGGGCACACCCGGAAAACCGATCTGGGAGGCTACATCCGTGTTGTAGTTTTGCTGGAAACGGCTGGCCCGCAAACGGTTGTACCCCAGGCGCAGCTCGTTCACGCGCGTGGGACTGAAGATATGCGTCTCGCTGATGGCCGCATTGTAGCCGTCGAAATCCTGGATGCCCGCGAAGAACCCGCCGCCATCCGCCAACCCGGGCAGCGGCGAGGGGATCAGCGTTGGCGAGCGGGACATACTGAACCGGTAGAAAGCGTTGTCCTTGCTCGAGAAAACCTGGTCGACGCGCACATCGCCCTGATTGCGGCTCTGTTGCAGGACAGGGTTGGAAACGTAGTTGTAGCCGTTGCCGTTGGCGTTGGGCGCCGGAAACAGGGCCATCAGCTTCTGGCCCAGCGGATCCTGGCGCGAAGTTGGAATCACGTTGGAGGGCGTACCGTCGGCGTTATAGCCGAAAGGCACGCCGCAGTAGCCGGTCGGCGACGAGGCGCTGGCCTGGGTGAGGCGCGTATCGAACAACTCGCCCGCAAAGGTTGGCATGCCATTGCAGTCCGGCACCCCGGTAGGGGAAGTCAAATCGAGCTGGGAACTGAAATCGCCACTGGCCTGCGCAGGCGTCGGCACAAGGGACGTCAGCGTTTGGCCCTGGCGCACCCGCAGGCCCTCGTAGTCACCGAAGAAGAACAGCTTGTCGCGAATCAGGCGTCCGCCCAGGGTGGCGCCAAACTGGTTCTGCTTGTACGGCGGCAGCGAAGGATCGAAGAAGTTGCGCGCATCCACTTTGTCGTTGCGCAGGAACTCGTATAGCACGCCATGGAATTCGTTGCTGCCCGATTTCAGCGTGGCGTTTACCACCGCTCCGTTAGCCCGGCCCAACTCCGCCGAGTAGGTGTCCGTCTCCACCTTGAACTCTTCGAGAGCGTCCACCGAAGGCATCACCACGTAGTTGGCCTCGTTCAGCAGATCCGGCAGATTGGAATTATCGTCGATGCCGTCGAGCAGGAAGTTGTTCTGGAGCGATCGGGCGCCGTTTGCCGAGAAACCGTAGCCCTGCTCGTCGCGCGCACCCGGCTCGCTGAAAACCACGCCCGCCGTGAGTTGCGCAAGCTGCACCGGATTGCGGCCATTCAGCGGAAGCTCCTGCATGTAACGGCTGTTAATTACCTGGCCGCGCTCGGAGTTGTCCGTTTCGAGCACCGGCGCCATGCCGGTGACTTCGATAGTCTCCTTCAGTTCCCCTGGCTGCAGCGTGAAATTCACACGCGCGCGCTGCTGGATCTCCAGGGTGATGGATTCGACCTCGGTCTTGAAGCCTTTGGCGCCCACCGAGATCCGATAAGTGCCCACGCGCACCGGGCTCATTGTGTACTGTCCGGTAGCATCCGTGGTGGCGTTGTAGATGAAGTTGGTGGCCGTGTCTAGCGCCGCGACTTGCGCACCCGGCACGGAGGCGCCGCTTGCGTCTAAAACGGTTCCCACAATTGCGCCGGTATCTTTTTGCGCGAACAACAGCGCGCTGGCGCAGAGGATCAAGACTGCCATGCGTGTGCACATGGGGGAAATTGTAGGCCCAATCGCACCGGCGAGTCAACCACGAGAATTCACCACGAGAATTCTCCACGTGCGGCAAGGGCAGCCGCGGTGATCTCAGCCCCGCACAAGACGACGGCCACCGGACCTTCGGCCACGGCCACGACCCTGCGCCGAGTCGGCTGACCAGAATACATCCGCGTCCACGAAGGTCAGTACCGCCATGGCGTAATGAACGACGGGCTAAGAGCCACCGTTTGTAATGCCGGAAGCCAAGCACCAAAGCCGGGTCCGCGCTAAGTGAACGACCAGCCTTTGCGGAACGTCGGCCTCAGATACCGGTTCGCCTCCGTGTTGTTCGTGAACCGCAACTTCGCCGCGTCCCACTCGAGTTTCCCCGGCACACGCAGGGCAATCACTCCCAGCAGCATCCACTCCACGAAAGGCACGGCGACGTTGAAGTTGGAACACGCCGGCTCGCCTCCCTTGCAGGCCCGAATCCAATCGCGGTAGTGGCCCGGCGAGCGCGTGAGCACGGGTTGCGGGAACTGATAGCCCTTCATCTTCTCCACCGGAATCAGCCGGGTCTCCTCGCCATACGTGCCGGTGGTGATCATGCCTTTGTCGCCGATGAACAGGCTGCCGTCCGGGGTAGGTTTCTCGGCGTCCGCGGCGTTCTTCGTGGTCTGGAACTTCTCGTAGTCGAACACGTCGCCGATGAAACCGGTAAACGGCGGAGGCCCCTGCGATTCGTCGCGCCGCGGCGATGGTCGTTCCGGCAGATCCCCCAGCAGTTCGCCCTCCGGCACACCCGGAATCTGCGGCGCTTCCTTCAACCCGTCGTGCCAGAATAGCTTCACCGGAGGCATCGTTCCGCGCGCCGGAAAATCGTAGCGGATCACCGATTTCTTTGGAAACATGAACTCGCTCGGGCCTTCCATTTGAATGCACTCTACACTGGCTGGCGCGCCCAGTTGCAGCGCCAGGTTCGGCGCGCCCAAGATGTGGCAAGCCATGTCGCCCAACGCGCCGCATCCGAAATCGTAAAAGCCGCGCCAGTTGCCCGGTTGATAGAAATGCCCGCTCAGCGGCGACTTGTAATCCGGACCGCCGGTGGTGTACGGCCGCTTCTCGGCGATGCCCAGCCAAAGGTCCCAATCGAGCGTGTCCGGCACAGGCTCCGCAGGAGGAATCTGCGTCAGCCCTTGCGGCCAGATCGGCCGGTCCGTCCAGGCATGCACCTCGGTCACCTGCCCGATCTCCCCCGCCCAAATCATCTCGGCAGCCTGCCGCGTCCCCTCGTTGGAATAGCCCTGGTTGCCCATCTGGGTCGCGACTTTGTATTTGTTGGCCGCCTCCAGCAATTGGCGCGCTTCCCAGACCGTTCGTGTCAGCGGCTTCTGCACATATACATGTTTGCCGCGCTCCATCGACCACATCGCCGCAGTGGCGTGCATGAAATCCGGAATGGCGACGATGACCGCGTCGATGTTGTTGGCCTGCTCATCGAGCATCTTGCGAAAGTCTTTGTACTTCGGAGCCTTTTCGTACTCGCTGAACTTTCGCGCGGCACGGCGCTCATCCACGTCGCAAAGCGCCACGATGTTTTCCGCCGAGCAGCCCTTGATGTCGCTGTTGGCCTTGCCTCCCGCGCCGATCGAGGCGATGTTCAACTTCTCATTCGGCGACTTGTAGCCAAGCCTCGTCAGCGAAGGCACGCTACCGAATCCCGTTACCGGAATCGCGCCGGCCAGCAGGGACCCAAAGAAGAAATGGCGTCTGGTGAACTCGTGTGCCAAGGCAGCCTCCCCCTTATATGTTATGCGATTGCGTGGGGCAGGCTCGTAGCCTGTGCGCAGGCCAGCTCCCTGGCGAGCGAAGGTCGCGCGAATGAGGATGCGCGCCGGGCGGAGGCGTCGCGTTCATAATGAGCGCGGGGCCGGTTGGCGGATGGCGCACCATTTCGCCGTGATCCAAGGAACGCCGGCAGCGGTATCACCCATGATTAGCCGGGAGGAGACAGGTATTATGGGGTGACTCGGAACTCCGAGTGTAACGAGGCCCTCGAGTCTCCGCCGACCCAGACGTCGAATTCCTCGGGCTCGACTACCCATTCCTTGGCTTGGGGACTCCAGAATTTCAGCTCTTCCGGGCCGAGCGAGAACCGGATCGTCTTCTTCTCTCCGGCGGCGAGCGCGACGCGCTCGAAGCCCTTCAATTCGCGTACCGGGCGCGATGCACTGCCGGCCAGCTGGTGGATATAGAGCTGCACGACCTCGTCCCCGGCCACCGCGCCCTGGTTTTCGACGTCGACCGAGACGTGCAACGTGCCGGAAACCGGCATCAATTTCCGATCCAGTTGCAGGTTGGAGAAGCCGAAAGTTGTGTAGCTGAGCCCGTAGCCGAAGGGGTACAGCGGAGCGGTCACAAAGTCGGCATAGCGCGAGGTGAATCCCGGATCGTCTTCGGGAGCGTGCGTCCGGTTGTGGTTGTAATATGCCGGCACCTGACCCGTGGTGCGCGGCCAGGTAACCGGGAGTTTGCCGCCGGGATTGACATCGCCGAACAGAACGTCGGCGATCGCGTTGCCGCCCTCCGTGCCGGGATACCAGGCTTCGAGAATGGCGGGCACGTGCTCGGCAGCCCACGCGATGTCTAGCGGCCGTCCGTTCAGTAGCACCAGCACAACGGGCTTGCCGGTGGCGACCACCGCTTCCAGTAACCGCTGTTGATTGCCAGGAAGTGAAAGCGAAACGCGCGAAGCCGCTTCGCCGCTCATGCCGGCACGCTCGCCGAGTACCAGCACCACGGTTTCGGCGCGCTTGGCGGCCGCGACCGCCTTTTCGATTTCCTTCCCCATTTCGGCCTCGGGCATCAGGGGAGTCGGCTTCTTGCCTTCCGCCGCGTCCCAAGGCATCGGGAAGAGCCGCTGCATGTCTCCGCCGCGAACGAATTCGATGCTGGCGCCGGGCAGCTTGTTCCTTAAACCTTCCAGCACGGATACCGCCGGGCCTGCTTCTACCGTCCACGAACCCTTGATCTCTTCCGCCGAATCGGCGATGGGCCCGATGACGGCGAGCGAAGCAAGCGTCTTGGGGAGCGGCAGGGCCTTGTTATCATTTCGCAGCAGAACCATGGAGCGCTGCGCCGCCGTGCGGGTGGCCGTGCGGTGCACCGGATCGTTCAGTACTTTGTCCTTCTCAGCCAGGTCGCCGTAGGGGTGCTCGAAAAGCCCGAGTCGGATCTTGACGGCGAGGATTTCGCGCACCGCCTGGTCGAGCACACTCACCGGCAGCTTGCCGCTCTCGACGAGCTTGGCGGCGTGTGTGAGGTAGGTCTCGCTGCCCATGTCCATATTCACGCCGGCGGTGAGGCCGCGATAAGCGGCGTCTTCCGGGCTGCGCGCGTAGCCGTGAACCGCCAGGCTGGCGACAGCCCAGGCATCGCTGATCACGAACCCGCGGAAGCCCAGATCGCGGCGCAGGATGTCCTGCAGCAGCCACTTGTTCCCACTGGCCGGAACGTCGTTGAGATCCATGTATGCGCTCATCACGGTGCCGACGCCAGCGTCAATGGCGGCCTGGAAGGGACGCAGGTAGACGTTGCGGAACAGCGCCTCGGGGATGTAACAGCCGTCGTAATCGCGGCCGCCCTCGGCCGCGCCATATCCGGCAAAGTGCTTCACGCTACCGACCACGCGGTTCGGAGTCCCCAGCCGCGAACCCTGAAAACCCAGCACCTGCGCGCGCGCCATCGCCGCGCCCAGGTAGGGGTCCTCACCCGCACCCTCCACGATGCGCCCCCAGCGCGCGTCGCGCGCAATATCGACCATCGGACCGAATGTCCAGTTGATGCCGGAGACGGACGCTTCGTGAGCCGCCATGGCCTGGGCACCTTCCACCATGCCCGGGTCCCAACTGGATGCCATCGCGAGCGGCACGGGGAAGACGTTCTTGTAGCCATGAATCACGTCGAAACCGAACAGGAGTGGGATCTTCAGATGGCTCTCCTGGACAGCGATTTCCTGCATCTTCCTAATTTGTGCGGAATCAATCGTCCACAGCACCGATCCGGCGCGGCCCTGGCGAATCAGGTCTTCAGGCCTGGGGCCGTTCGGCCCGATAGGGCTAGGACCGATTTGCGTGATCTGACCGATCTTTTCATCCAGGGTCATTTGCCGGAGCAGCGACTCGACTCGCTCATCGACCGGCATGGGTGCGGATGGCGGCTGGGCAAACGACGCGGCAGGGGTCAGCAGCCGTATGGAAAACAGTAGGAGCACCGCGGTGCTGCCGAGCGGGCTCGGTCCAATTGGGTTCTGGCTTAGCTTGTGCATGTAATCTCCAGTTGAAATTCCTCAGCGAATGGCCTCGCAAATCAGCATTGCGTGCCTTACTGGCGTTCTTGAGCATCTGGTTACGCTCTAATTTTAGTCCCTTGTAAACAATTCTTCCCACCTTCCCGGAGCAAAACGAGACACTATGAGACGCACTCCGGGGTAGCCGGAGATAACGCCGGTGGCACCGGACGATACTTCCGGCTACCGGCGTGGCTACGGCTGAGGGCACATTCAGAGTATTCAAAGTGACGCCGGCAACTATCAAGCGGCGATTTATCTGGGTAACGGAGACGGCACTTTTCAAGCACCCGTTTTCTACGACGCGGGATCGGCCGGCACCTCCACGGTTAGCGGTGATTTCAATTTAGACGGCAAGCCCGATTTGGCGCTCGTTGACACTTTCACGAATTCCGTCTCGATCCTGCTCGGCAAAGGCGATGGCACCTTCCAGCCGGTGGTCACTTACCCGACCGGAAGCTATCCCTAATGGTCTCGCCATCGGCGACTTTAACGCCGATGGCATACCGGATCTTGCGGTCACCAATACTGGTTGCTACTCGCCAGCCTCCACCTGCCCGCCGGGCGGCGTTTCCGTTCTGCTGGGCAATGGCGACGGCACTTTTCAGCAAAATGTAGACTACCTGGCGGGCGCATATCCGCAATTGCCCGCCGCCGCGGACCTGAATGGCGACGGCAGCATGGATCTGGCCGTGCCCAACTTCTATTCCAATACGGTGTCGGTGCTGCTCAATCTTCCGGTGATTGCGGTTTCCCCGAACATCGTCGCGTTTGGAAGCGAGGCGCTGGGTAAGAAGAGCAAGCCGCACGTCATCACCATCGGCAACCCGAGCGGTACGCCAATCGGCGTCACCAGCGTGAAGGTGGTGGGCGCCGATTCGGGAGATTTCGCTGAGACCAATACGTGTCCGATTTCGCCCTCCACGCTCGCCCCCGGGGCGACGTGCTCAGTTGCGGTGACGTTTACTCCCGCGGCGACAGGAAAACGCGGCGGCAAGATCGAGGTGACGGACACTGTGCCGGGTAGTCCGCAGTACATCACGCTTACGGGCAGCGGTACGTAGCGGAGGCTTTTCCGCGGGCTATCTCAGCCAAGCCCCGGCCTGACTGGCATCCGTCGGGACGCCTGGGCCAACGCGCATCGCATCGCGGTGGATGTAGACAAAGCGCCTCGGGACCAGGGCCACTATATTTATCCCGAATTATTTGGGCATGCGGGTGAACCGAACATCGCGGAAATGCACCATCCGCGCCTGCAATAGGAGGGTGTTTGCTGCAGCGAGAGATGCTATGAAACGACAATTACGGATGCTCGCGATTTTCGTGGCGGTCTGTGCAATTCAAACCGCTGCTTTTGGACAGTCGTGCAACCCCGCCGTCCGGCCTTCGTCAGGATGCTTGCCGCTGTATGAGTTTCAAGGGGGCACCGACGGAGACGACTTCGAGCTGGCCTTAAAAGTGACTGGCGCCGATCCAGGCGATTTCGCCGAGACCAACACTTTCCCGATTTCGCCGGCCACGGTCATGTTTACTCCCGCAGCATCGGGAAAGCGGAGCGGCAAGATCGAACTGGCGGATACCATGCCGGGGAGTCCGCAGTCCATCACGCTTACAGGCAGCAGCACATAGGGCGGACAGGAGCATCGCATGAACACTTACGAAACGAATTTGAAATCGGCAGGGCGGATTGCCGCCTGCGGGGAGCGAGCCGGCTGGCGGCGTTCGTTTTCAACGTTGAGATGCTCAAATGGCTGTGCACGGCACATCATGTTTCCGCGGTTTACGAGGTCTTCCTTTTCCTTGCAGGAGTCAGTTGGGCTGCGTTTTATGGCCGGCATCATTTGGACCTTCTACCTGGCGCTCGATCCGTACGTGAGGCGGCGCTGGCCTCAGAGCATGATCACCTGGAGCCGGGCTCGGCGGTGAATTCCGCGACCCGCTACGAGACGAAGTAGGCAGAGGGAAAAAGGTGGCGATTGGCCGGTTATGGCCGTGATGCAGGAGTTGGATTTTGGTAGGATTATCGGAGATGGATGGTTTTCGGATGCGCCGGGATGCGCCGTGATTCAGGCACAACCCGCTTCTTTGATCAGCTAAACTTAACTGGTCCTCTCTTATGCCGCTTTGTGGAGGCGACAAACTGGGCCCTTACGAGATCCTCGCGCCGATCGGCGCGGGTGGCATGGGTGAGGTGTATCGAGCGCGCGATCCGCGTTTGAATCGGGATGTCGCGATCAAAGTCTCCGCTGCTCAGTTCAGTGAGCGGTTTGGGCGCGAGGCGCAGGCCATTGCCGCACTGAATCATTCCCATATTTGCCAGGTTTACGACGTAGGCCCGAATTATCTTGTGATGGAGTTCATCGAGGGAACTCCTCTCCAGGGTCCTCTCGAGCTCGATCAAGCGCTGCGCTACGCGGTTCAGATCTGCGATGCTCTCGACGCCGCGCACAAGAAAAACATCACGCATCGCGACCTGAAACCCGCCAATATTCTGGTGACCGCATCGGGCGTGGAGCTGCTGGATTTTGGGCTCGCCAAGGTCGTGACGGCAAAAGTTCCCGATGGTGCTACACAAACCGTGGCCCTCACCGAAGCGGGCGCAATCATGGGCACTGCGGCTTACATGTCGCCCGAACAAGCCAAGGGCGAGGAGGTGGACGCGCGTTCCGACATCTTTTCCTTCGGCGCCGTGCTGTATGAGATGCTGAGCGGCCTCCGGGCGTTTTCGCGCAATTCATCCATCGAAACGATGGCCGCAATTCTGCGCGACGAGCCCGCTGCGCTCACCCTTGAAACAGGCGCCGCGGGGAACGTCTTCGCGATCGTCACCCGCTGCTTGCACAAGTTGCCAGCGGACCGGTTTCAAACGATGAACGAGGTGCGCGCAGCGCTGGAAGCCGCAGCAATCGCGAAGCCCGCGGACAAGCAGCCCTCCATCGCCGGCCTCCCCGCGCGGATCAGCTTGTTCGGCAACCTGCGGATCAGCTTAGCTGGACGCCCGGTCACGGCGGTCAACACGAACCGTCTCCAATCCCTGATGGCATATTTGATCCTTCACGGCGATATGCCGCAGCCGCGGGAGCGGCTGGCGTTTATGCTGTGGCCGGCTTCGAGCGAATCGCAGGCGCGGACGAATCTGCGGCAACTTCTCCACCATCTGAAACGAGCATTGCCGGCCGAATGCAACTTGCTGGTGACCGATCATTTCGCGGTTCAGTGGCGGCAGGATGCTTCCTGTACGATCGACGCCCTCGATTTCCAGGCGGCGATTGCCGAGGCCGGCTCCGCGCGAGTGGGGAAAGATCGCGCGCGGGAGATACAATTCCTCGGCACGGCGTCGCAGATCTATGAAGACGACCTTCTGCCCGCTCTCTACGACGACTGGCTCACGCCACTGCGCGAAGACTACCGCAGGCGGATCTCCGAGGTATTGCACCGTCTCGCCAGACTCTTCGAAGAGCAGCAGGATTACGCGGAGGCAATCCCGTGCGCCGAGCGCCTGATCGCACTGGATTCGCTGTGCGAGGCGCACCACCAATTGCTGATCCGTCTGCATGCGGCCAACCACGACCGAGCCAGTGCGCTGCGCGCTTATCACCAGTGCATGCGCGTGCTGCGGCGTGAATTGGCCGTGGAGCCGGGCGCCTCAACGCGGGAGCTGTTTGACCGGATTCTGAAAGAGGAGCCCGGATCGTCCGGGTCTCTGTCGGCGAAGCCGGTCTCGCAACTTCAGACAGTGCGGGCGCTGGTTGGGCGCACGAAGGAATGGCATCAGTTGGTGTCGGCCTGGCAATCGGCGGTGGAGGATGGCCCGCGAGTGGCCCTAATTTCCGGCGAACCGGGGATCGGCAAGACGAGGCTCGCGGATGAGTTGTATCAGTCGTGCGTTCGGCAAGGGCATGCGGCCGCGCGCAGCCGCTGTTATGCCGGACAGGGGCAGGTGGCCTACGCGTCCGTGGCCGAGTGGCTGCGCTCCGATGCGGTTCGCGCGGGCTGGACGAACCTCGCGCCACAGCAACTGGCGGAACTGGCGCGGCTGGTACATGAAATCAGCGAGCAGTTTCCGGAATCCGAACTGCTCCACCCTGGACAACCCCGCCCCATCGCTGAAAGCTGGCAGCGCCTTCATTTCTACGAATCCCTGAGCGCCGCTTTCGGAAAGATGCGGAAGCCGGCGCTGCTGTATCTCGACGACATGCAATGGTGCGATCCCGAATCGTTTGAGTGGCTCAACGCTTTGTTGACCTCTCCCGCCGCGGCCGGCGTACTCTTGCTTGGGACGGTGCGGGCGGAAGAGACGGGCCGCGAACATCCATTCACCCGGTTTGTGGCGGGACTGCGGCAATCGGGGAAGGTTCTGGAGATTTCGCTTGAGCCTCTGGATGCCCAGGAGACGGCCGAACTGGCGCGCCTCGAATCCGCGAAACCGCTGGAAAGCGGGAACCAGGGAGAGATCTTCCGGGCCACTCGGGGTAATCCTCTGTTTGTGGTGGAAAGTGTACGCGCCGGAATGCAGAGCACGCGTGTACATGCCGTGATCGCGGCGCGCCTGGCACAGCTTACGGCGGCTTCCTACGAACTGGCTGGCCTGGCCAGCGTGGTGGGGAGGCCGTTCTCCTTCGAATTGCTTGCGAAGGCCACCGATTGGGATGAAGGCAGCGTTTCTCAGGCACTCGACGAGCTATGGCGGCGGCGCATCATCGAGGGCCGCGGAGCTTCCGAGTACGACTTCACGCACGACCGTCTGCGCGAAGTGGCCTGCGCGGAGCTGAGTCTGGTGCGCCGACGTTATTTGCACCGGCGCGTGGCGCAGGCCCTGGACGAGGTGTATGCGGCCGACATCGAAAGCTGGAACGGGCAGATTGCCTCGCACCTTGAACAGGCCGGAATGGCGGAAGAAGCCATCGAGCGCTACTGGCGGGCGGCTGCTTATGCGCGGCAGCGATATGCGGATACGGAAGCGGCGGACCTGCTGAGGCGCGCCCTGGCCCTGTGCCGGGGATTTTCGGAGTCGGACCGTAGGCTGAAACAGGAGCTGGATTTGCTGGCTACGCTGGGTCCGGCGCTGGTGGCGACGGAAGGCTACTCGGCGGCAGAGGTGGGCCAGACGTACGAGCGGGCGCTGGATCTTTCGAGGCGGCTCGACGATCACAACATTTTCGCGATTCTGAGCGGCGCGTGGGTTTTTCATGCGGTGCGGGGCGATCTGGAACAGGCGCGGGAGTTCGGCCTTGAGTTTCTGAAAGCGGCGGAGCGGGAGCCGACTCCGGGGCTGATGTTGGCGGGAAACTTCATCCTGGGATGCAGCTTGTTCCACCTGGGGCAACTGGAAGCGTCGCTCGACCATGTGACCACGGCTATCCGGGCACACAGCGGCCCTTCGGAATCCGTACTGGCGCTGTTCGCTGGGCCGGATATCGGCGTCTTTTGCCGTTGTTACCTTGCCCATCTCGCGTGGCACCGCGAAGACGGGGATCAGGCGGATGGTCACGCTATGGAAGCCATAGCGGCGGCGCAGCGGATGCGCCACCCTTTCAGCCAGGCGATCGCGCTCGACTATGCCGCGATGTTGCACGTCTTCCGGGGTGAGAGCCGCGCGGCGCTCGAACGCGGGCGGGAAGCCGTGGAAGTGTGCAGCCGCCATGGCTTCGCGTATTACCTGGCGATGGCGAATGTCCTTACCGGCTGGGCGGGAGCCGCGCAGGGCGATGGGGCCGCCGGCCTGGCACAACTGCGCGAGGGGCTGGATGGGATGCGCCGCCTGGGCGCGGAACTCCGCCTGCCGTACTATTTCTCGCTGCTGGCGGAAACATTCGCGCGCGCCGGTCTGGCTGGCGAGGCCCTGGCCAGTCTCTCGACCGGCTTTGCATTCGCGAGCAAGAATGGCGAGGAATGGGCGGTCGCGGAGTTGCATCGTGTGCAAGGGGATCTTCTGGCCGCCGAAGGAAAGCCCGAACCGGCGCGCGCCAGCTTCCGGCGGGGCATCCAGGCAGCGCGGCGGTCTGGTTCGCTGGCGTTCGAGCGAAGATTGTCGATTCTTGCGGACGGAACGGCCGCAACCGGCTCTACAGAACGCTCTTAGAACGCCGCGCCGGGTAAAGTAGACATATTCGGCGCGGAAATCAAAAACGCGCCGGCCAAAGGAGAACAACAATGTCGTTGCAGGAAGCTATTGCCGAATTCCGCGGCCAGTTCCGCGGCGCTGTGATCGAGCCTGAAGATGCTGCCTACCACGAGGCGAGGAAGGTCTACAACGGGATGATCGATCGCAAGCCGAGGCTGATCGCGAAATGCAAGGATGCCGCCGACGTGATGGCGGCGGTGCGGATGGCGAGGACCAATGGTCTGCTGGTTTCGATCCGCGGGGGAGGGCATAACGCAGCCGGCCTGGGGGTCTGCGACGACGGCATGGTGATCGATCTGGCGCCGATCAACTATGTCAGGGTCGATCCCTTATCGCGCACAGTGCGGGTGGGCGCAGGCTGCAAGTGGAGCGACGTGGACCATGCGACACACGCGTTCTGCCTGGCTGTGCCGTCGGGCGTCGTCTCGAGCACGGGAGTTGCCGGGCTGACGTTGGGCGGAGGGATGGGACACCTGACCCGGAAGTACGGACTGACCATCGACAACCTGCTCTCGGTCGATATGGTGCTGGCTGACGGCAGCTTCGTGGTGGCGAACGCCGAGGAGAATACGGACCTGTTCTGGGCGGTGCGCGGCGGCGGGGGAAATTTCGGCATCGTGACCTCGTTCCTGTTTGAAGCGCATCCCGTCGGCATCGTTTGCGCCGGCCCGATGCTCTGGAACCTGGAAGATGCGGCCGACGTGATGAAGTGGTACCGGGAGTTCATCACGCAGGCGCCTGAGGAAATGAACGGCTTCTTCGCGATGATGACCGTGCCCCCGGGGCCGCCTTTCCCTGAGCCGTTGCACCTGCGCAAGATGTGCGGGATCGTGTGGTGCTATCAGGGCTCGATGGAGCAGGCGAATACGATTCTGGAATCGATCCGCAGCTACCGTCCGCCGGCTTTCGAATTCTTCGCGCCGATGCCGTTTCCCATGCTACAGGGACTGTTCGACGGTATTTACCCGTCCGGTTTGCAATGGTATTGGAAGGCCGATTTCTTCAGGGAACTCAGCGACGCGGCGATTGAAAAGCATCTCGAACACGCGGCTCTTCTGCCGACGTGGCAGTCGACCATGCACCTCTATCCGGTGAATGGAAAAGTGAATCGCGTGGGCGAAACCGAAACCGCATTCAGCTATCGCGATGTGGTCTGGAGCCAGGTCATTGTGGGTGTGGACCCCGATCCGGCGAACTGCGCGAAGATCACCGATTGGGCCAGGAGTTATTACGATGCCCTGCATCCGTTCGGTGCCGGCGGGGCGTACTTGAACTTCATGATGGCAGAGGGAGAGGATCGGATTCGGGCGACCTACCGCGCGAATTATGACCGGCTGGCATTGATCAAAGCGAGGTATGATCCTGGAAACTTCTTCCAAGTGAATCAGAACATACGTCCGGCGGCATAGCCGGGCTTGGCAATTGGACTGAACGGATAACCCTCCCACTTTTAGAGAGTTAGCCGGATGGCTCCCGAGTGGTCGGGCATCCGGAAGTTGGCCCGAAACGAGGTTCCAGGAAGTTGTGCGGCAAGCCATCCCTAGGCTCAATGCTGCTCACTTAATGATGTTTCGGTTGGGCAGGCGATCGTTTTGTGTCGCCTGCCCAGCGCTCCCCGCCGGCGGCAGACCACAAAGTGCGATGGTCTGCCCCACCAAAGCGAACAGTATTGTCCCTAGGCTGGTCTCTGCCTTCCAAAACCTTGTGCTTTTGTCCGGCTTAAAAAACAGGTCTGCTTTCGGCGCGCGGCTGGCTTCGTTCCGATGGCAGAGCCCTGGCTGCAAGACCCGTGTTGGTTACCGGGCATATCGGTAGAAGTGTGCGCCGGCTGGAAGGCCCGCATCCATGATTTGCAGGGTCCGGCACCGAGGAGTGCGGTGTGATCCGGCCGCAAGCCAGACGCCGAATTGAGACAATCTGGCACCGCAACTCGAACGCGTGGCGACTGCGATATACTCAGGCAGAAAGGAGAACATGCGCAACGTCGCGTTCATCCTCGCGCTGGCTGCTGTGACGGCACTCTTCGCGCAATCATCGTCGTCTTATCGAATCACGCACACTTACACATTGGGCGGGGATGGCCGCTGGGACTACATCGTGCCCGACCCACCTAATCACCGCCTCTTTATTGCCCGACAGAATCGCTTGATGGTCGTCGACGAAGACAACGGGACGCTGCTTGGCGAAGTCACCGGCATCGACGGCGCGCACGGAACTGCGCTGGCGCCCGCTACAGGTCATGGATTCGCGACCTCTGGTAACGACCAGTCCGTGGTGATGTTCGATCTAACAACGTTCAAGGTGATCGGCCGGATCCCGGCCGCCGAAGATGCCGACGCGATCATCTACGACAGCGCATCGAACCGCGTCTTCACACTGAATGGCGACGCGCACTCCTCTACGGTGATCGACCCGCGGGCGGGAACGAGGATTACGAACATCCCGCTTGGCGGCAAACCGGAATACGGCGCTTCAGCCGGCGACGGCAAGGTGTACGCAAATCTCACGGACACGAGCGAAGTAGTTGAGATCGACGCGAAGGGGGCGACGGTGTTGCGGCGCTGGTCCACGGCCCCGTGCAAGCAACCAGTCTCCATGGCCATCGACACCGCCCACCATCGGCTGTTCAGCGGATGCCGCAGCGGCCTGATGGCGGTCTCTGACTATCGAGCCGACAAGGTGGTGGCTACAGTCCCGATCGGCATCGGCGTCGACGGCGCCGGGTACGATGCGGCCTCAGGTAACGCGTTTGCCTCGAATGCGAACGGCACGCTCACTGTGATTCATCAGGACACTCCGGACCAATATCATGTTATCGAAAACGTGCAGACGCCGCAGGGGGCGCGCAACATGGGGCTCGACCCAATGAATCACCGGGTGTTCATCGTCTCCGCCAAGTTTGGACCGGTGCCGGCGGGTGCGCCCGGCAGGGCCAGGCCACCGGTGCTCCCCGGATCGTTCACATTGATGGCGATCGAGCACGATTCAGCGGCGCGCTGACCGAGGGGGGCCCTGGCCGACCAAGATGATCGGTCACGAGGCCGCTGTCGTATAGGCCGACACACCTCAAGGCGAGGATGATCGCACACTCGTTAAGAGATCCGAAAAGGGGTTCTGCGAGGCCGCGCATGCGCGGGCGGACCGGGCTATTCGGCACGTAGGGCTTCTACCGGGTTGAGGGAGGCGGCGCGACGCGCGGGAATGTAGCTGGCCAGCAGCGCCGCGAGGAGGAGGACGGCTGAGACGGCTACTAGCGTCGGCACGTCCCAGGATGCAATTCCGAAGAGGAGTTTACGCATCAGGGTAGTGGCTGCTAGGGAGGCCCCCAATCCGGCGAGAATGCCTACGGCGGTGAGCCATCCCGCCTCCTTCAGTATGAGACTGTAGACGGTCTTGCGCTCGGCGCCGAGGGCTATGCGTACGCCGATTTCGCGGGTTCGCTGACTGACCGAGTAGGCAATCACGCCGTAGAGACCGACGACGCCGAGGATCAATGCCACGGTCGCGAAGGCACCCACCAGCCAGGCTGAAGAGCGGCGGACATAGGCCGACGGCGAATCTTCGATTCTTTTCTCCATGGAGGTTCCACCGATCACAACGACGCCGGAATCGAACTGATGAATGGCGGCGGACAGCGATGGGAGTATCGATAGCCCGGACTGAGATGTGCGGACGACCAGATTGAAGTAAGTGTCGGGGCTCTGGTTAAACGGAAGATACTCAGCGGGCCAGATTTCCGAATCCAATTGGCCCTCCCGGATATCTTCCACGATGCCCACAATCGTGCGGATGGATTTGGGCGAGAGGCCGGTATCGCCATACTGTTTGCCGACGGGGTCTTCGCCGGGGAAGTATTTCCTGGCAAGTGTCTGGTTGATGATGGCCACGTGCGGCTTCAACAGGTCGTCCGCTTCGGTAAAGTAACGGCCCCGTAGCAGTTTGGCTCCCAGCGTTGCGAAAAAGTCGGCGGTTACATCCCGTTGATTCACCTCGTTGTGCTCACCGTTATACGGCTTGCCCACAAAACGGATCCAATCGGTATTACCGTTGAAATTCACTGGCAGCACGCTCACCAGGCCAGTGGATTTGACGCCGGGCAGGTTCGAGATGCGGCTCACAACCTCGCGACCGAGCGCGATGGCCTGGGGGTCTTTGCCATAGGTGGCATCCGGGGCGTCGACCTCCATCGTGACGAGATGATCGGGCTGGAAGCCTACCGTCACACGAAGTAGGCGATATAGACTCTGGCCCAGCAGGCCGGCACCCACCAACAGCACCATGGCGGTGGCCAGTTCGACGACCACCAACCTGGAACCCAGGCGGCGCCATGTGTTTCCGGCGGAGCCCCGGCTGCCTTCGACAAGCCCGTCCCGCATCTCCATGAAGGAGAGGCGCATGGCCGGAGTGAGCGCGAACAGCAGGGCGGCGAGCAGCGCCACACCGGAGGCGAAGGCCAAGACACGGATATTCAAGCCCAAGCCCTGCAGGAAAGGCATGCGGGCGAGCATGTCTTCCGGGATCAGACGGCTGAGGAGCCGCATGGCCCACGCGGCAGCCGCTATACCGAGCATGCTTCCGGCGGCCACCAGCACCAACCCTTCGGTCACAAACTGACGGATCAACCGGACGCGCGAGGCGCCCAGCGCGCTGCGAACGGCCATCTCTCGCCGGCGGCTCTCGGAGCGCACCAGCAGCAGGCTGGCTATGTTTACGCAGGCGATCACGAGTAGAAGCCCGGCTCCGCCAAGGAGCACGAGCAGGATGGGACGGATATCGCCGACGATCACTTCGGTGAGAGGCACGACGTTGGCACCCTGGCCCCGATTGGAATCGGGATACTGTTTTTCCAGTTGTCGCGCGATGACTGCCGTGTCCGCTACAGCGGCCTGAAGGGAGACGCCATCCTTCAGCCGGGCGACACCGTAAAGATTGTGGCAGCTTCGCCGTGTTTCACAGGGGCCGGTGGGGTCAAGCGTGGCCCAGTACTCGGGGGTGCCTTCCGGGGCGAAATGAAAACCGCGCGGAAGGACACCGACGATGACGTACGGCAGGCTATCGAGCACCACTTTTTGGCCCACGACGGCGGGCTTCGCGGCGTAGCGGTTCTGCCAGGTTGCGTAGCTTAGTATGACGGTGCGGGGTGCGCCCTGGAGATCCTCGCCGGCATGGAAATCGCGCCCGAGCGACGGGGTGACGCCGAGGGCGCGAAAGAACCCAGCGCTGACACGCGCCGCGTGCGCCGGCTGCGCACCGCCGGGCGTGGTGACGATGAAGCCGGCACCCGTGTACGCCTCTAGCGAGCGAAAGACCTTGTTGAGTCTCCGCCAGTCGAGGTAATCCTGATACGAAAGGTTACACGCCGGGCACTGCTTCGTACTCTCGTACACGCCGACCAGGCGGGTGGGATTCGGGTAGGGCAACGGCTTGATGAGAGCCGCGTCCACGAAGGCGAAGATAGCCACGCTAGCGCACAGACCCAGGGCCAGCACGAGAACGGCAGTGGCGGTGAATCCCGGATTCTTCCAGAGCTGGCGATAGGCAAAGCGCAGATCCTGCAGCAGGTCGTCAAGCAGGTTCAATCCTCTCATATCACGACACTCCTCTTTTCTTTGTTCGAAACCCGCGAAGGCGCGCAACGCGGCTTGGCGCGCCTGGTCGGGCGGCATGCCGGCCGCGATATCTTCCTCGATCTGGCGTTCCAAGTGATAGCGGAGCTCTTCGTCGAGCTCCTGTTCGACAGTGGCGCGTGAGAAGAGGGATCGCAGCCGGTGACGCAATATGCTCGGGAAGCGCATACCTGTTTCCCTTCGTCAGGTTGCGCGCACGACTTGCGAAATCGCGGCGGAGAGGCGCTCCCACTGCGCGGCCTCCTGATTGAGGGCTTTACGGCCGGCCCTGGTCAGGGTGTAGTATTTGGCGCGGCGGTTGTTATCGCTGACGGCCCACTCAGAACTGATCCAGCCGTTCTGTTCGAGTT
>Ga0187890_10001081_pt1 | contig 19804 bp, 18 predicted proteins | sample June2016WEW_21_1_FD_133005 | JGI IMG/M metagenome (GOLD analysis project Ga0187890, IMG submission 133005) | Peatland microbial communities from SPRUCE experiment site at the Marcell Experimental Forest, Minnesota, USA - June2016WEW_21_10 | ecosystem: Environmental > Terrestrial > Soil >... | reverse complement strand
TATAACATCGCGATTTCACTCGTTGACCAGCTTTCAGGCTTAGAATGCCTTATGCGCTGGGTACTGCTGTTTTTCGGGAGTCTTGCCACTGGAGTGTTGACGATTGTGCTGTCGCTGGCTTTCTTGCTCGTGTCGCTCTCTGTATACGACAGGTATGTTCTGGGAATTGCCTCAGACGGATCGGTCGGTTGGGACCCTGTTTCGATCTACGGACGATATTGGGTGATCGGCATTCCACTACTCATCTTCGGCCTTGGTTGCAGCGCCGGCTTCTGGTTTCTTAGCAAGCGATTGCATCGCTAGACCAGCGGTCCCTAGCTTGTTGTTGGCGTAAAATCGCGGTTCCGCTCAAAATCCCCCAATCGGATGCCGGATCGGTGTCCAATACGTGGGAACCTGCCAGCCCTGTCCGCAAGGTCGAGTTCAAACTAATACACCTACGGAGTACGCAACCGGTCGGCAATTTCCCGGCTGCATAGGGCGTAACGACGGACGTTCCAGGTGTAGATTGCGTCCGCCTTGGCTTTGAGCGCGCAATGCGCCAGCAGGGCATCGTAGATGGCGCCCCCTACGATGCCCCGAGCAGCTGAGGCTTCGAGTGCGTCGGCGTATTCCTTGCCACTCAGCGCAACCATGGACAGGCGCTCGCGGATGTTGCCGATAAAGAGCATTGCCTGTTCGCCGCTGATGCGGCGCTTGCCCGGCATCCTCGTCAAGGTGGCGTAAACCTCGGCCAAACTGTGCGCTCCGCAGCAGCCGGTTGACTGGTCAAATTGAATAAAGAGTTCCTGGCTTGGGCGGTGATGGACGTGGTCTCGGTAAAACAGCGGAACTAATACGGAAGTGTCGAAAAAGCCTTTCATTTTTTAGCTCTACGTCTGGTTTGATGGGCAGGCTTATTCGGGCAATAATATAGTTGACAAAAGAGACGCAGCTCTCTTCTTTAGATAACTGCAACGCCATTCCTGTTCAGACGTTCGGATTTGTACGGCACGATCCTTAGATTCTTCATGTGCACCTCATACCGCTGAATACCGTTTCCGGTTTTCTCGATTGGCACAAGCCGTACCAGAGTACCTTCCGCCCGCTTCTTTTGGTCCTTGTCTAATAACACGACGCCAGACCCGGTGTTTACCTGTGCGACCAATGTCTTCCAAATCGCGTATCCGTCACCAACACAGGAAGTCAACGTGGTCTCAAAACTTTGCGCGTTTGTCTGTCTGATCTTCGCTTTAGGAGCATTTATCACTAGAGTTGCCATGACTGTCCTCCGCTCAGAGCTTCTTCGTTCGCTTCCTGCGTGCCTGCGCTCGCCGTTTCCACTTCGGCTCGCGTTTCAGCAGTTCCTCTTTCGAGACGTGAACATTTCGGCGGACGGCATTGTTAAACTTTTCGGCCTCTGTGTGCCGGGTACGTCCGGTGCTGGCAATGGTTTCATTTGTTACCTTTCTTAACTTGCTTATTCGAGTCCGGACGCGCATCTTCAACGAAGCCATCGCCCAAGTTCGCCAAGTCGCGTTCCTCGCGAATTTGGCCCAGCAGATCGTCAGTGGCGGAGGCAGGCAACGGTTCTCCGGTGTGCAGCACCCAGATGCCATGCTCATTCCGGAGCGGCCCCACGCCACGGGCCGGGCGGAGGGTAACCTGCTCACCGGCGCTTTCCAGTTCCAGTGCGTCTCCTGGTTCCAATTGCAGCGCTTCCCGCACAGGCTTGGGGATCACCACGCGGCCTGCTTTATCAATGATGACGCGAGCGTTCATATTGGCATTATAATATGGGTGAACCCATTAATAAATACCATTTTCCCAGGCTTCTTGCACGCAGGGCTCATTTGGGCGGAGGGCCCCACGAAAGGCGCAGAGGGCTGGTAGAGTACGACAAGGAGATACGGGCATGGACCGCATTCTTGTGAGTGGAGCTTCGGGGCCGATTGGGACGGCGCTTCTGGCTTCGTTTGCGACTCCGCTTGAAGGCCAAGACACGCAGCAGGACACGCAGATCGTGCGGCTGGTGCGGGGAGTTGCTCAGAATGCGGCGCAGGTCTCGTGGGATCCTCTGGCTCCAGTGCCGGCGGCTGCGGTGTCGGGGTTCGATGCGGTCATCCACCTTGCCGGGGAGAGCGTGGTGGGACGCTGGACCGACGAAAAGAAGAAGGCGATTCGCGACAGTCGCGTGCTCGGAACGCGAAACCTGGCTGCGGCGTTGGCGCGGAGTGAGGCCAAGCCGCGCGTGTTCGTGTGCGCATCGGCGGTCGGGTTTTATGGCGATCGCGGCGAGGAAATTTTGCGCGAAGAGAGTCCGGCGGGGCAGGGATTTCTGCCCGAGGTTTGCCGCGAGTGGGAGGACGCGACTCAAGCCGCAGCCGAGGCGGGCATCCGGACGGTGAACGTCCGCATTGGGCTGGTGCTGAGCGCAAAAGGCGGTGCACTGGGAAAAATGCTGACCCCGTTCAAACTGGGGCTGGGCGGTCGCATGGGATCGGGCCAGCAGTGGATGAGCTGGATTCACGTGGACGACATCGTCGGAGGGATTCGGCACGCGATGGGCAGGGCGTCGGTCGTTGCTCCGCTGAACGGGCCGGTGAACTTGGTGGCGCCCAACCCGGTGCGCAATGCGGAGTTCACCAAGGCGCTGGCGTCGGTGCTGAGGCGTCCGGCGATTTTCCCGGTGCCGGAATTGGCGCTGCGGCTGGCATTCGGCAAGCAAGCGGCGGAGGAGATGTTGCTCGCCAGCCAGCGGGTTGAGCCTGGGAAACTATTGGCCAGTGGGTATACATTCCGTTTTCGCGAGTTGGGGGCGGCGCTGGAGAATCTGGTGGGATAGCCCTGTCGTTCTTGAAACACCGGGACGTGATGGTTGTCACAGCCTGGCTACTCTTGACCTGTCACACTAGGTCAGGATGCTGAAGAAGCCCATTGCGGCGGGCCTACTTGTGGTCATGGTGGCCTGGGCAGAGATGGCCGTGGCGCCGATGTTCGCCATGCATGTTTGGCCGGTGCATCCGGCGCGTGAAATGTCTGAGCACATGGCCGCTCACCACCATGCCATGCCCGCTGGCCATCCGTGTTGTCCCGGGCTCGGCAAGGCGGCGAATGCGGCAGCGCTCGAGTTCGCGGCCAGCAGCCTGCCGTGCCAGGATCAGCATCGTTGCTGCTTCCTGCAAGGGCCACAGAGCGTACCCGCACCGGTGAGTGCCGGGCGCGGACTTTCGCGAGAGATTGCCTCGGCAGAGATTGTCGAATTCAGCCCGACTCCTGCCGAGTGGCACGTTTCCCCGGCGACTGCGGTTGCGCCTGGTCCTCCACCAGGCCGGCTTGGAATGGTTCTCCGGGTCTAGACCCCTTGTCTTCGTTCTCAGTTCTCGGTTCTCAGTAAAAGCCACATGCTACGTTTCTTACTGAGAACTCTTTCCGCTGCCGTCAAGCTGGCCGCAACTTCTCAACTGTTCTCATAACTTAATAAGGAGATCTTATGAAATTCAGACTGTTTGCTTTGATCCTCATCCTTGCCCTGTCTTTAGTTGGCTGGGCGCAGGAGACACCGGCAGCACCGAACTCGACACCGGCCCCGCAAGCCCAGGGATGCTGTCATCACAATATGGCCGACATGAAGGACGGCAAGGGTTGCTGCCATCACGCCACGGCCGATGCCAAGGACGCCACCGCCTGTTGCAGCAAAGGCAAGTGTGAAATGAAAGATGGTAAGTCCTGCTGCGATGGTAAAGACATGAAAGCGGCGATGAAGGAATGCAAGAAAAACGGCTGCTGTGCCGACGGCAAGTGCTGCGGCGACGGCAAAAGTTGCGGCGCGGCCAAGGGCGACAAAACTGCCATGGGTTGCTGCGGCAGTAAGTGCGAACGCCATCCGCACACCCCAGCGGAAAGCTAGTTCAACCTGTTAACCCTACGCCCCGGTCGCTTGACGGCCGGGGCTTTTCCTTGCCTGGAAGTGCCTGGAAGGTTGAACCGCAGAAAGATATATGGCGCGCAGAAAAAAAGGCCGGGCAATGCAGCCCGGCCGCCTTGCGTTTTTTGAGCGGTGGGTTACTTGATAGTAACGGCCACCGGAGTGGAGGCAATGCCATTGGTCACGACCTCCAATTGGCTGGCTCCCAGCTCAATTCCGGCGGGAACTGCGAAATCAGCAGTGACAATCAGGGAACCAGTGGCCACGCCCATGGAGGTGGGTTTGTCAGTCAGGCAATAGAACACATGCCCGGTAGCATCATTGGTGATGCGCACCAGCGGGTAGTTGGTGGCAGCCTGCGAGTCGTCCCCATAGGCGGCGCCCTGCGAGAGTCCGTTCAACTGCGTACCCTTCACAGTTGAGCTCTTGCCGTGAGTGAGCGTCTTGGAAAACTTGGTGATAGTGGGCGCCCAACCTGGCTCCGGGCTTCCGCTGGAGTTATAGAGCTCGACATCGGTGGAGAAATCGGTGAGCAAGATCTGCCCAGTGGGCAACACCAGCATATTGCCATAGTAGGAGCTATCGTCGGGTGCATTCGGAGTGCCCGGCACGGCGGTGAAGGTCGAGCCATTCCACTCGTAGAAATGGGCGCCGGTCTTGTACACGCCGGGACTGGTCATGACGAGCACATTCCCGCTCGGCAGCAGAGCCGCGGGACCATCGGCGATGTCCAGTTGCTGACCGCCGGCCTTGGGAAAGTCTGGCGCCGCGGACCAGGTTGCAGTGACCGAGTTATAAACGGCGTTGTGGCCAGTCGCACCGGTGTAGATGACCGTGCCGTCGGGGCGGAGAATCGCCGGTCCCAGTTCGTGGGAGCTGGGATCCTCAAGTTGCACGATGGTGCTGCCAGCGGAGGACCAGGAACCGGTGCTGGGATTGTAGATCTCGGAGTTGGTGTTGTCGTCGTTGGCATCCACCGTAAGCACTTCACCGCTGGGCAGCAGGGTCCAGCCTTCTTCATCGTTCACGTCAGCTTTGCCGGTGCCGGTGGCAGTCCAAGTCAGAGTCTTGGCATCCAGCAACGCCTCCTGAGTGGTGCAGCAGTTGGCAACCATAAAGGTGCCGTCGGCAAGAATCACGCTTTGCGCATCGCCGACGCTGGACCAACCGGCTGGAGCCTTGAGCTTTTTCCACGTGTTGGATTTCGGAGTGTAGATGGCGCCCAGGTTTGTCCACGCCCCAACACCCTCGTTGTATTCTCCACCGAGAACAACCACCCGCGAGTCCGGCAGTACGGCCGAAGCGAAATAAAGGGGAGCGTATCCTGCAGGGAGCGAGGCCAATTCAGACCAAGTGCCGTTTTGATAACTTCCATTGATATCGGGAGTCAGGGCCCACCAATCCGCTGCACTGGCGTCGTGCACCAGAACCCTGCCGTCGCTGAGGAGGAGAGGATTACTTGGCGAGATGGTGGGTTGATTGTTTAGTGGGGTCCAGCTCTGGGCCCTAACGATGCCGAGCCCGGCCAGCAGAACCACACAAGTCACGGTGACTGCGCGTAATACTTTCATGCTTGTCCTCTCAAAAGTAAGAATTTCTGGGTTACCCACTAAACGTGGATTCTAGGGAATGGTTGGGAAGTACCGAGACCCCGAGCCGAATTAGCGGAGTTTACCACCGAACGGGAAAACTGCACCACCGAAATCTTGCCATCTGATCGCTTCCAAAGAGCTACCAGCCAGGATGTGAAACGGTTTGCATAGTGCCGGTCTTGGGTTGGGCACGGATGGTTCGGCGTTGATGGTTCGGCGTGGATGGTTCGCCGTCGATTGAGCGGAGCAAACGATGTGCGCGGACGACACCGGCGAGCTTCGCTCGCCCTGACATCCAGGGGTCGCTGCGTGTTCTATTCTGCTGGCGCTGCCGATTGGACGTGGGTGCGCGTGATGCGGTCGTGCCAGCACAATCCGTCCTGGTCAAGAACGCACCAGAGAAAGCCGAGCCCAGCAGAAACGGCGGAGAGAAACGACGCCAGCACGCGCCAGCGGCGCAAGCGGCGATTGGGCGGAGAGCCGTCAAACGCTGCCAGCCGCAGCCGGGTCGCGCGCAGTCCGGGAGTTGAACCGGTGTACACCACAAACAGGAATTCGTAAGCCGCCCAGAGCAGGACCGCGACTGCGCCGAGCGCACCGGCGATCGTGCCGGTGAAGATCGGGAGCGGTCCGCGAACAAGATCCGGGCTCCAACGAAACAGGTCGGGGTTCAGACGAAGAAAGATTGTGACAAAGACTGCCAGTGCGATTACTAAGGCAATGCCATCCACGAGGGCGGCCAGCGCGCGCCGGAAAATGGATGCGGATGGCAAGGGGAGGTCGGCTCCGGCTCGCTGGTCCGCCGACTCTTGATGGGCGGGTTCGATCAGCATTCCACCCAATGCGGGAGGTGGTGGCAGAATCTCCGGGGCTTCTACTATGCGGGGACGATCGCGATCAAAGACGGGATCGGCGAGGTCGCTCGGTCGAAAAACCGGAATTGCGGCGGAACGCGGGAACTCGATTACGTTCGCCGAGTGCTCCGGGGCCTGCTCCGGATATTGCTGCCATGCCTGGCGAGGTTCGGCGAGGCTGGGCGCGCCGTCTGCCGCCGGTTCTTCATTTGCCTGGACCGCAGAGTCTTGCTCGGTGCGCGCTGGCGCAGCGGCAACGGTTGCCGCTCCAGTTCCCTTAGACTCAGTCGGCGGCGTACGACGGGGCCAGCTCTCGGGCGCATCAAAAGGCAGGAGCAACGAGGGATAGCGCGGAGTCCGGGGCTTGCGCCGCGTGCGATAGCGTTCGAGGCGAGCGGCCACCTCGACGCGCCAGGAATCCGGGTTTCGATCAACGTTCTGATCGACGGCCGGATCAGTGTTCAGATCAGCGGCCGGATCGGCATTCGGATAATGGCTCGGGTCCGAGGCCACAGCTTCAGCGGCGGCATTGGCGCGGAAATGGTTTTGGACGGCGGGGTCGCCGCCGGTCGGACAGTCCGTCAATCCGGTCGTCGTCGATATCAATGCGGCCTTCATCAATCCGGTGGTCGTAAGTCAGGTCGTCGTTGGCAAGTCACGAAGAATGCCCGCAGGCGGAGTCCGGCCGGGTACGAGTGCCGGAGCCCGCAATGCGCAGCTTTGCTTCGCCTGCCGCTCGCGTGCTAAGGTCAGTTCGTTCCCCGTTGGCAGACCGGCTGGCGGAGCGCACGCGCGCTTGCAGATCACCGCTAATGGTCATCCATTAATGATCACTCGCTATCGAATCTTTATCACGACCGCATTGCTGTGTCATCTGCTTCTCGCTTCGGGGATAGTAACCAGCCAGACGCTGCCCCCTGCCGCGGCGACGGTTTCCGCTCCTGCCAGCGCCCCGGCGATCGCCCCGACTCTACCGACAGCGCCTGCCAACCAGACGGAAGAACCGGTTACGATGCGGGCGGTGCAACAGGAGAAGGACGGGTCCATCTACCACCTGCGCGGCGAGGCGGAAATTGACTATCGCAATTACATCCTGCACGCGGACCAGGTCACATACAACGCGGACACCGGGGATAGCGAACTGGAGGGCCACGTCGTGCTGGACGGCGGACCTTACGACGAGCACGTCGTGGCCAGTCACGGCACTTACAATATCCGCACGCAAACCGGAATTTTCTACAGCGTGATCGGGACGGTGGGATTCCGGATAAGGAACTCCCGCTACGTGCTGACCACTTCCAATCCGTTTGCCTTTACCGGAAAAATTGTGGAGAAACACGGGCCCGATCATTACCTGGTGCGCGAGGGCACGGTCACCACCTGCGAACTGCCGCGTCCAAAGTGGCAATTCAACGCGCAGCGCATGTGGATTGAAGTGGACGGCACCGCCAAAATTCACAACAGCGATTTCCGGCTGATGGGTATGCCGGTGTTCTATTTTCCGTTTGTGGAGGTTCCAGTTCAGAAAGAGCAGCGCCACACGGGGCTGTTGATTCCGAGTTTCGGCAACTCATCCACCAAAGGAATGATCGCCGGCGATTCCGTGTACTGGGTCATAAATCGCAGCATGGACGCCCTTATGGGCGCCGAATACTATTCGAAACGCGGTTGGTTCGAACGCGGAGAATTCCGCGCTCGTCCAAACGACACCTCTTACCTGTTCTTTACCTACGTGGGAATGGTGGATCGTGGCATCGGCAATCCGCCGCAGAACCAGGGCGGCGAGGATGCGCGTTTTATGGCCGAGCGTCCTTTCGGAAACTTCCGCGGCGTCGCGAATGTCGATTATTTGAGTTCGTTCGTTTTCCGCATTGCGTTCACCGATGTATACACGCAAGCCATCGATTCGGAAGTGAGGTCGCAGATTTTTCTCTCCAATACGACCAACGGATTTCACTTCAACGCCCTGGCGGAGCGCTACCAGAACTTCGAAGTTTGCAATCCGGGAACGGAAACGATTTGCACTTCGCTTACGCAGACGGAGCTGGTCCGGATTCTGCATACACCAAGTTTTTTCATCTCTGGTGAGGAACGGCAGTTGGGAAATACGCCGCTGTATTGGTCATTCGAGAGCGCGGCCGAGGGCTTGCAGCGGCGCGAGATCGGGTTCCGCACCGGTCTGCTGGTGGGCAGGTTCGATCTCGCGCCCACGCTTTCGATGCCCTGGCAGTGGCAGGGATGGTCGTTCCGTCCCGCACTCACGCTGCGGGATACGTTCTACACGGAGCAGGGCAACCTGGCAGCGTCCGGAGCGGCTTCCGACGATGTTCTCAATCGCAAGTCGCTGGAAGCTTCGGTCGAGTTGCGCCCGCCGGCATTGGCGCGGGTGTTCGAGCGTCCCTGGCTCGGACGCAAATGGAAACACGTGATTGAGCCGCGCATGCGCTACGACTACGTCACCGGCATCAATAACTTCGCCGACATTCTGCGTTTCGACGCGACCGATACGCTGACCAACACCAATGAAGTCGAGTACTCGCTGGTGAATCGTCTTTATGCCAGGCACCTCGATCCGAACGTCAAGGATTGCGATCCGCAAACTATGAGCACGCTTACCATCGGCGGTGTCCCGCAAGTCGGAGCGGTTCCGTGGGAAGCGCCTCCGATCCCAGCCACTCAAGCGTGTGCCTCAGGCCCGCGGGAGATCTTGAGTTGGGAGGTCGGGCAGAAATATTTTTTCGATCCCACGTTTGGGAACGCGCTGGTGGCAGCGCAACGCAATGTATTTACGACAACCGCGGATTTCACAGGCATCGCGTTTCTGGACGCGGAGCGGCGCTTCGCTCCACTCATTTCCCGCTTGCGCGTCGAAACCAGCCCGCGCACCAACACCGAGTGGGACGTCGACTACGACCTTAAAGCTGGCCGCATCAATTCCAGCATGGCGCTGGTGAACTACCACTACGGCCCATTCACCATTGGGGGAGGCGACGCCTTCCTGCGCGTGATCGACACTCTAGCGGGAACGACTGTAGCAGCGACGACTGCGACAAACTGTGCTGTACGTACAACTACTGCAAGCGCAAACGGCTGCGAGTTCCAGCAGTTTCGGGTGCTGTTTGGCTATGGGCAACTCAACAAACGCGGCTTGAGCGCCGCCAGCAGCTTTGGCTTTGACGCGGACAATGGATCTCTGCAGTATGCGACGGCACAGGCCAGTTACACTTGGGACTGCTGCGGACTAAGCTTGGAATACCGGCGCTTTGCGCTGGGATCGGTGCGCAACGAGAATCAGTATCGCTTCTCGTTTACGCTGGCGAACATTGGAGAGTTCGGCAATCTCAGACGGCAGGAACGGCTCTACTAGCCGGGCTTGCGACTTCGGCATCCAATGAGTTCTCAGTTTCTTCGTGGATAATGGAGATGGTGAACACTGCGGCCATGCTCGATCAGAAAGCTAAGCGTTTGCGCGAGATCCTCGGCGGCAGCGGTCGATTGCTTGTCGCTTACTCGGGGGGCGCGGACTCCGCTTTTCTTGCCTGGATGGCGCATCAAGCGCTTGGCGGCCAGATGCGCGCCGTGATTGCCGATTCCGCCAGCCTGGCGCGAACTCATCTCCAAGACGCGCTCGCCTTTGCGCACGAACACGACATTCCGGTCGAGGTTGTGGAAACGCAGGAACTGGAAAATCCCGCATACATCCGCAACGATGCCATGCGCTGTTTTCACTGCAAGGACGAGTTGTTCACGGTCCTCGAACGCTACCGCGAGGCTCACGGATTCGACGCCATCGCTTACGGAGTCAACGCCGACGACGAAGGCGATTTTCGGCCCGGACAACAGGCCGCGCGCCAGCATCATGTTCTGGCCCCGCTGCTCGAAGCCGGTCTGAACAAGGTTGAAATCCGGGAACTGGCGCGGCGGGCGGATTTGCGCGTGTGGGATAAGCCAGCCTCAGCCTGTCTTTCTTCGCGCCTGGAATATGGACGCGCGGTTACGCCCGAAGCGTTGAGTGTTATCGAACGGGGCGAAGACGCGCTGCGGGCCCTGGGGTTCCGGCAATTCCGCGTGCGTCATCACGGGGAAATCGTGCGCCTTGAGATTGCGAGCGAAGAACTTCCCCGCGCTTTGACCGCGGAGATGGCCCGCGAGTTCACCACCGTCTTCAAAGGACTGGGATTCAAATTCGTCACTCTCGATTTGGAGGGTTTCCGCTCCGGGTCGATGAATCAACTGCTGACCAAAGAAGAGTTGTTGCGCGGACAGCTCCCGTAGAGACGCGGCTTGCCGCGTCTCCCTCTGCGCGGTCGAAGACGCGGGCGGGAGACGGGGCAGGCCCCGTCTCTACAGTGGAGGAACGTGCCACCTGCGTGAGCCTCGCTGCCATGAGATAATCAAGCGGTTTCCTCATGTTCAGGTGGTTACGATTGATGATGGTGCGGCGCGCGTTTCTAGTGCTTCTGGTGATCTGCCTGGGCTGCTCGGCGCAGTCTCCTCCTGCTTCTTCTTCCGCTCTTCCTCCATCGGATATCGTGAGCGTGGTCGAGCGGCAGGTGCGGTCGCATTATTCCCTTCCACCGGCCGTAAAAGTGATTGTGGGGCCGCTGCGGTCGAGTGAGTTTGCGAACTATGATGCGCTGACGGTCACGTTTGCCAGTCCCGATAAGAAGCAGGAGTTCGAGTTTCTGTTATCCCATGACCACAAGACCCTGGTGCGCATGACCAAGTTTGATCTGACCAGTGATCCCTACGGTGAGATCATGAAGAAGATTGACGTCAGCGGGCGTCCGACGCGCGGCAACAAAGATGCGAAAGTAACGGTCGTCAGCTATGACGATTTCGAGTGTCCCTTCTGTTCGCGCATGCACCAGACGCTTTTCCCCGGCCTGTTTAAGGAATACGGCGATCGCGTCCTTTTTATCTACAAGGATTATCCGCTCGAAGAAATCCATCCCTGGGCTATGCACGCGGCGGTGGACGCCAATTGCCTGGGTGCGCAAAACAGTGACGCCTACTGGGACTATGCGGATACTCTGCACGGCAATCAGGACGCGATCAAGGCCAAAGGTCACGACGGTTGGAATGCGGAACTCGACCGGTTGGCTGGCGCGCAGGGGCAGAGGCATAATCTCGACGCGGTGAAGCTGCAGGCTTGCGTCAAGGCCCAGGATGAAAAAGCGGTGCGCGCCTCGATTCGCGAAGGAGACATTGTCGGAGTGGACGCAACTCCGACGATGTTTGTAAATGGACAGAAACTGGATGGAGCCGTGCCTCCGGATGAGGTACGACTGGCGCTCGACCAGGCGTTGAAGGATGCTGGCGTCGCGCTTCCGGAGCACAAGTAACGAATTTGTAATTTGCGATTTGTAATTTGTAATTGAACACTTGGCGATCGCGGATTCAAATTGCCAATTACAAGTTACCAATTACAAATTTCTTGAGGGAAGAACTTGAAAAATCGTAACTGCTTTGAGCAAGCGGGCCTGGTTATGGCCGACGCGTTTCTGTTGCTTGGACTTTTGCTTGGACTCTCGGCTTGCGGCCGCAACAGCAGCGGCGGCGACGTCATGGCTTCGATCAATGGGCGGAAGATTTATCGCAGCGAAGTCGACAAGTATTACGCCAACCAGACGGCAGGCTCCGATCAGCAGCCGACGGGCGAGCAGGCGGTGAGCCTTCGGCTGAGCATTCTGAATGAACTGGTGGAGACGGAAATTTTGATGCAGCGCGCGGAAAAGCTCGGGCTGCTGGCGACGGACGAAGAAGTAGACCGCAAGCTGAACGAAATCAAGTCGCCTTACACCGCCGAAGAATTCAACAAGCGCCTGCAGGACAAAAAGATATCGGTCGATGATTTCAAGCGCGACCTGCGGCGCTCGCTCACGCGCGACAAGGTGTTGAACAAGGAAATCACCTCGCGCATCAACATCACCGACCAGGACGTTTCCGGCTACTACAACGATCACAAAGCCGAGTTCAACCTGATCGAAGCGCAGTACCATTTGGCGAAAATCATGGTTACAGGAATGGTCAGCGCGCAAGTGCACAACTTGCAGAACAGCAAGGCGCAGAATGACGCCGAAGCGCGCAAGAAAATTCAGATGATCGCCAACCGCCTCGATAGCGGAGACGACTTCGCCACCATGGCGATGAGTTATTCCGAGGATCCGGAGACCAGCAACAACGGCGGTGATTTGGGAATGGCTCCCGAATCCGCGCTGAAGAACGCCGACCCGGCAACTCGCGAGGCGGTGATGAAGCTCAAACCGGGGCAATACACGCCGGTGATTCCGATGATCAATCCGACCAATCATGAGCCCTACGCTTACATGATCGTGAAACTGATTTCGAAGGAGCCGGCGGGCCAGAGGGACTTGAACGATCCGCGGGTGCAACAGGCGATCCGGCAGCAATTGCGCGATCGCCGCGAGCAGTTGTTGAAAGCGGCTTACTACGAGACCCTCCGCGACGACGCCAAAGTCACGAATTACTATGCGGAAGAAGTGCTGAAGGACGCCGGAGCGGCGAAGTAGAGCGAACCGATTGCGATGGCCCCGCCCCTAGACGGTTCGCAATAGTACGGCTCTTGCGTCGCTAAAGCGATGCCCTGATACGAACCCATTTCATTCCTAGCCTTCCAGCTTCCTGGTCAAGACTTCGTTCACCAGGTGCGGATTGGCCTGGCCTTTCGAGGCCTTCATCAGTTGGCCCACGAAGAACCCGATCATGGTTTTCTTGCCCGCCCGATACTGCTCCACCTGCCTGGGGTTGGCTGCGATCAGCTCATCGGCGAGTTTCTCCAGCGCCGATGTGTCGCGCGACTGCTCGGGACGCCCCTCGGCTTCGTATACGGCAGGGAAGTCCTGCCCGCGCTCGAAGCAGAGGTCGTAAAGATCCTTCAGCATTTTGCCCGAGATGGCGCCCGACTCGACCAGATCGGCCGAGGCCGTAACTCCAGCCATCGAAATTGGCGACTGCTCAAGTTCGAGGCCCTGCGCTTTCAGGCGTCCGAGTAATTCGCTCTGCACCAGATTCGCGACGCGCTTCGGATTTTGTGCCGTGCGGGCCGCGGACTCGAACTGATCGGCCAGCGCGCGCGTCAGCGTCAGCGTGTGGGCGTCGCCCGCGGTGATGCCGTACTCGTGCATCATGCGCTGGCGGCGGGCTTGCGGAAGTTCGGGCAGGCTGCCGCGGATTGCGGCTTGCCATTTCTCATCCACCACCAGGGGAAGCAAATCGGGCTCGGGAAAATAGCGATAGTCGTGCGCCTGCTCTTTCGAACGCATGCCGTGAGTCTTGCCTTCGTTCGCGTTGTAGAGGCGCGATTCCTGGGTAATCTTGCCGCCGGATTCGAGGACCTCTATGTGCCGCTCGATTTCGTACGCCAGCGCCTGCTTGACGAAGCGGAACGAGTTGACGTTCTTGACCTCGGTTTTCGTGCCGAATTCTTTCTGTCCGCGAGGCCGCACGCTGATGTTGGCGTCGCAACGCAGCGAACCTTCTTCCATGTTGCAGTCGCTGACGCCGGTGTAAAGAATGATTTCCTTCAGCCGGGTAAGGTATTCGTAAGCTTCCTCCGGCGATCGCATGTCGGGCTCGCTGACAATCTCGGCCAAAGGCACGCCGGTGCGGTTCAGATCGATGGCCGTCTTCTGGGCAGAGTCGGCGAAGCCTTCGTGCAGGCTCTTGCCCGCGTCTTCTTCGAGGTGCAGACGGGTGATGCCGATCTTCTTTTTGCCGCCGTTCGTCTTATTGCTTCCGCTCTGGCCTCCGCTCAGATCGATTTCGATGAATCCAAACTCCGCCAGCGGCTTGTCATACTGCGAGATCTGGTAGCCCTTTGGCAGGTCGGGATAAAAATAATTCTTGCGTGCAAAGATGGAAACCTCGTTGATGCGGCACTCCAAAGCCATCGCCGCCAGGACTGCGAATTCCACGGCCTTCCGGTTCAGTACCGGCAAGGCTCCGGGAAGTCCCAGACACACCGGGCATACATTTGTATTCGGCGGATCGCCAAAACGAGTCGAGCACGAGCAAAAGATTTTCGACGCGGTCAGCAGTTGCACGTGGACTTCGAGTCCGATGACCGGCTCGTATTTCGCGAGGAGATCCTCGGAAAGGGCTGGAGTGGTCGCCATATCGGAAGATTATAGCTGGGGTTGCTGATGGAGCGACGGGCGTCTCGCCCGTCCGCCCGGCGGGGACGCCCGGCGCTCCATCGTGGGATTTACCACTGCCGCTTCGCTTGCGGCGCGCTCAAGTACTTTTCCATCGGGATTTCGAAATACATCAGCTCATTGCCTTTCGCGTCTTGCACTCCCATCAGGTAGAAGTTGGCTCCGGCGAGCGGATTCGAGATGTCGGCGATATCGAAAAACAGAAAACCGCGTGCCGTGGAGTGCGGTTCGACGGCTTTGGCGGCGAACTGGGCCTGCTCGATTTCATCCCACGTCTTGCGGCTCACGCCGCCTTTGACTTCTTTCTTGGGCAGCGGAATCGGAATCGGCAGCCGAGTCGCCCCGTCATTCCGCGAAGGATGCGAGAGCCGGCGCACCACTTCGTCCGTGGTCGAGGGGAGCAGCTTGCTGCGATCTTTGGTATTCAGCTGGGCCTTCATGTTGACGAGAGAGACGGGTTGATCGCCGTCATTCGTGATTACAAAAAAAACCGGCATGTAACCGTTGTTGCGGTAGTTGACGCTGAAGATCGAGGCTTTGTCTTCGACGTCATACGGATCGACTGCGACCACAACTTTTTCCATGGGGTGATCGTCGTGTGCCGGGTAGGTGCGGGCGGGCTGCGCCGTGGGCATTACAAATTCTTTGGCTGCAATCGCGCAAAGGCAACAGACGAGCACAAAAGCACAGAGTGCCGCAAGACGCGGGGCTCGAAGCACCGGCACGCGAGATGATTTTTGCAAACCCGCATTATGCATACGTGAATTATAGGAGACGGCTTCGAGCTATGGGCTCTGAGCTCGCGATTCGTGGTCGGTCCCAGCCCGAGGTCCGGAGACTCGAAGCGGACGTTCTTTATTAGGATGCCGTCAGCGCAAGCGGTGCTGTCTCCTCCTCAGCGAAGATTAGAGTTGGCTCGCGATTTAGAATGGGACTTCCTTCATGTATGCGCTCTACAGTGCGCTGCTCGCTTTTTTCCTGCTGCTGACGTTGCCCTACTGGCTGCTGCAGATGATGCGGCATGGCAAGTACCGGGCGGGTCTGCGCCAGAGGTTCGGCGCTGTTCCGGCGGCTCTCGCGGGTCGCGGCGAGAAACCCGCAATCTGGGTTCATGCGGTTTCGGTGGGCGAAGTGGTGGCTTCGAGCGCAGTCGTCACGGCGCTACGACAAAAATTTCCGACCCATCGCGTGCTGATTTCGACGACCACCAGCACGGGGCAGAAACTCGCCGCGCAGCGGTTCGCCGCGGAGAACGTTTTCTATTTCTCCCTGGACTTCGCCTTCGCCATCCGGCCCTACCTTGATGCTCTGCGACCGGAACTCGTAGTCGTCGCCGAAACTGAATTCTGGCCAAATTTTCTCCGGCTGGCCAAACGCAGCGGGGCTCGCATCGCGGTGATCAACTGCCGCATTTCCGACCGCTCGTTTCCCGGCTACAAGCGGTTCCGCTTCTGGCTTCCGAGGTTGCTGGCGAATACGCTGAAGAATGTCGATATTTTCCTGGCCCAGACAGAAGAAGATCGCGAGCGGCTCATCGAAATAGGCGCGCCCGAATCAAAGATCAAGGTCGCCGGCAACCTGAAATTCGATGTGGCGCCGCCGCCCGCGCCGAAGATCGTTGCGAGCCTTCGGGAGAGCTTCCGCGACTCCGGCGCCGAGCCGGTGCTGGTTTGTGGCAGCACGCTCGAGGATGAAGAAGGCTCTCTGCTCTCAGCGTTCCGCAGTATTCTGGCCAATCATCCAAAGGCCGTGATGATGCTTGCACCGCGGCATCCAGAGCGTTTTCCGGAGGTTGCCGAGCTCGTCGAGAACCTCGGCTTCCGCATGTGGCGGCGTTCTTTGTGGAGCGGCGAAGCGCTCGCTGGCGGCGTGTTTCTGGTCGATAGTATCGGGGAGCTGGCGGCGCTCTATTCGCTGGCCACGGTTGCGTTCGTTGGCGGGAGCCTGGTGCCGCGCGGCGGACACAACATTCTTGAACCTGCACTCTATGGCGTTCCCATCGTAACTGGCAATCATTACGAGAATTTTCGCGATGTCGTCAATTTTTTTGCCAGTCGCAACGCGGTGCGCATCGTTGGACTGGCGGAGTTGCCGCTGGTCTTCATCGAGCTGATCGAAAACGTTGCCGAGCGAACGACGCTTGGCCGGAACGCACTAACGGCGCTCGAATCCCAGCGCGGCGCAACGGACCGGACGGTCGCGGCGCTGCTCCAACAGATGGGTGTTTCATCATGAATCCGCTCACCGGACTTTACGGGGCCGCGACCGCTCTGCGAAACAGGCTCTACGATCGCGGCGTGCTCTCTTCGCGTCGGCTGGAGCAACCGGTGGTGAGCGTCGGGAATTTGTCGGTGGGTGGTTCGGGCAAGACTCCGTTTGTGATTACGCTCGGTGAGCTGTTGCAGGCGCGCGGCATTCGGTTTGACGTGCTCTCACGCGGATATCGCCGCAAAACTCGCGGCGTTTTGGTGGTTGAGAAAGATGGCAACGCCGCCGACTTTGGCGACGAGCCGCTGCTGATCGCGCGGCGGCTGGGCGTGCCGGTGATCGTCGGTGAAAGCCGTTATGAAGCGGGCCGACTTGCCGAGCAGAAATTCCAGTCGCAATTGCACATCCTCGACGACGGTTTTCAGCACCGTTCTCTGGCGCGTGACTTCGACATTGTGCTGATGACGGAGCGCGACTTCGACGACCGCTTGCTGCCCTCGGGGCGGCTGCGCGAGCCGCTCTTCTCACTGCGACGCGCCGATGCGATCGTGTTACCGCGGGACTTTTCGGTGAAAAATTCGACGATCGAAAGTTTCGCCCGGCAAGGGAAACTTATCTGGCGGATGCAGCGAGAAATCGCCGTGCCCGCTGCGCCCATCGCACCGATTGTGTTCTGCGGTATCGCGAGGCCTCAGCAGTTCTTCGCCCAGGTCCGCGCCGCCGGAATCACGCCTGCGGCAGAAGTCATCTTTCGTGATCATCATGCCTATGACCGAAGTGACATCGAGCGCCTGCTTGCCATGCGCGGCAAGCTCAGCGCGGGCGGATTTTTGACCACGGAAAAGGATGAGGTTAATCTGGGGTCTCTGCAGAACGATCTCAAGCCGTTCGCGGTCGCCGCGCTCAGCCTGGCGCTCGACCATCCCACTGACGTTGTGGATGCCGTCTTGGCGAGAATTGAGAAACGAAAGCCCCGCTCGTGAGAAAATCTTCTGTTGCACCCAATGGCCAGGCAGTTGATGACTAAGCCTTGATGACAAAACATATAAAAGAAAACGACCGTCTGCGGAAGATCGTTGAATCTTTCCCCAAGCTCACGGTTACCGTCCTCGCGGATCTAGTCGCTGACGAATTCGTGTTCGGCGAGATTTCTCGCGTCTCGCGCGAAGCGCCCGTGCTGATTTTGAAGCACTGCGATCGCAAGGTGGTGCCTGGCGGCGGCGCCAATGCCATTTATAACCTTGCCGACCTCGGAGTGAATGTCTTGCCGGTTGGGGTGGTGGGCGACGACGAGCCGGGGAAGCTGCTGCTGCGCGCTTTCCGTCACAAGCAGATTCCAGTTAGCGGCGTTTTCAAAGACAAGAGCTACACCACCGTGACCAAGACGCGCATCCTGGCCGGATTCGCGCACACTGCAGGACAACAGGTCGTGCGCCTTGACCGCGAGCCCGCCGAAGGTCCCAATTCGCATTTGCGCCGCGAACTCGTGCTGGCTGCCCGCGAATACACCCGGGCCTCCGATGCGCTGCTGGTTTCGGACTATGGATACGGCGCGGCAACGCCAACCCTGCTGAATGTGATTCGGGAAAAACGCGCGATCGACAAGGTTCCCGTGACGCTCGACTCGCGCCATCGCATGCTCGAATTTACAGGTGTCACGGCCGCAACGCCGAATGAGTCTGAAGTGGAGGAAGTACTCGGCATCCGCATCGGCAACGACTGGGAGCGTCTTCTTGCCGCCGGAGACCAGATCGCCGGCGCGATGAATTTGGAATCGCTGCTGATCACGCGCGGCAAGGATGGCATGGTGGTTTTCCCGCGGCGCCACAAGCCGGTGGATATTCCGATCTACGGCAGCGATGAAGTCGCCGACGTAACCGGCGCGGGCGATACCGTGATCGCGACGTTTACTGCTGCCCTGGCTGCGGGCGCAAGCGCCGAAGAGGCCGCCCACCTGGCGAACTACGCAGGCGGCATCGTGGTGATGAAGCGCGGCACAGCCACGGTCAGCCAGCAGGAGTTACTGGGGGCGCTCGAAAAGACGCCGCCGCTGGCTCGAGAACATTAGCCGAGAGCATAAATCGAGATCATTGAGCACATCACTCCATCCGAAGATTTTGTCGCGCGATGAACTTCAGCAACGTGTGGCGGATTGGCGGCGCGCCGGCCATCGCATCACGCTGGCCAACGGCTGTTTCGATCTGTTGCACGTCGGCCATGTGCGCTACCTGCATGCCGCTCAGGAACTCGGCGGCAAACTGATTGTCGCGGTGAACGCCGATGCATCCGTGCGCGCGTTGAAGGGCGAAGGACGGCCCGTGATGCCGGCGGAAGAACGTGCGGAAATTCTGGCTTCGCTGGCGGATGTGGACGCTGTCGTAGTTTTTTCAGAAAAGGATGTGCGCGCCATCATTCGCGAAATCCGTCCTGATCTTCATGCCAAGGGCACGGACTACACGGTGGAGAGCGTCCCCGAACGCGACGAGGTCGAAGCCTGCGGAGGCCGCGTCGTGATCGTGGGTGACCCCAAGGATCATTCGGTCACCGAGATTATCGGTTCGCGCTCGCGGCTGGAGCCGCGAAAATCGTGAGGCGGCGCGGGCGGCGACAAAGACAAAGATGACCGCCGCCCTTTCTCTCACCGCTGGCACTCCGCGATTCGACAGCCTGCTCGTGGTGCGGCTCAGCGCCATGGGTGACATCATTCACACCCTGCCTGCGGCAGCCGCGCTGCGCCAGGCTTTTCCTCACGCCACTTTGGGATGGCTCGTCGAAGAGCGCTGGGCTGAATTGCTCTGCACGCTGCGCCATCCGCGTTCGGGACGGCGCTCTCCGCAGCGCCCGCTGGTCGATCGCGTCCATACCGTCAACACGGCGGAATGGCGCCGCGCGCCGTTCTCGCTTAACACCTGGCAGCAGATGGCCGTGGGCTTGAGCGAGTTACGCGGAATTCGGTACGACGCGGCAATTGATTTTCAGGGCGCGGTCCGCTCGGCATTGCTGGCTCGCTGGTCGGGCGCGCCCATCGTGTACGGGAGCGCGCAACCGCGCGAGAATGCCGCCAGC
>Ga0187890_10001080_pt1 | contig 19815 bp, 4 predicted proteins | sample June2016WEW_21_1_FD_133005 | JGI IMG/M metagenome (GOLD analysis project Ga0187890, IMG submission 133005) | Peatland microbial communities from SPRUCE experiment site at the Marcell Experimental Forest, Minnesota, USA - June2016WEW_21_10 | ecosystem: Environmental > Terrestrial > Soil >... | reverse complement strand
GGATTCGCGGGTGTAAAGGCGACAGGAACCAAACAGTTTGTAGTGTTGTCGCTGTTGGTTGTGCATGTGGGCGTCGAAGCCACTGTGAATTCCCCAACACTTGCTCCTACTGCAATTCCAGTCGCATTCAATGCGTCGTATGCAGTGGCGTGCACTTCGATGGTCTGAGTTTCCGTTCCATTGGAGCTGATTGAGCTGGAAGGGAAGGAGAGACCGGTTGAAACTTTGCGTACGCGGTAATCGGCGGGATCTGTGATGTAAACGTTGTTTTGCCCGTCTAATGCAACTCCGATGGCGCTTGTTCCCTGATAGAACAGGGCCTGTGTGGCCGGGCAGCCGTCGCCGATTGTGCTGGCGCCGCAAACTGGAAAGGCGGCGGAAGCCGTTCCTGCGTAATCGTATTCGCCCGCGATTGGTGTAATCGTTTTAGCGGCGGCATCGTAAAAGAAGACGAGACTCAGAGTCGAATCGGCAAAGTAAAGATTGCCGTAACTGTCGATCGCGAGCTTGCTAAGATTCCCCAGACTGGCCGAAGCAGCAGCGGTCGGCCAGGATGGTGCTGTGGTCGGCGGCGCGAGAGTGCTGTTGCCGATGATGGTGTTCAGCACGTTGGTCGAAGCGTTGATTTCGCGAATGCGATGGTTGTTATAGTCTGCGATATAGGCATTGTTCTGGCTGTCGAAAATAATATCCGTCGGCACGTTCAATTGAACAGTGGAAGCGTTTGCCTTTCCGCCATCGCCAGCAAAACCAGCCGGGGCGGCCGTGTTTGTGCCCGGATAATATCCAGCGACAGTGGTGATGATGCCGCTCGCGTCCACTTTGCGAACCACATTGTTGCCGGTATCTGCAATCCAGATGTTACCGTTATTGTCCACTCGGACTCCGCGGGGTTGATTCAGTTCAGCATTTGTTGCGGGACCGTTGTCTCCGGCGTATCCCCTGGTAGCCGATGCACACGTATTGGCGTGTGTGCATGTGCTGCTCGTTCCGCTGAGTGCGCCTGCCACGAGCGTCATAATGCCGGTCACGGCGTCTACGCGATGAATCGAGTTATCGCTATACCCGGCAATATACACGTTGCCCGCCTTATCGACCGCAAGGCCGCGTGGTTTGGTCAGTACGGTACCAGTTGCCGCAGGGCAGTTGTCGCCCGCCTTGTCGATGCCTACAGAACAAGAGGTCCCGCCGCCGGCGATCACGCTGATGACTCCCGTTTGTGCATTGACCTCTCGGATCACGTTGTTGCCTGTGTCAGCGATGTAGACGTTGCCTTGGCCATCGACTCCCACTGCACGCAAATCCGAAGAAAGCGTTGCATTGACCGCGGGTCCGCCGTTCCCAGTCGACCCGCTCGTCCCGTTACCGGCAATGGTGGAGATGGTGTAAGGAAGAGCCAAGGGGGGTGTGGTTGTGCTTTGCGCGCCGGCGATCAGCGGAAAGGCTGCGATAACCACTAAACTCATGATCTGCGCACCGACCAACTTCTTGGCGCCAATGGTGGAAGAAAAACAATTCTTCATCTCAATCCTCGGCCGTTCTCTTACGCTGCGCCGGACGAATCCGCGCATGTTTGCGCTCCAGAATGCTCTGAAGCAATTTCGATATACATCAGCGGTCTTACCTCCACGAGGTAAGGACTCGCTGCGTGGTCTGAATTCCGGTCCGCCCGTGGACCCTTGTAGCAACGCTCGTCAAGCGAAGCCTTCTCCAACTCAAATTGGATTCGAGGCGCCTGTTTTATGGAGAACTTCAGTTTCAGTGGGTTTATCATACATCCGAAGAAAGTCCTTGACAAGGTAACTATAGCAGTCAGTATAATGAGCCTCAATCAATCAATGGTCAGACCACGCTGGCGACTTTTTGCACACGAGGGCCACGTGTGATTTTCACACCCGGCCACGCTACGCACATATCCGCTCTTGGCTGACCACGTGCACTCATTCTCTCTGAGGTTCTACATGCGGCGTTTTTTGCTCTCGCTGGGTATCAGCAACACTGTGGTTGCTTTTCAAGCAGCACGACTCACCCGCGGATTGCGCCGGAGACTTCGTCCGGAGAGCCGACTTCGGGTTTCCCTCTTTCAACTCGGCGTAATCATCTGTTTTGGTCTGATGCAGGCTGCCCAGATGCAGGGCCAAGGCCGAAGCATAGGCACGATTTCCGGCAAAATTACCGATACAGCTGGCGCAATTGTTGTGGGCGCCGACCTCACGCTCACGTCCGACGACGAGGGGCTCACGCGTTCTCTCCAGTCAAATGAACGTGGCGAGTTTATTTTTAATGACGTGCCCGTCGCAACTTACTCTCTCAGGGTTTCGGAGCCAGGGTTTGCAGACTTTGAATCAAACAACATCTCTGTATACGCGGACAACAACATCCGCGTGGATTGCTCTCTCAAGCCCGGCATTGTCAGCGCTTCCATTACGGTAAACGATAATTCGGGCAGCTTCATCGACACTCGATCCGCCACAATCGGCGAAGTAGTCGACAACAAATTGGTGCAGGATTTGCCTCTTGACGGCGGCAACACCATCGCTCTGGCCAGCCTGCTCCCAGGCGTCGTGAATATGAATGCGCCCGCCACTTTCACGGGTGAGAGGCAGGGGCCCACCTACAACGTCTCCGGTTCGCGCAATACGCAGAACCTCATGCTGCTCGACGGATCGATGTGGAACAACCTGTTTTTCAACTCGGGCTTGAACTATCCGCCCCGCGAAGGCCTGCAGGAAGTAAGTGTGCTGTTGAATCAGTTCAAGGCGGAGTATGGCCGCAATGCCGGTAGCGTCTTCAATGTCATTACTAAAGGCGGCGGCAACCAGTTTCACGGGACCATCTGGGAGTATGCCGAAAACTCCGCTTTCAATGCAGCCGATTACATGACTCGTTTGAATCCAAAACTGGTGCAAAACCAGTTTGGCGGGACGGTCGGCGGTCCTGTAATCAAGGACAAATTCTTCTTCTTTGCGACCTTCCAAAACATTCGGTTGGCCGAGACGGCGACCGGAATTGCCGACGTGCCGTCGTATGCAGAACGCGGTCTTGATTCGGATGGAACGCCGCTGGCTTGCAGCAGTTCCGGAGCGTTCGCTGGCCAGTATTGCGCCAACTTTTCGGCCGATACGCCCTCAAACAAGACCTCTTCCACTTGGTTGAAGAACCCGTTGTACGACGTGGGAAAGGGATATGACCCGATCGTCACCGGCGCCTTGAATACCGCCTATCAAGCAGCCGGCGGTTCGTTGCCCGGCAATGCGCAGTCGCCTTGCATCGTGGAGTTAAACCAGGCCATGGCCACTGCCGCGGACCCTGCGCACTTGCCTAACTCTGAATTGCCCGCCGTCTGTTTCAATCCTGTGATAGTGAATGTGTTCAATAAGTTCGTGCCCCTGCCTGCGGCTACGACCGGCATAACGGGTGCAACAGCAACCACCACCACCGCGCCCTATCCACGGTCGGAATACGATGGGATGATTCGTGTGGATTATGTCGCAGGACGAAACAACATAAGTGCGAACTACTATATTTCGGATAATGCCGATCGGCTCGGCGACGGAGTCAGCAGCAGCACCGCGCAGGGACTCGCCGGCTATGAAATCCTTGCCAACAGCGGCACCAACAATTTCGGGGGAATGCGGTACATCTTGACCTTGTCTTCCAATCTGTTCAACATGGTCAATTTGAGTTACAAGCGATACGTGAATACTGTCGTACCTACAGACCCTACGACGCTAAATCAGCTTGGAGGTGTCCTGCAGAGCTTTGGGAAGCCGACTCTACCTGTATTCAACTTCGACACATTCGAAGCCGGCGGCACCAGCGGAGCTTATCAGCACAAAGTAAATGAAGATATCGAGGCTGACGACACCCTGACTTGGTCCCATGGCCATCACAATATCAAAACCGGCGCAAGCCTGTTCCGCCTCCAATATCAGAACGAGGCGCAGTACCCTGGATACATTCATTTCAGTACCACGTTTACAGGCGAGGCCTTCGCTGACAGCCTTGCCGGTCTTGTTAATTCATTCGAGGGTGCAAACGAGAATAACCAGGCTGGAATCGAACACGAACTGTTTGCCTTTGTTCAGGACGATTGGAGAATTCTCTCGCGCTTGACCTTCAACCTCGGCGCCAGGTACGAACTGCCCTTCGCTTGGTATCAGCCGAAAGGATTGAGCGCAACGTTCATTCCTGGATTCAAGTCGACTGTCTTTCCTTCCGCCCCCGCCGGCATGGCCTTTGTGGGAGATCCAGGGGTTCCGCGCGCACTTATCAATACCGATTTTGCCGGGATTGCGCCGCGATTTGGATTCGCCTATGACGTTTTCGGAAATGGCCGTACGGCGTTGCGTGGCGGATTTGGCGTCTTTCACGATGCTGTCAACGCCAATGTTATAGGTGTAGGCGAACCATTCTACGACCGGTTTACTTTTGCGAGCCCGAGTGGTGGCGCATCGGAGCCAATGGCCGGTCTCCCCGCTGTACCTACTTCTTACGATCCGAAAAACCCTCAGTTTGTCGCGCCGTTCTCACTTTTTTTCCCCGACAAGAATTTCAAAACCCCCTACGTGATCGGTTTCAACTTCGGCCTGCAGCAGCGCCTCACCGACACCGCCTCGGTTGAAGTCAATTACGTCGGAAAATTGGGACGGCACCTCACCATTCCATACGACTTGAATCCCGCCATCTACGATTGCACCGGCACGTACTATCAGTCGAATAACCAGTATTGCGCGTCGAGCACGAATGCTGCTTATGCAGCCCGCGTCAAATACCCTGGCTACAATTATGGCGGTCAGGGACTGGTCGATTTCGCCAGTATTGGAACTTCCAGCTACAACGGACTCCAGGTGCTCGTCAATCAGCGTGCCACCCGTTCTCTTACCCTGATAGGCACCTACACCTATTCACGCTCCCTCGACGAGGACACGAACGGTCAGAACAATAATAATGAGATTCCAAATGTCTTTGATCTCAAGTCCGAGTATGGCCCTTCCGATTACAACGTGAAGCATAACGGCACAGCAGGCTGGGTTTACTTCATACCCAAAGTGCGACGCGGCCCCGCTTTCGAACACGCCATCATAAACGATTGGCAGTTTAATGGGACCTACCAGGTACGCACCGGCCTGCCATTCAATCCCACCATCAACAACGATACGGCATTGTCCGGCGAGCCGAACCAAAGACCGGCCCTGCTTCCTGGAGTAAATCCGCTGTTGTCGACCAACCGGTCCAAGGCTGCGCTTACATCGGAGTGGTTCAATACCGCGGCCTTTGCCTATCCGACCTTGGGAACCTACAGCTCTCTGAGTCGCAATAAGTTTGTTGGCCCCCGACTAATTCAGACAAATTTCACACTTGGCCGAGCGTTTCCGGTTCCCTATCGTGAGGGCATCACTCTCGCCTTCCGCGCCGACGCGTTCAACGTCTTCAACATGGTGAATCTGGCAAACCCGAATGCCGAGTTCAGTTGTTCGAGCACTACGGCTATGACGCCCTGCACCTCACCGACCGCGAGCAGTTTTTTTGGACGAATCCAAACTACCTACGGGGCAAACAGCGCACTGAACTCTAATGGACGCAAGCTACAGCTTTCGCTGAAATTGACCTACTGAAAGCCCATCGTGGGCAAACCGGCAGCGGGCAACCTCGGCCGCAGCCTTTAACGCAGCATGATGATTCGGTGATATGAGCGGCGCTTTGAATTGCAAATTCTGCTTGACTCTTGCGGCCCTTTGCATTGCTCTGGTTTTCGCCGGATGCCGTGCTGTGCGGCAGGGAGTGCGGATTGTGCGGCGCATCGGACGAAATAATCTCGCGGTCCAGTTTGATGTTTCTTTTTTAGAGCAGAACCCAGTGACGTTTGTGCGGTGGGGACCGGCAACCGCACTCGAGAATAACACCGGAGCGGCCTTTGCAGCGCCGAACTGCAACGGCCGCTTCGTGCTATTTCCAACAGTTTGAGAAGGCTGGCGCAGGCTCGAACGTCGCCCTGCCTAGGATTCTCCAGTGATCAGCGCAGTTCATTTGTGGTTAAGCCAGTGCGAAAGAAGCGTTCGATGAAAATAATGTTCAGCAGGACCTCAAAAGCGTTCAACCTGATTACATCCGCCGCCCTTCTGTTGAATTGTTCGCATGCTGTCGGACAAAGCACTCCGCCGATGATGGTGCAGGTGCCGTTCGTCAGTGTTGCTGCCGGCAACATCGTCTCCGGAGCGGCCTCTGCGACGCTATCGGCGTCTTGTACCACTGGCCTGCCGATCATGGGAACTTCGACAACAGGATCGCCTACCTCTGCGGACAACTACGGCGACGGCTGCTTGGCCAATCAAGCGATTCTAAGTGCACCGTGGGGCGCTGCCATCGATGCGTGGGGCAATATCTATTTCTCCGATCAGGGACACAAGTATGTGCGCGTAATCTATGCCGGGGCGGTCACGGTTGGCGGTGTGCTCAATCCCGCTGCCGCCATGATTTCCGCTGCATACGGAAGCCGCGGTGTAACTCCGGTTGCCGGCAACGTATATGGCGTGGCCGGCGGTTATTCGCAGGCGCTCACGCAGTATGGAACTGCTTATTACTGCACCAATGATGGCAATGGGTCGGTGGCGGGCAGTGCCGACGGTGCGGATTGTCCAGCAACCTATTCTTACATCGGCGGCCCTTATGCACCTGCTGTCGACAGCGCCGGTAATCTGTTCATCGTAGACAGAAGCATCAAGGTCGTCTATGAGGTTGTTGCCAACACCAGTAGTCTTGGGGCGCAACTCGTGACGATTGAGAACCCCGCTATCACCAGCCCTCAGATTGGCTACATCTATAAGATCGCGTCCGGAGGCGGGTATCTGGACAAAGTGTTGGCGAACACCGGCGGGACTATCAGCTCTCCCTATGGCGTGGCGGTCGATGCCAGTGACAACCTATACGTTGCGGACTACACCAACAGCGCGATTCGTATGATCAACGGGCCCGGCAATTCAATTAGCGGGGGTGTGGGGCCTGGCTTCATTCATACGATTGCCGGCAACTGCACAGCAACGGCGTGCACTGCATTGGCTGGAGCCCCTGCTTCAAACACCCAGGCAGTTGGAGCCGCGTTCCTCGACCCCATGGCGATTGCCGTGGATTCCTATGGCAACGTATATGTCGGCGATAATAACGCTACCTCAGCCACCGTGCCATCGACCGTGCGCGTAATTTACGCGGGTGGCGCAAACAATCCTGTGGCAAATCTTATTTGCGTTGAGAATGCCGCCATCCAGAATTGCCCGGCATCTCTCGTTGCAAACAATGTCTACACCGTTGCTGGAAGCGGAAACTCCTCCAACTCTTCTGCGGTCGGAAACGGAGCATTGGCCACTGCTCCTGCCATTCCCGCGGTCTTTGACAAAATTCAGGGCCTCGCTCTCGACAGTCACGGAAATATTTACGTTGCCGACTATAGTAGCCACGGACTGATTGCCGAAGTGAACGCAACCACCGGTTACCTGACGTTTCTGGCTGGCGACGCAGCGGCGGCGCTCGCCGTGGGCAATAATTGCGCGAGCGGAGCAACTGCAGGCAACGGTCCTACAATGTCGGATAATTATGGTGACGGCTGCCCCGCCACAGAGAGCGTCGAGTACCATATTGAAGGTAATCCGGCAATCGATTCCTCGGGCAACCTTTACTTTACCGACAGTTTCGTCAGCGGCAGTGCCAGTGGCGGAGTTCGCAAGCTGACCTTCAATAACAGTTTTCCGCCGACAAATGTTGGGAGCCCGGCCAGCCAGAATATCGCCTTTACCCTCCTGACCGGAACCACTGTCGAAACGGCCAGCAATGTCTCCGTCTCCGTGCTGACACAGGGAACTGCGAGTCCCGAGTTCACCAGTCCTGGAGGAACAGGCGATACCTGTTCTGGAACGGCGACGTCGCTCGAGGGCTTCCTTTCGAGCAGCAACAGTATGCCCAGTTCAAGCACAGTCAGCACCACCTGCGTGGTCCCAATCAACTTCAAACCGGCTCAGGTAGGAGTTCGCTCTGGCGCAGTTCAAATCACTGCTACTCTGAGCGTCAACGGCACAGTAAAGATGACTCCGGCTAATCTCAACGGCATTGGTAACGGACCTGCGCTGGCCATCGATCCGGGCACAGTCACAACGCTGGGCAGCGGCACGGCGCCGCAAGGCGTGGCTACTGACTCGTCAGGCAACACCTATATCGCCTGGGCTAGCGGCACAGTTGCCAGCACGCCCGGCGGAACACTCGCCACGCCAATCGTCGCGAATACAGTGAATCCTCACCAGATGGCCGTCGATGGCGCAGGCAATGTGTATGTGGCCGATACCGGCAACAACCGCATCGCCGAGTTTGTTGTGGGGGCCACCGCTGCGGTCGATGCCGTAAGTGGTCTTTCAGCTCCGCAGGGTGTGGCGCTCGATGCCGCAAGCAACCTGTACATAGCGGATACCGGCAACGGCCGCGTGCTCTTCCAGCCAAATGGCAACGGAGTGCAGACTTTATTGGGCGCGGGCTTTACGACACCGGTAGCTGTCGCCGTCGATGCCGGCAACAACGTCTATGTCGCCGATAGCGGATTAGGCGAGATTGTAAAAATCGCCGACGGCACACAGACCACCGTTCTCAGCGGAATCGCGCCGGTCAGCCTGGCCGTGGATGCCGCGGGTAACCTTGAGTATGTCGATGCCTCTTCGAAACAAGTGGTGCAGATTCCAGTAAGTGGCTCCTCAGTGACCGTCGCCGGCGGACTTAACACACCAGTGGGCGTCGCGCTCGATCCGAATGGGAATCTCTATGTTGCGGATACTGCTAACACCGGTATTAGTTATTACAATCGCGCGATTGCCTCGCAGGCCCTGGTCAGCGGCACGCCTCAATCCGCGACATTGACCAATATCGGCAACCAGAACTACACGGGCACAATGAATCAGACTGACAGCACCGACTTCGACGTCGCTGTTGCCAGCGGTTCCTGCAGCACATCTTCGTCATTTACGCTCGATTTCGGAATGGCTTGCGGACTCGCCTCTTCTGTGACCGGTACAGGAAACGACACGGTTTCATTCAGCGGCAATTCCGCTGTTCTGAATCTCGTGGCTATGGTAGGAACAACCACAACCGTCGGAAACCTGACTTCGACCTCGTCCACGCCAACCTATGGAGATACGATTACAGTTACAGCCACTGTTACAGCTGCCGGCGGCTCCAACTTTCCCACCGGCGCCGTTTCGTTCACTGTTGACAAGGGTGTTGCGACCTCAGCGTATCCTTTAACGAACGGTTCTTACACCTACACGCTGCCCGCGCTCGCTGCCGGCAATCATAGCGTCTCGGCGACTTACACCAGCACGGGCAACTTCTCCGGATCGAGCACTGCCTCACCGTTGAATTTCGCGGTTGCGCCGATTGCCGTGACCGCGACCGCAAACTCAATTACGGTCGCCGAAGGGCAGCCCATTCCGACGATCACCGGTTCGCTGTCTGGTGTGCTTCCGCAAGATCAAACGAACGTGACGGCTGAATTCTCAACCACCGCAACGTCCAGCTCGCAGCCTGGAAGTTATCCCATCACTGTGCAGCTTACAGGCGCCGCCAATAGCAATTACACCGTGACGCTTAGCGGCAACCCCACTGTAACCATCAACGCGAACGTCGTGGGCACCACAATCGCTCTCAGCGGATTGTCCCCAGCTTCTCCGGTCTATGGGCAGTCTGTTTCGGTGGTGGCGACAGTAAGCGCGGTTAGCGGTACTAATCAGCCTACCGGAACCGTCTCTTTTACTGTAGACGGAACTCTCCAACCGTCATCGTGCACCCTCGGGTCCGGCACATGTACGTTCACTTTTGCGTCGCTCGGTGCCGGACAACACAACGTTTCGGCGACATACTCAAGCACGGGCAACTTTTCCAGTTCGAGCACTAACTCTCCTCTTAACTTCTCGATTACTCCCTTGGGCGTTACCGCCACTGCAAACCCCGTGACGGCAACCTATGGACAAGCCATTCCGGCCATTACAGGCTCGCTGTCCGGTGTGCTGCCGCAGGATCAGGGAAATGTCGCAGCCGTCTTCTCAAGCACGGCGACTTCCACTTCGTCTGTTGGCAGTTATCCCATCAGCGTGCAACTCACCGGTGCGACCGGCAACTACACAGTTACATTAAGCGGTAATGCCGCGGTCACTATCCAGGTGGCTTCAGTTACCGTAACAGTGAACAACGCGACGCGTGCGTATGGATCGGCTAATCCCCTTTTCAGCGGAGCAATTGCAGGTGTACTTCCTCAAGATCTGACAAGCCTTTCGGCCACTTACTCCACAACAGCCACCTCAGCTTCCGGGATGGGAACGTATCCCATTACGGCCATAGCATTGACCGGAAGCGCCGCTGGGAACTACACACTTGGCGTTGTCACGCCGGGCACTCTCACCATCTCGGCACTTGCGATCACGGCCACCGCCAACCCGGTTACTGCGATCTATGGACAAGCCATCCCGGGCATTACAGGCTTGCTAACCGGTGTGCTGCCCCAAGATCAGGGGAACGTCATCGCAGTTTTCTCGACAACGGCTACGGCAACTTCGCCGGCGGCCAGTTATCCCATCAGCGTACAACTCTCTGGTTTGGGCGCCGGCAACTACACGGTGACATTGAGCGGCACCGCCGCAGTTACTGTCCAGGCGGCTGGCGTTACCTTGATAGTGAACAACGCAACCCGCGCGTATGGATCTGCTAACCCGGTTTTCAGCGGAACGATCCTAGGTGTTCTTTCTCAGGATCAGGCAAACGTTTCGGCTACCTATTCCACAACAGCCACCGCAGCTTCCCCAGTGGGAACGTACCCCATTACTGCCACAGCATTGTCCGGAACAGCGTCCACTAACTACACACTTGGCGTTGTCACGCCGGGCACTTTCACGATATCCGCGCTCGCGATCACGGCTACTTCAAATCCCGCAACAATGAAGTACGGACAAGCCCCTCCAACGATTACAGGTTCACTCTCCGGCGTGCTGTCGCAAGATCAAGGGAACGTCGCTGCCGTTTTCTCGACAACGGCTACGGCAACTTCGCCGGTGGGCTTCTATCCTATCGTCGTCCAGTTATCCGGCCCTGCGGCCGGTAATTATACAGCTACTGTAAGCGGCGCACCTACGGTTGCAGTTCAACCTGCGGTCGTCACCGCAGCAGCGAACAGCGCCACGCGTGAGTATGGTGCGGCAAACCCGGCATTGACTGGCGTAATACTCACCGGTGTGCTTCCACAAGATGCGGGAAATGTGGCGGCTATCTTCTCGACAACGGCCACATCTGCCTCACCAGTAGGCGCATATCCGATTGCGTCGGCCGTCCTTACCGGATCGGCTGCGAGTAACTATAGTGTAGGAGCCATCACACCAGGTATCCTCACCGTCACACAGGCTGCCTCAAACATCAGCTTGACTACTTCGGCTACGAACGTCCCGCTAAGCGGCCAGGTTACATTCACCGCTACTGTCGCATCCACCACAAGCGGCACCCCAACGGGTTCAGTTACCTTCAGCGACGGAACGGTAGTGCTGGCAACCGTTGCGTTGGCGAATAACACCGCTACCAACACGCAAACTCTTACAACTGGCACTCATACCATCTCCGCGATCTACAGCGGCGATGAAGACTTTGCCGGCTCTCCTTCGAACTCCATCACCGAGACCGTGCAACTTCCGCTTGTGGTCGTCTCAAATCCTCCAACCTCCCCGATTACCATCAACAGCGGATCTACAGGTACTGTAACTCTGGATCTAACAGCACAGGGCGGCTACACGGGAACAGCTACGATGAGCTGCGCTCAGTTGCCCGTCGGAATGAGTTGTTCCTTCAATCCCTCCACTGCCACTTTTAGCGCAACCAGTTCTACCGCAACGACAACAATCACCATCTCCACCGCGGGCCTGACTGCGACTGCACAAATGAGTATTCCGAGAGCGCCTGGTAAGGGATACAATCTCGCGGCAATTCCTGCTTTTTGCTTCTGGGTGCCGGGGTCCATCGTGGGTTTCATCGGGCTTCGGAGGAAGAAGAAGCTGAGTTCCTTTGAGCGCTGCATCATGCGGCTTATCGTGGTGGGTGCCTTCGCAATCGGTGTTTCAGCAATCAGCGGTTGCGGCGGCTCTTCAGGTCCCGTCAAAACTACGCCGGCGACGTATACCATCAACGTCGAAATCAGTGCTGGCACTATTCAAAGCATTCCTCTCAGCGTGATCGTGCACTAACAGTCGCCGCGCCTGATTTTCTTGGGATTGATTCGGACCTGTCGCTTTTTCGAATGATTCTGGAGGAATTACAAAGTTGAAAACACGAGAATTCCGAGATGTAACGCGAGTATAGGTTTTCAAGGCATTTCAGAACTCATCGGTTTACCAGGGTCTAATCACGCACGTCTGCAAGCCTGGTTGCAGCGAAGTGTTAAGTTTTTGAGTCTTCTTTGTATCGCCGCCGTTCTTGGAGATAGTCTATGTCGCGTTGTTCGCACCTCGCCATCGCAATTCTGCCTGTACTTTTCCTCCTGACCCAGATCAGCGCTGAAGCGCAGACCCCCGTTGCTTTGCCATACACCATGACAACGATTGGCGGACTCGCGCCCATGTCGAAAACTGCTGGAACGCAGTGCCCGAACTTACCGACTGGTGTGGTGTCAATAGATGCATATGGAGACGGCTGTCTTGCGATCAACGGCGTCTTTGGTGCAACTGCCTATGGCGGCGCGTTGGTGGACTCGCAAGGGAATGTCTATGTCGTTGATGACACCTCTGCAACTCCAGTTGTGCACCAGATCAATGCCGCCACAGGCATCATGACAAAGGTGGCGGGCGGCGGCGGCGCGGTATCTTCGTGTTCCGGCCGGCACTCCTCTTACGGGGATGGTTGCCCGGCAGCCGCCGAAACCGCGCTCGCAAACGAGCGTAGCGGTAACATCGATTACTACGGCAATATCCTGCTCGGTGGATACGGAAGCCATCTTGTGCACATGATCTGCCTCAATGCCTCGCCGCTTTGTGTCAGTGGAGCACCCGCGCCCACGGCGGCGAATCCGCTTCAGATTCAGATCGGAAACATGGACGTCGTGGCAGGATGCGCCGGCAACGCGGGCGGCCAGGGGCAGAGCGGGATTGGTATCGAGAACTCCCCCGGTTTTTCCTACCCCACTTATTCGCTGAGCACATTTCAAAACAGCAGTTCATGCAATACAACCAATCTCAACCAGGGCGAAGTGGATAAGCCCGAGGGCATCACAGCGGATGTGTATGGGAACGTCTACTACGCCGATAGCGCCGCGAAGCGCTGGCGTGTGGTTCTGGGGCCACTTTCGTATAACGGGATCACGAACCCGCTCTACGCAGTGCTTGAGCAGAACTCCGCCTGGACGACAGTAACGGCCGGCTATGTGTATACGATTTCCGGGTATCCTGGCTCGTCAGCAACGAACCCGGGTACGGGCTGTAATGGCGGCGGCACGGCGACGGACGGATTTGGCGACGGCTGTCTATTCACCAGCAGTTATTCGATGGGGGTCTCAGGCTATCCGACCGGCATGGGTGTCGATGCTGCCGGCAACATGATCTATACCGATTTAGACCGCGGCCTCCGCGTCTTCTACGTGAGCGACGGAACTAACTTCGCTCCAGGAACTGCGGGTTATATCGCCGGCCAGAGAATGAAGAACGCCATCCTGGTAAATGTTGCTGGCTATGCCGGTTGGACAACGGTTACTGCCCCGCCGACAGGCTTCAACTATATGCTGGCCGGCGGTGGTAGCACGGCGATCGGCACCTCTACTCCGGCGACACTCGGCTCACAGTTGTCCCTTGCCACCGACAACAAGATGTTCAAGCTGACGGTAAGTCCGCAAGGCCATATCTACATTGGCGACAGCGGCGGACCTGCAAGGGTATATCTTTTCGACATCAATACCGGATATCTCAGGACGTTATTTACGGGGAGCGTTAATATTGCGGCCGGGAGTTACTGCAACGGCTCTTCTGGACCCAAGTCGCTGAGCGCCTACAGCGATGGTTGTCCAGCAACGCAATCTCTGTTTTCAAATACCAACAGTATGAGTGTCGGTGTGGATCCGCAGGGCAATCTCTACATGTACGACGGCACTGAGCCCGTAATCCGCAAGGTGCTGGCGCAAGGGTTCTCTCCGCAGACGATCAGCACGCCACCAACTTCGCTAACGCAGATCTTCCAGGTTCACATTCCGGAGTCGGGATCCGTAACCGTTACCGGAGCCACAGCGAGTGTTACGTCGAGTCCGGATATTGTCGTTGCCTCTGGAACAAATCCCACAACCCCATCGTGCAGTCAGAATAGCGATTTCACCGTCGATTGCACTGTCACTGTCACGACGAATCCCTCTGCCGTTGGGCAGCGGTCGGCGGCATTGACAGTGGCCTTGCCGAATGGAACGTCAAGCACCCTTGCACTGAATGAGACGGTCTCAGGCTCAGTGATGGTTGTGGACGATGCAGCGTTGGGCGGTACGAGCATTCCACTCACAGCGAACAGCATTCTTAGTGGATACACTCCGGGTGGCTTGGCCCTCGACGGCGCGGGGAATGTTTATGAGGCTAGCGGCACCGACATTCTGGAGTTAACCGGCGGCGCGACAAGCACGCTCTATAGTTCTTTCACAGAGACTCCCAGCCAGATTGCGATCGACCCAACCGGCAATATCTTTGCCGTCAATAAGACTGTCTCGACGATTACCGAACTCGAGGTGACTGCGCCCGCAACTTACTCCGAGAGTTCGGTGATTTACACGCCCAGCAGCGGCACTGCCGCCCCGCAGGCCATCGCCGTGGACCAGTTCGGCAATCTCTATGTGGCGGATTATCAATCGGGTGGTTCTTCCGTCTATCGGTTGTCGCTGTCACCGTTGACCCAGCAATATCAGAATCAGGTGACGGTCGCCAGCGGATTGGGGAATCCGGTCTCGCTGGCTGTGGATTCCTCCGGCAACGTATTCGTGGCGGACGAAGGCGTGGGCGACGTGTACAAACTGGCGCCGGGCGCCTCGGGATCTTACACGCAGACAACAATTGCCTCAAGCATGACGCCGGCGGCAGTTGCCGTGGATACGGCAGGCGACGTCTACGTGCAGAGTGGTGGCTCAGTGATCGAATTTCCGGTCAGCGGTCCACAAGCCACCGTACTTATGGGCGTGATAACTCCCGTAGGGCTTGGTGTCGATGGCAAAGGGAATGTCTATAGCGCCGACTCGAGCACAACGAACATTACTCAAATAGTGCGTAATGCAGTCACGTGCAACTTTGGCACGGAAACAACTGCAGGACAAGCAACCTGCAGTGGCACCGTAACCAACGCCGGCAATCAGGTGACCACCGGGTCCGTCTCGCCAGCTAATTTCACCCTTTCCGGCTGCGGCGGCAGCGGCAACGAGATTGAGGCTTTGTCGTCAGGCGAGGCATGTTCGCTTTCCGCAATCATGACGGGCGGAGCTACGACGCCGATCACGTTCTTGCCTGCGACCTCGACGCTGGGCGGTTTAACGATGACAGGTGTAATTACAGCTCCAACCTATAACACGACTACGGCAATTACCGGCCCTGTCGAGACTACCCCAACCTATGCATCCACCGGAACTGAAGCGACCTTCACGGTGATCGTAGCTCCATCGGCGACCTCCGGATATAGTGGACCGAATGCCCCCGCTGGAACCCCGATCGTATGGGTATGTTCAGGAACCAATGTATGCGCTGTTGGCTCAGCCTATGCCAAGCTTGTTCCCAGCGCCCTCTTCCAGATTGGGAGCACAACCAGCAGTTCCGCCACAATGTTAGTGACCGGACTGCCCGCAGGCAGCTATAACATCAACGCATCGTATGGCGGCGGCTCCTCAAATGGCCCAATCTTTGAAAGCAGCTCTACGAGCAACGGGACTAGCTTTACCATTTCGCAGGTGAACACCACTGTGAGCGGTTGGACGCCTGGCGCCACAACTCAGCAGGTCAGTGCAGTCATCGGAACCGCAGTGCTGAACGCAACAGCGACTCCCAGTATTCCCGGAAACTTCGTCTACACGGCGACCTGCACGAGCGGCAATTGCTCTCAATATTCCAATACGACGATTGATGCCTCCACCTATCTGCCCATCGGCACTTACTCGCTGGGTGTGAGTTTCGATCCGAACGACCAGATTGACTATATTCCGTCAACAGGGCCAAGTGTGAGTTACACGGTAATCCAAGCTACGACGACAGCTGCGGTGGGCGCATCCACCAACGTAGTGGCGGCGGACGGCACCGGGAATTACGCCACTCTGTCTGCTGCCCTGGCGGCTCTTCCAGTGACAGGTGGAACGATCTACCTGAAACCGGGAACATACACGGGGCAGAACGCCATCAGTTACCCCAACGTGTATCTGCGCGGCCTGGGCGGCAATCCGGCCAATGTGCTTTTGACAGCAGGGAACGGTAACTTTCTCACGGCGCCTACAGGCTTCAGCCTCGGGCCGGCCGGGAAGGGTGGCGATGAAGGTTCGGCGGTCCTGGATGTCAGCAAGAACGGATACATGGGCACGACGCCGGCCAGCGGCTCATACTCGCCTGCCGGTTTCTATGCTGAATATCTGACGATCCAGAACACCTACGACACCGATCCGGTAACGACTTCCACGAATAACGGGACCTCTAGCGGCAGTACTTGCACGCTGTCCGCGGCAACCTCTCTGCAGACCCTTTACAACACAGGCACGGAGTGTGGTCCGCAGGCGCAGGCGTTGTTTATGAATGCCGATCAGGCAATTCTGAACAACGTCAATCTGACCAGCCAGCAAGACACGCTATATGCCGGCTACCAGGGAACCAGCGGAAGCAACTTCGTTCCAGCCCGCCAATACATCTGGCGGGGATTGATTACCGGCGACGTGGACTTCATCTACGGCGACGCGGCGCTGGTTCTGGATCACACCAACATATTTTCCACGTGGCACGGAACGACCGCCACGGGTGGCGAGACCATCACTGCTCAAAACAAAAGAGTGCAGACCGGCAGCAGCAATGATTATCTGAGCGGTTATGTCTGCAACGTCTGCACGCTGATGTCGCAGACATCGACGGCCAATGGCGGCGCCATGACCAAGCTCTACTATGGGCGTCCCTATGGCGTTTATTCAACCTTTGTCCTGTTGAACTCCTACGTGGACCAGGTAAACCCGGCAGGATGGGAAGGATGGGACGGCGCATCGGAATATCTGTCCACGTCAACCTATGGCGAGTACAACACGCAGCCTTATACCGACCCGGCCCCGGGAACTCTGCCCTATCCTTCAATCTTGTTCTACCCGACGCCCGCGGCGGGCGGAGTGATACCCAGCGGCGGTAACATTGGCTATGGAGTCACACCGAGCAGCGTACCGGCTGCGGCGCGTGAACCGAATGCGTTACAACTGAATCCGGCGACAGCAACGCCGTACTATCCGCTGAACTTTCTTTCCACCCCTGTTTCGACCACCGGTGGTTACTCTGGCATGCCAACCACTTGGAATCCGGTGCAAGCGCTAACGACGGCGGTGAACTCTTTCGCACCAGCCGGCAATCTGAATCTGAATCAGTTTGGAAGCAGTGTAACTATACTCGGCAGACCCGTAACACCGGGCGCGGGCATCGTCCCCACAGGCGCCTATACGTTCATGGACAGTCTGAACGGCGGCAATGCCACAACCCTGGCTTCGGGGTCGCTTGACGGGAGCGGCGAGGCCTATCTCACAACCTCCTCACTGGCGGCTGGCACGCATATCATCACCATGACTTATGCCGGCGATTCCAACTTCAGTGCGAGTTCGTCGAGCTCTACGGTTACTATTGCCGTTCCTGCTGCTCCGTTGATTGGCACCACCACCTCACTCTCGGTGACTAATCCTACCAGCGCCTACGGCGGCACCATCACTGGGACTGTTTCAGTTTCTCCTACCTCGGGAACGGGCACTCCCACCGGAACAGTGACGCTTACTTCCGGCATTATTAACTTGGGGTCATGCACGCTCAATGGCGGATCGTGCAGCTACTCGCTTACAGGCGTTGCGGCAGGAAGCCAGACCATGATCGCCAATTATAGCGGCGATTCCGCCAACGCAGCCGGCACATCGAGCGGCATGCCCTTTAGCGTGTCCCAAGCCAATCTGCAGGTGACGGCAGATAGTAAGTTCATGACTTTGGGCGGCACGCTGCCTGCCCTTAGTTACTCCATCACGGGCTTTTTGCCCGGAGATACGCAAGGTAACTCCGTGGCCGGCACGCCTTCGCTGACTACCTCTGCAACAGGTCTCGTCGTCGGCAACTTCCCGATTACAATCTCGACCGGTACGTTGGCCGCTAACAATTACTTCTTCACCTTTGTAAACGGCACTCTCTCTGTTTCGGCGCCGCAGGCTGCCGCAGTGGCGACCGGTGACAGCCGCACCGTCAGCGAACCGACCTTTCCGGCTGGCGTCTGCACGCGATTAACAGCGACGCTGGCATCGGTCAATAACGACATTCCGTCTTCCGTAGACGCCACTGTATCTAATCCGGACGGTGCCCGCATTCAGGCCGCGCTTACCAGTTGCGCCAATACCGGAAAGTCAGTTGACCTTTCAGTCGACGGTTCGGGTAACAACGCATTTCTCACCGGCCCGCTGACCATGCCTGCGGGTGTAACGCTGCTCGTCGATCCAGGAGTTACAGTTTACTTCTCACGCAACGTTCAGGATTACGACAAGACTCCCGGCACGCACACCTGCGGCACCATCAACGGCAATTCAGCAACCAATAGTTGCCAGCCGCTGATCGATGTTCCTAGCACTTCGATCAACGCCGGCATCATGGGATTTGGCAAGTTGAACGGTCGCGGTGGTGATCCACTGCTCAACGGATTCGCGACCGGAGGCTACGCCGCTCCCTCCAGCTACACCTGGTGGAATCTGGCATCACAGGCCAACAGTGACAACGGCGGTAATCAGCAAAACCCGCGTTTCATCCAACTTGAAAGCGGCGGCAGCAACCTGACTCTCTACAAGATCACGCTGCTCAACGCGCCGATGTTCCACGTTTCAACAGTGGGCGCATTCTCCGGCTTCACAGCCTGGGACGTCAAGATTGTTACGCCGACCAATTCGCGCAATACCGACGGCATCGATCCGGGGAATGCGCAGAACTTCACCATTATGCAATCGTGGATCTCCGATGGAGACGACAATGTCGCGGTCGGTGCGGGCGGATCAGCTCCCGCCAGGAACATCTCTGTCATTAACAACCACTTCTTTGCCGGGCATGGGGAATCCATCGGAAGCTATACCGGCGCGGGAGTGAGTAACGTTCTCTTCGACGGCAATATGCTCTGGGGCAATGGAAGCGTCGATGGCAACTCCACGGGCATTCGCATCAAGTCAGCCAATGATCGGGGCGGGGTCGTAACCAACATCCAGTACTCGAACTCCTGCTTCCAGAACCACCGGACTGAAATTCAGTTCACTCCCCTTTACAATTCCAACACCGGGACCTCAACGCCGAATTTCAAAAACATCCTATTACAAAACCTGACGTTCCTCACGGCGGGAGCAGTGCAGTTCACGGGCGCAGACAACACGACTCCAGCTCCAGTTGTGATCAATCCGCTGCAAGCCACGCTGGACAATGTAAGCTTTCCAAGCACATTTCCAAGTTACGAGTTCGTCAACTCCGGCAACGAGGGATCCGAGACGAATGCCCAGCTTACCTACGGCCCAGGCGACGTATCGGCCTCGTTCATCAGCGACTGGGCGACCTTCGCCGG
>Ga0187890_10001079_pt1 | contig 19835 bp, 21 predicted proteins | sample June2016WEW_21_1_FD_133005 | JGI IMG/M metagenome (GOLD analysis project Ga0187890, IMG submission 133005) | Peatland microbial communities from SPRUCE experiment site at the Marcell Experimental Forest, Minnesota, USA - June2016WEW_21_10 | ecosystem: Environmental > Terrestrial > Soil >... | reverse complement strand
GGCAGCATGGAGTACTCCGCCGTGACCCAGCCGCGGCCGGAGTTGCGCAGCCATCCAGGAACACCCTGTTCCACGGTGGCACAGGTCAGCACGCGCGTATTGCCCATCGAGACCAGAACGGAACCCTCGGCGGTCTGAACAAAGCCGGGAGTCAATTGCAGGGGGCGAAGTTGGAGCGGAGTTCTGCCGCCGGGACGAAAAAAGGAGGGAGACGGAGGGATGTTCATGCAGGAATTGTACGGGAAACACCCTGAGCCGCAGTTGTTCGGAGTACGTGGGAACGGTCGTTTTCAGAACGGGAAATGGCAGATTATGCAACCCATAACAGGAATCGTCACTTAACATGCTGAAAATAAGATGCTTAATTACATGTGGTCCGGTCGGCTTGTTCCATTTTGGGAGGGAAGCTCTTTGTCCAGGCGAACAACAGTGTCCTGGAATTAGACAATAACCTCTTCCCTTATCAGGAACTTAGTAAAAGTGTTCTGGATTGGCACGCAACGTGTAATAGAAGAAGGCAAAACCAAGTAGCAGAGTCGAAAACGGGAAGATTCGAAGCAGGGACTAGGTGACGAGGGAAGAGGGGACCAGGAATCAGAGGGAAGGCCGGGGCCGAATGCATTTGAAGTCGGTCTCTGGAAACTGATCTCTGGTCCCTGAACTCGACGCCTGATCCTTGCCCACGAAAAAGAAAGGGAGCGGGTATGCATCAGCAGACAGGACAAGCGGAGGAATTGAAATCAACAGGCCTGGCCGCGAGAGGTCTCGCGGAAGTCGAAGCCGAACCGGGTACGCAGGCCAAGGATCGTGTGACTGGGATCGAACGCAAGCGGGTCGAGGCAGTCGTCGAGACTCTGGCAAATCTGCGGGTCGGAGGCGAGAGCCTGGCCGAAGTGGCGCATGACGCCCGCAATATGGTTACGGCACTCGGGCTCTACTGCGACCTGTTGGAGGAACCGGGTGTGCTTACCGCGCCTTTTCGTCACTATGCCAATGAACTCCGACTGGTGGCCACGGCAAGCCGTCGGTTGGTGGAGAAACTGCTGTCCCTCGACCTCCGCCTGGGGCCGATCGCCGACCGCCACAATGCGGCTCGGCTCAGCGCCGATCCGACTGCGGCTGGCGGTTTGGGGCGCGCCGGAAAGTGGGAGTTGATGCCCGCCGAGCCAATCGACAACCTCGCATCAGAGTTGCAGGCAAATCGCAATTTGCTCGCGGCCTTGGCTGGGCCTTCGATCTCCGTCACCCTGGATGTCGAAGGGGGAGCTTTGCCGGTGCGGCTGACCGGCGAGGATCTAACCAGAATTCTCGTCAACCTGGTCAAGAACGCTGCGGAAGCCATGCCGGAGGGCGGCCGCATCCAGCTGGGTCTGCATGAACTGCCGGCCGAATCAGGGTCTGCCACCCAGTCTTTATCCCTCACTGTCGATGACAACGGGCCCGGGATTCCGCGCAAGGCGCAACAGAAGATCTTCGCGTCAGGCTTCACCACCCATTCGAATGGCGCGTCGAGAAAAGACGGCTGGTCTGCCAGCCATCGCGGGCTGGGCCTTTCGATCACCTGCTCCATCGTAGAGGCCGCGGGCGGCCGCATTCATGTAGCCAATCGCGCCCCGGCCGGAGCACGCTTCGAGATCGAACTTCCGATCCGCCCTCGCTGAAGCCTGCACCCCCGGTTGATCGACAGCCGATCCATCGATTTGCTGGAACGGTAGACAACATTCAACGATACCCATTTGAACGTGAGGCGAATACAATGCTCGAGACAGTTCTAAACGAAAGAGCCATGGAGTTTATTCCTCAATTCGCGGAGCCGCCGGTGCATTTGCATCTGTTGGTCGTCGATGCCGATCCGGCAATGCGCTCTGCGTGTGCTGAAATCGCCGCCAGCCTGGGCTACGCGGTCGAGACCACCGCCGACATGACCCAGGCGCGCAGCATGTTGCGCGGCAGCACCGCCGACATCCTGCTCGTCAACCTTCCAGCAGGGAACAACCTGGGCCTGGAACTGATCTCCGAGGCCAAACTGCTCTATCCTCAGACCGCTGTGATCGCCATGACTGCTTCTGGATCGGTGAACGCCGCCGTCGAGGCGATGCGCTGCGGGGCCTCCGACTACCTGGCCAAACCCTTTACCATGGACGAGCTTTCGGCCGTTCTCGATCGCGCGGCTTCCAGTCTCGTCACCGATACCGCGACTCGCCAGTTGCGAGAGCGGCTCCGGCTCTCGCAGGGGCTCGGCGCCATGATCGGCCGCTCGGGAGAGATGGAAAAGCTCTACCGCATCCTTTCCAAGGTGGCACAGAGTTCCCATCCTGTCCTGATCCTGGGCGAGAGCGGCACCGGCAAGGAGTTGGTGGCGCGCACCATCCACGCCTACGGGCCCAACTCTCAAAAGCCCTTTTTGCCAGTCGACTGCGGTTCGCTGGTGCCAACGTTGATTGAGAGCGAATTGTTCGGCTATGTCAAGGGCGCATTTACGGGAGCCAACCGGGCCAAGGATGGGTTGTTGGTTTCGGCCGAGGGCGGCACTGTCTTTCTCGACGAGATTGGCGAGCTGTCGCTCGACTTGCAGGCCAAGCTCTTGCGCGCCCTTCAGGAAAAAGAAGTCCGGCCGGTGGGTGCGACGCACCGTGTCCCCATCAAGGCGCGCATTGTCGCCGCCACCAACCGGGATCTGGCGGAGATGGTCGAGAAGGGCAGCTTCCGCAAGGACCTCTTTTACCGGCTCAATGTGGTCAATCTGCGCCTGCCTTCGTTGCGCGACCGGCGCGAGGACATCCCACTTTTGGCGGCTCACTTCCTCGATCGCATCAGCCGCGAGCACGGCAACAAGTTTACTCTGAGCGATGAAGTGTTGCGCACCATGATGCGCCACGATTGGCCAGGCAACGTTCGAGAGCTTGAGAACTCAATAGAACGGGCCTGTGCGCTCTCGTCCGGTCCGGTTCTCCACTTAGGCGACCTGCCCACGCAGCTTCAGCAGCAGGGCCTGGAGGCGCGGCGCTCGGTCATCGCAGGCGACCCCGTCCAAGAAAGCAGTCAACCGCAACTGACTACGCTGGCTGATCTTGAGCGCCAAGCAATCCTGGGCGCGATTCGCACTCTCAACGGCGACAAGTTACAAGCCGCGAAGCTGCTGGGAATCGGAAAGACGACTCTCTACCGCAAGCTGAAGGAATATGGCATCGCGGACCCGCTTCGGGAAGAGTGACCGCTCGCGGCTCAAGCCGGAACTGGTCGCGCCGATAGGACAATTACGGGACAGTTGAATGACCCCGCGGAATGATGCTGAGCGGGGCGAACAAGCTCCGGCCACAGGGCTGGCCGGGAGAGCTGACGAGGAGTGGACCATGAGTATTCTGATCGTGACCGGGATTGAAGGCGCACGCAACTGCGCCGCGGTAGTGGGCGCGCAACTAGGCATGGAGATCGAGGTAGCCGAGGGACGCAAGGCTGCACTGGCGGCGCTGCGCCGCCGGGAGTTCCTGGTGGTGGTGGTCGATGACACCATGGCCGAGTGCGACCCGGCCGCTGCCGAAGCCATCTTGGAGCACGCCAGTTTGGCCATCCCTTTGCAAATAAATTTTGCCCTCTCCGGCGCTTCACGGCTGGTGCGCGAAATCCGTGCCGCCTTGCACCGCCGCGAGCGTGAACAGTCGCTGGCTCATCGTGCCGCTGCCGCTGCGATTGAGTCCGAACTCAAGTCCACCCTCGCAGGCTTGTTGCTTCACTCTCAACTTGCTCTTAGCGGCGGGGAGATGACTCCGCCAGTCGCCGAGAAGATGCGCATTGTCGCCGACCTCGCCGGCAATCTCCGCCAACAATTGAGCGCACCGTTCGTTGTCCGTAATGAAAACGCCGCATAAACGCCTGCGGTGCGGCCGGCCGCTCCTTCGAATGCGCGCAGGCCCGCACTCGGTATATCCCACGCGAGGAAAAGGTGAAGGGTCGGGGGTGCAGGAAGGGCAAGCTTAGAACAATCCATTTGCGTTGCACGCGCATCGCCGAGGCTGATATCGCCTCGGCGTTTTATTGGTCTTTGCATTCAATGGATCGATCTCGGTTGTTGCTTACCTTGATTCTCTGGCAGATCATTCTCGTAAAACTTTGAGTCAGAACAATCGCAAAAACGCTGCCCTGCCCGTCGCCATTCTAAGATGTTGCGGGGCAAGCGAGGCTCTCCGCACTGCACGCTGTGTTCTGGGAGTTCTGATGAAAATAGATTCGTTTCGATTGAAGCTCTTGGCAGCGGCCAACTGGGTGCCCCGCGGTCTTCTGTTGTTGCACGACGGTGACATAAACTGAAAGGAGCATGAAAGAATCCGCCGTTCTGCTTATTGACTGCCCGGACCGGAGAGGCCTTATCTCGCGCGTCTCCACGTTGCTCTACGAGCATGGCGCGAATATTCTTCACGCCGACCAGCATCAGGACCATGAGTTGGGCCTCTTCTTCATGCGCGTCGAGTGGGCGCTCAACGGCGCGAGCGAAGATTCAACCACCCTGGGAGCCAATCCGAAACCCTTCGATCTCGAATCCTTCAAGGCCGCCTTTGCGCCGATGGCCGCTGAGCTGGACATGCGCTGGAAGTTGACCTCGACGGTCCGGCTGCCGCGCATCGCCCTCTTCTGCTCGCAATATCTGCACTGCATGGCCGACCTGCTGCACCGATGGCGCACCGGCGAATTGACCTGCGAGATTCCGCTCATCGTTTCCAATCATCGCGACGTCGAAAATCTGGCCGGCTTTTACGGAATTCCCTTCGAGCACGTACCGGTTACTGTGGCAACACGGGGCGAGGCCGAGGCGCGACACATCGAACTGCTAGCGCGGCACGGAATCGAAGTGGTGATTCTGGCGCGCTACATGCAGATCCTTTCACCGGCCTTCGTGGCAAGATATCCGGCGGCGATCATCAACGTGCACCACTCATTTTTGCCCGCCTTCACTGGAGCCAAGCCTTACCACGCCGCACACGCACGGGGTGTCAAGCTGATCGGCGCCACCAGCCATTATGTGACTGAGGTGCTTGATGACGGCCCCATCATCGAGCAGGACGTGGCCCGCATCTCGCATCGCGACCAGGTGGAAGACCTCGTGGCCCGTGGCCGCGATCTGGAGCGCATCGTTCTGTCGCGCGCCGTTCGCTGGCATCTCGACCGCCGCATTCTCTGCTATGGGAACAAGACGGTGGTGTTTGACTAAGGGACTGACGCATCCTTTGGACCTATCGGCGGAGTTGGCGACGTCTGACAGCGAGGACGCCACCAAGTACAGCCGGTCAGGAGAGCGGCGCTGCATTCCTTTCTAAAATTACGGTTTCCCAAAGTCCTCCGCCTCTCGCTATGATTAGCCTCCATGTTCGATTACGACGCTGCCATCCTCGCTGCCGTTCAGACCGCGCCGCAAGCTATCGGGGATGTGGTCAAGATTCTTGAAGCCGTCCAGGCAGTCTGCGCCGATGGGGATGGGTTGAAATGGTTCAACGGGCTCTATCTCGATGTCACCCAGGCGGTCGAGGCGCGGGTCAACGCGGGAGAATTCGAAAGTCCGGCATGGATCGCGGCGCTCGACGTTCGATTTGCCCGCTTCTACTTCGCAGCCATTCAGTCCTCACTCTCCGGGACGCAAGGGAAGACGCCGGGTTGCTGGCAGGCGCTCTTTGACCGGCGCAACCAGATCGCGGCCGCTCGCGTCCAGTTTGCACTGGCGGGAATGAATGCTCACATCAACAGCGACCTGCCGCAGGCGATTGTCTCCGTCTGCCAGAGCACGAGCATTCCACCGGAGCATGGGAGTGCGCAGTACAACGATTTCACCGCGCTCAATACAACGCTCGACAGTCTGATTGAGGAAGCCAAACAGGTGCTCAATATGCGCCTGCTTGGCGACGCTCTGCCGGCGGCCTCGAACCTTGAGGACACGCTTGCGGCCTGGAGCGTGGCGGTGGCACGGGAGGCGGCCTGGAATAATGCAGAGTTGCTCTGGCATCTGGCTGGAGCGCCGCTGGTTTCGTCAGCATTTCTCGACACCCTCGATGGGCTGACGGCGGTAGCCAGCAAGACGCTGTTGGTACCCGTTCCCTGATCCCTGATCCCAGCTCTCTGATCTCTGAGCCCGGAGCCCTGAGTTAGAATCGGCCTTGTATGAAGTGTCCCTATTGTGGCTTCGGGCAGGATCGGGTGGTAGACTCGCGCGAAAGCAAAGAGGCTGATTCGATCAGGAGGCGGCGGGAGTGCGAACGATGCAATCGCCGCTTCACCACTTATGAACGGATCGACGAAATCCCTTACATGGTGGTCAAAAAAGATGGCCGGCGCGAGCGCTTCGACCGGCAAAAAGTGTTGAGCGGGCTGTTGCGCGCCTGCGAAAAGCGGCCGGTGCCCTTGAAGAATCTGGAAGGCATCGTCGACGCGGCCGAAGCTTTTTTGGTTGACGCCCCCGAACGCGAGCGGACCACATCCGAGATCGGCGAGCTGATTATGCATCATCTCAAAGGGCTGGACACGGTCGCCTATATTCGGTTCGCTTCGGTCTACAGGGATTTCAAAGATGTGCGCGAGTTCAAAGAAGAGCTGGAAGGGTTGCTGGGCGGGCGCGTCGTGGGCAAGCAAAAGAAATAGCCTGGCGAACAATTGCCGCTCTGGTGATGCGGCGGTTTAGAGATGAATTTAGATCTGCTAACCTGCTTCTGAAAGACGACCGATCCGCACGCTCTTGCGGCACGCAACAAAACACGAATCCACACAGGAGAAGAATCTTGACCAACGGAATTCCCCAGATCACCGTGAAAGAACTGAAGCGCCGCATCGACGCCGGCGAAGATGTTTATATCCTCGACGTGCGGGAACCGTGGGAGCACAAGCTCGCCCAGATCGGCGGAAAGCTGATCCCGCAGAATGAGGTTCCGCAGAGGCTCGGCGAAATTGATCGCGAGCGGGAGGTCATAGTGCACTGCCACGCGGGTGTCCGCAGCCAGCGCGTTGCCGAGTATTTAAAGCAGCAAGGCTACCCGCGCGTCGTGAACCTCGCCGGCGGCATTCATGCATGGAGCGAAGAGATCGACCCCAAGGTTCCGAAGTATTAACCGAAATCGAGGAGATGGCGGCGCAAGAGAAGGCTATACACGATCGAGCGTCGACGAAGACAGCTTGGTCCATCGATGAAGGAAGGAGATCCCTATGCAAACCGACATACAACTGCGGCAACACTTAGTCAAACTACTCAAGGGCGGCGACGCGCACGCTGACTTTGACACGGCGATCGCGAATTTCCCGGCGAGCCTTCGCGGCAAGAGACCCGAACACGCGGAACATTCTGCCTGGGAACTATTGGAACATCTGCGCATCGCGCAGTGGGACATCCTTGAGTTTTCGCGAAATCCGCGCCACAAATCGCCTGAATTTCCAGCGGGGTATTGGCCTCCCAACCCAATGCCTCCAGATGCCGAGGCCTGGGGCAAGAGCGCTGAAGCCTTTCGCAAAGATCTTCAGGCACTGTGCGACCTGGTTAGCGATGAGTCGACGGATCTTTTCGCCACGATTCCGCACGGCGATGGTCAGAGCATCCTGAGGGAAGCTTTGGTTGCGGCGGATCATGCCTCGTATCATTTAGGCCAATTGATTCTTCTTCGGCGCATCCTGGAAGCTTGGCATTAGTTGTGGTCGGCTGCAGATGGCTAGCGCATAATCTCGACGGGGCCGGGTCTTGCCGGGTCGCCGCCTTTACCGTTCTCCTCGAGCTTGCCGAAGATCATCTTGCCGCTGGCGGTTTGCAAAACGCTGGTCACGGTGATCTCCACAGCGCGGCCAATGAGCTTGCGCGCGTGGTCGACCACCACCATGGTGCCGTCGTCAAGATACCCGACACCCTGGTTGAACTCTTTACCCTCTTTCAAGATAAGCACGGTCATTTTCTCGCCGGGCAGCACAACGGGCTTGAGAGCATTGGCGAGGTCGTTAATGTTGAGGACCTCGACATGGTGCAGATGGGCCACCTTATTCAGGTTGAAGTCGTTGGTGACGACCTTTGCCTCCCACTTTTTGGCCAGTTCAAGAAGCTTGAGATCGACTTCGCGAATAGATGGGAAGTCGTCAGGGACGATCTGTACCTGGATGTTGGTGTTCGATTGCATGCGTTGCAGCATGTCGAGACCGCGTCGGCCGCGTTGGCGCTTTGAACTGTCTGTGGAGTCCGCCACAGTCTGCAACTCGCGCAGGACAAACTCCGGCACGACCATCATGCCGTCGATGAAACCGGCCTCGGCGATGTCGGCGATACGGCCGTCAATAATTACGCTTGTGTCGAGCACTTTGGCGGTGCGGCGCGTGGGCCGGTCCGCGGCAAAGACGGTGCCCAGTGCCGCGGGATTCAACAGGTCGCCCTTGCTGGCTCCCACAAGCAGCCCAACGTAGGTCATCAGTAGCAGCACGAAGATCTGTAGCACGGCCGAGGTGGCGCCGGGTTGAAGCGCGCCGCGCAGGACAAGGCAGAAAAGCGCCGCGCCGATAATGCCAAGCACACTGCCCGCTACAGCGCCGACCAGCCGCCGCAAGTTGAGAGCCCGCACCCTATACTCGAAAACGATGACCGCGCACGCCGATAGTGCGCCCGCGGATGCACTCATCCACCCTGTTAACCCGAACGGATGAAGGAAAAAACAGACCCCGGCAAGAAGGGCCACAAAAAGAAAACGAACCAAAATCAGGTCCATAAAAGGCCAATCCCCCGGACTGGCAGGGAGAAAGATTCTCCAGACCGGGTACAGTTGGAGGATTCCACCCAGCAGCGGAGTCGTCAAGTGGTTGGAGCAAAGAACAGCTATGAGGGGCTGGGGCTTAGGGATTAGAAAACAGCAATGACCGACGGACAGGCCTGGTTGCCTACGAATTTTCCCTAGGAAGCTGACCCAAAAGACTGGTTCTTCGAATCCCACAATCGGCTCGTCAGCCGCGATCCAAACCCCTAAAACCCCGTCCCTATTCGCCGCATTTTTAAGACGCCACTGCCAACTCAACCAGCGGAGCCAGCCGCTGCGAGCCTTTGCGAGGGCCGCGCTTGCGGGCGCTCATCACTTTGATGCGCTCCAGCAACTCCTGGGAGGAGCAGTTCTTCTTGCCTAGCAAGGCATCGGCGGCGTGCATCTCGCCTCCCATTCTCTGCGGATCGCCCAGCAGGATCATTGGCACGTGAGCCGCGATTTGCTTGAGCCGCTCCACGAGTTGGCTGCCGTTCATGTGGGGCATTGCGTGATCGACCAGCACCAGATCAACTGGGTTATCGGAAAAGATGCCGATGGCCTCCTGGCCGTTTGTGGCGGAGACTACACGGTATCCGTTAGTGGCTAGCATGAACTTGAGTACGGAGAGCTCTTGTTCGTTGTCGTCTACGCAGAGAATAACTTTCTTGGGTCGCATGATCCGGGATTCGCTCCTTGATGCAGTTTTCTTTGCCACAATACGCACTACTTCGCCTTTCCCGCTTTAGAGGCGGGCGAGCGTCAGGATTATCCAAGGCATACAACCGGACACGTGGCTGCCGTTTTCCCGTTTGATCTTGCAGTCCGGGTCACCGAGCGTGAGGCGCAGCCAATACGGGGCAGCGTTCACGCCAAGCGGCATCCAGTGTTAGATACGCAGGAAGGTTGGCTGTTGCTGAGGTCAGATTGCTTGTAATCCCTGGGTCAAGACCGGCTAAGGCGCCGGTTAAATTCCATCAATGAAAGCTAAGCCTACGGGGAAAGAAGTGCGTTGAAAAGGGGGGAAAATGAGGCGAATTACTCTATGAAAATCCGCCGGAAACAGATGAAAATTAGCTACATCCAACATAAGTCTCAACTTGCATTGATGAATTTCTGTTGAAAGGGTGTGCATTATGGCAGGAAAAGGCGGCCTTTTGACCCAAGAACGGTGCTGCCCGCCACCCGCACATCTGTGACCCTCGCCGATTCGAACCGAACGGAAAGGAACAAGTCGCTGGTGCGGCCGATCTCGACGCCTTGGCGCAAATGAGTCCGCCGGCTCGAGGCCACAGCGCCGCGATGGACAAGATAGCTGATGGCGCAACCGGCGGCCGAGCCGGTGGCTGGATCCTCTCCGCCATTAAATTGCATGCGCGCCCGCCACGCGGGATTCAGAGTGCCTGGCTGCTCGCCCGTCGGTCCCAGGACGTAGAACCACCGCGCGCCACGTTGACGCAGCCAGGGAGCGGCCTCGGGTTGATTGACTCTGAGCCTGGCCAAAGCTTCGGTTGAACGCAAGACCACAATTGCGAAGGCGGTGCCGGTGGAGACGATCTGTGGCGGCAAGTCAGGGTCCAGGTCGTCGAGGGCCAAGCCGGTCAGCCGAGCCACTTCGTGCGGAGCCAACTCCTCGCCAAACTCAGGGTCACGCTGCGTCATCTCGCCAAAGAGGGCTCCAGAATTTCCGGCAGGGCCGTCAAACCGAACCGGCACGGCCCCCACGTTGAGCGCCAGAGTTACCGTCTCGCCCTTTACAGTCTCGGGCGCTTGGAGCTTGAGCACGCTTGCCGTGCCCAGCGTGGGGTGGCCGGCGAAGGGTAGTTCCTCTTGCGTAGTGAAGATGCGCACGCGCACGCCCTGGGCCTGTTCCACTGCAGGTGCACGGCGCTGAACAAAGGTCGTTTCAGAGAGATTGAACTCGCGCGCGATGGCTTGCATTCGCTCAGACGGCAGGCCGCATGGATCGAAGACCACGGCGAGAGGATTGCCGGCCAGCACCTGGTCGGTAAAGACGTCGACAACAAAGTAATCCAGTTCCATTCGCGGGGCGCCTTGAGATGGAGCTTTTCGAGAGAGCCGGAAGATCGAAGGGGATCAGAGTATTTTTCTGGTCCCTGAAGCTGGATCTCTGGTCTCTCTGTCTTACATTGTCTTACTCGCGCTGTCTTACATCTTCTTACATTGTTCTTACGCTGTTTTGAATTGTCTTACAGGGCGATCATAGGGCGGGGCATGCGGGACTTGGCGCGGTCGAGGAAGAGCCTCATGCGCAGAGCCTCGGCACGCTGCATGGCGACGAGCCGCATATGCCTGCGAATGTGGTCGATGTCGTCGAGCAACGCTACCTGCGACTCATCGAACTCGGCATCTTTCTCCAAGCGTGCAATCCGCTCCTCGATGGTAAGACGAAACCGGGGGCTGATCTCAAAATCTTCACTCGCGGCGCAGTTGGTATACATGGCACTGTCCTCGATCATCTTTCACGCCCTCTAAAAAATTTTCCTGCAAGGGCTAAAGTATTTTCGACTTGTGCCGATACTAGTAAAGAATTCTAATAAGCGCCAGATTACCTCGGAACGATACCAAGGTAATTTGTTGTGCGGAAATGAGACACTTAGGCGGCTTTTCGCACAGTCCGGAGTCACGTGTAGACTCTTGCTGCACTCAGGCCCCAAGGAATGATCTATTGCCTGCTCTTTCGGCTGGCCATCGATCCGTAGTCGAGAGGTGAATACTGTCTCGTTGCGCTGTATTGATCGGGGTGCCTCTTGCGGTCAAGCTGAGGGCGAATCCAAAACTCCGAGCCTATTCCTGCGGCGGTAGTGCGAAGTAGCCTTTGCGAACCTGCACCTTGAGACCGTCGCCGCGGCACTCGACTGAGAGCTTGCGGAAGCTGCCGTCCAGCTTCGTGTTGCTGGGGGTGTAACTGGCCACATACTGGGTGCGCAACTCGTCTTCGATTTGCTGGAAGGCAGCCTCGAGTTTTTTACCGTTGTTGCCCACGTCGATCAGCCGGCCGCCGGTCTCTTCGGTCATCTTCTTCATTGCGGAGTAGCCGGTATAGCCCATGCCAAAGCCCCCATAGAAACCACGGTCGGCGATCAAAATCGTGTAGATGATGATGTTCGACTTCTGCGCGGCGGCGATGGCCTCATTGATTTTTGTCCGGCTTCCCTCGTCCTCGCCATCTGTGAGCAGGATCATTGCCTTGCGGCCAGATTCCTGGCTCATCTTCTGGTTGGCAGCCTGGAAGACGGCGTCGTAGAGCACGGTGCCTTTGGGATCGCCGATGGTCGGAATGGTGCCCCCGCCGGCACCCGGGATGCCCGCCGCGCCATTGCCCCCGGCGGTGTTGATCTCGGCCTTGCTCATGGCGCGCGCCAGCAGGCGTGGGTTATTGGTGAAATCCTGAAGCAGGTCCACATTCACGTCGAAGGAGAGCAAAAAAGCCTCATCCTTGGGCTTAAGTACGCGCTCCAGGAACTGGCTACCCGCATCCTGCTCGAGGGGCAGTACGCGCTGCTGGCTGCCGGAGGTGTCGAGCAGAATCCCAATGGTCAGGGGCAGATGCGATTCTGCGACGAAACTTTTAAGCGTCTGCGGAGTTTTGTCTTCAGAGATCTTGCAGTCGTCCTTGGTAAGGTGGGGAACCAGTTCGCCGGACTTGTCTTTGACGGTGAATAAGACGTCCACCAGGTTGACGTTCATCTTGAGCGTCGTCACGGGGACATCATCGGCGGCCGTATCCGGTGCATTCGAAACCGGAGGAGCGTCGGGTGAAGGGGCAAGCTGGGTCCATCCCACTGGAACCAGCGCCAGCGGGCCTAGCAGCAAAGCGGCAACTCCCCATCGTGTTCTCATCTGGTCCTTTAGACGGAATTGGCACTCCGAGGAAAGCATACTCGAATGCTTACTTCCGGCACAACCGGCAGGAGCGCTGGCGCGTCTGATACTCTGACGGTTGGAATACTGTTTCAGTGGACGGTGTTCAGTGAAGACTGGTCAGCGTTTTGGCTGACGGCCAATGTCTTTCGCCGCTGCAGGAGGCTCATTGGTTTCAAGGGCGCTGCTTTTCATTGAACGACCGATGTTGACAGAACACTAATTATTGGAGAGTACCTGTGAAGCTAGGTTTTGTGGCAATGGCGCTTGCCGCGCTCCTCAGTTCGAGCATGTGTTTGAGTTCGGCTGCGCTGGCTCAAGAGCAGCAGCCCGCCGTCCCCGATGCCCCAACGCCCCAGGCTCCCAAGCCGCTTTCCTCAGACGTGACAGGACCGATCGTTCCGGGTAAAGGCGCAGGTGAAACGCCGGCGGGCCCAGATTCTTCTTCGAGTCCTGCGGGCCAGCAGCAGCCTGCGGCCTCCGGCCAAGCCCCCAGCAGCCAGGAGCCCAGCAGCCAGGGCAAAGACCAGATCCAGACCGCACCACCCGAGATGCCGGCCGCCGGTGAAGGCGCATCGAAGATTACCACGTTTATCAGGCATACTACCTTCGTCGATGTGCCCGTTACCGTGAAGGACCCGAAGGGCAAACTGGTCGCAGGGCTCACTTACCGCGACTTCAAGATCTTTGAGAACGACACTCGTTATCCGATCTCCTTTTTCACCACGGACTCTTTCCCGCTTTCGATCGCTTTTGTCATCGACCAGAGCCTTACCTCGGACGTAATGGCCAAGGTCAACAACTCTCTGGGCGCGATCCAAGGCGCTTTGGCGAACTACGACGAAGCAGCGGTCTTCACTTACGGCCATATGACCCAGGAGCGAACAGGCTTTACCGGCGCGCAGAGTGCACGGTTGCCCGCCGTGCTGGCCCTGGCTAAAGAGACCGGGAGCGAGATGCTGGTGCCCATCAACAGCGGTCCTTTTGCCGGCTGCAGCATTACCCAGAACGGCAACTGCGTCGACCCTAACCTGCAAACAGGACGCTCAGCCGGCGGCAATGGGACTTGGTCCACGATTCCCAAGGAGCCCCATACGCTCAACGATGCGATCCTGGCCGCGGCCAAGGAGTTGTCGACGCGCCCCCAGGGCCGCCGCCGCATCATCTTCGTCATCTCCGACGGCAAGGAGTACGGCAGCAAGGCCACCTTCAAGGAGGTGCTGCGCTACCTGGACACCAACAAAATTGCAGTTTATGGCACGCTGGTGGGCGACTCGGCGCGCTGGGGCGAGGGCTATATCAGCCGTCTTCACCTGCCCGGCACGATGTACGACAACCTGCTCGCCAAGTACATTCTGGCCACCGGCGGCGCACCCCAATTTGAGAACGGCGTCAACGGCATCGAAAAAAGCTACGCCACGATCGCCGAAGAGGCGCGCAACCAGTACACGCTGGGTTACTACAGCCATCAGCCATCGATCGACGGCAAGTTCCGCAAGATCGAGGTGCGCGTCGATCGCCCCGGTCTAGAGGTGAGCAACAAGCATGGCTATTATCCCTCGGCGCAGGACTCCCACTAGAGACGGGCTCGGCTTGCGGGACCTTGATTGCCAAGACAGAGACGAAAGGCCTGTGCGCGAGCACAGGCCTTTTCATTGAATGTATCGATTCATGCTATAGAAGCTTCTGGCACGTTATCACTTCAGCACTTCTCTACTTCAGGAACGCGCAGAACAAGAGCGGCAGACGAAGTCTGAAACCTTGAAACCGTGCGGGTTTTCAAATCGGCCGCCGCAGCGGGTACAGACAATGAAACTAGTCTCGGGGTTTGCAGGCGGGGACTGCGGCTGCGTCGCGGCGGCAGGTGGCGCGGGCGCGGCAGTTTGTTGAACCGTTGGTGCGACCGGTGGGTCGGTGATGCCTTTAAGGCCTTCCTTGAAGCCCTTCATGCCTTCGCCCAATCCCTTGCCCAACTCCGGCAAGCGTTTGGCGCCGAAGAGAACGAGCAAAATAATCGCTATGATCAGCAGATGGGTCGGCTGAAATAGATCGCCCATGTTTTTCCTCCGCGCGGCTCAATGCCGCCGCGCTCTTACAGAATTTATTGTCGCACAAAGCCTGATATCCAAGCAGAAACCGGCTTCAGCGAACTGAAATCGTCGAACTTGCTTCCGTGGGAGATCAGAATTCTCTCCCCCGCGCCGCTTTAGTTCACCTGTGCCGGCCGTCCGAGGCGCTCGGTCACCATCACGTAGAAGGTGCGCAGATCTTCTTCATCGCCCACGGTGAGGCGGCGGTAGACCTTGACCAGGGGAAACAGCCGCGAGCCTCGAACGTCGATGGCCGGAACCGCAACCACGCCGCCGGGGTATTGAGTCATCTCCCACGCGCCGGCATAGCGGCGGCGCAGCACTTCTCCCAGATAGCTGCCCCAGAGCCGCACTTCGAAGTCAAGATCCAATTCAGGACTCTCGCCGACCAGCACCAGAATCTCGTCCAGCGTGTCGATTGAGTCCGAGGTAAAATCGAGCCGTTGCTTGAACGCAGACTCAGCCCACTCTGCCGCCGCCCGCGCATAGCCCTCCATCATCGCCCCCAGATCGGGAAAGGTCGACGATTCCAGCCGTTTGCGCAGATCGGTAGAGTTTGTCATCCAATCAGAAAGTATAAGGCAATGCGCCATCCAGAGAGATGCGTCGTTAGATCAGAGAGATGCGTCATAACGTGAGATAGACATGCACTACGGGACGAAGATAGCACCGCTGCCCGGATTTTGTGGCAGACTAAAATCAATTGTGGAGGAATTCCTGTTGAAGACCGTGAAGTTTCTCGCTCTCGCCGCCTTGCTGATTGTAAGCGCTGGAAAGGCTCGTTCCACCGGGCGTGAGATTTATCCAGATCCGGCGCAAGCCAAGGCGGACCTGGCAGCCGCCCTCAAGACAGCCGCCACCAGCCACAAGCGGGTTCTGCTCGACTTTGGCGGCAATTGGTGCGGGGACTGCCAGGTGTTGGACCTCTACTTCCACGACACGGCCAACCGGCCAATCCTGGAAGCGAACTTCGTGCTGGTCCACGTGAACATCGGCATGAAGGACGCCAACCTGGATCTCGCCGAACTGTACGATGTCCCGCTGGACAAAGGAGTGCCGGCTTTAGCTGTGCTCAGCGAACAAGGCAAGCTGCTCTATAGCCAGAAGGGCGGCGAATTTGAAGCCATGCGCCGCATGGAGTCCTCTGCTGTGACGAAGTTTCTGGTGCAATGGAAGCCTGTCCGCGAGGGCTGCTCGGCGGTGATGCTCAACTGCTAGGATTCGTGAATGAATCTCAGGCGATCGGGGCCAGGTGTTTGGTGTTCTGATACGTGTAGACGATGCGGTGGGCCACGGTGATGGTGGAGAGCACGGCGAGCACCCACAGCACCGGCGCCATTGCGCCCCAGTGATAGAAGATGGCGCCGATGATCACCAGAACGATGCGCTCGGGCCGCTCCATGAAACCCACCTTGCATTGGCCGATGAGAGCCTCGGCGCGGGCGCGCGTGTAGCTGACCATGAGCGAGGTCACCATGACAAAGGCCACCAGCACGACATACCTGAAGCGATTAATGCGGCCGTAGTAAACCAGCAATCCGAAGAAGAGCACCACGTCTGAATAGCGGTCGATTACCGAATCAAAAAACGAGCCGAAGACGGTCACCTGGTTGTTGCGCCGGGCGACACGGCCGTCCAGCATATCGAAGGCCCCGGCGGCGAAGATCACGCAGCCTGCGGCGAAGAACATGCGTCCGGCATTGGTGGCGTTGGCATGGCCAAACAGGAATGCGGCGGCGATGTTGATGACGAGGCCGATGAAGGTCAGAGCATTCGGCGAGATGTTGGTCAGCGCCATGCCGTGTACGAGGCGGTCGAGAAGCCATCCGCAAGCACGGCCGAAAGCGCTGGTCCAGGTGATTGCCATCTTGCTTACTTGTGCTCCTGAGGCTGGGCCTGATTCAGGGCCTGACTCAGCTCTGGGCTGGCCTCGGCTTGCGCGGCCGCTGCTTCGGCTTCATCGTGAATCGTGGTCAGCTTCAAAATCTCCAGTTCGCGCTTGCCGTTGGGCGTGACGATGGTCGCGGTGTCGCCCACCTTCTTGCCGACGATGCCGCGACCGATGGGCGAGGTGGTCGAGATCAGCCCTTTGGACACATCGGACTCTTCGCTGGTTACGAGGCGATAAACGATTTCTACGTCTTTGGTGGAGTCGTAGACCACGACCGTCGAGCCGAAGCCGGCCTTGTCTCGGGGAATGTTGGTGAGATTGACGAGCGACAACTCGGCCATGCGGCGCTTCAACTGGCCAAGGCGCGCGTCGACAAAGGTCTGGCGCTGCTTGGCCATGTGGTATTCGGCGTTCTCGGAGAGATCGCCCATGGCCACGGCCTTTTTGATCTCGGCGGGAAGCTCATGCTGGAGCTCGTGTTCAAGGAGTTCGATCTCGGCTAATAGCTGTTTTTTAATGTGTTCGGGCATCGTTTTCCGTGGCGGGGAGCGAGGTTGCTCAATCCGCGAAAGATAAAAAATCTTGTGTTCTGATTATACGCGGGGGAAAGGAAGGGAACAGGGATGAAAGGCCGGCGAAAGGCGGGAATCAATCTCGCTGAATATCCGATTGAGGAATATATGTTTGATGGGGATTTTCCGATTCGGGCGCCGGTTCGACCGAGGCGGGAGCAACGCGAGATGTTTGTTCCATAAAGGACTGCAAAATCAGCGTCGCTGCGACCTGGTCTACGACGCGGCGATGTTTTTGGCGCGCATGACCGGCGTCATACAGAATTTGGTGCGCCTCACGGGTTGTAAGACGTTCGTCCCACAGGTGAATCGCGAGACCGGTCAGCACACCGAGTTCAGCGGCGAAGGCTTGCGTTTTGGCGGCCTGTGAACTCATGTCGCCAGAGAGATGCAGCGGATTGCCGACCACAATACCGGCGACTGAGAACCGCCGCGCCAGCCGCGCGAGGGACCGCAGGTCTTCACGCCGATTGTGGCGCCGCTCAAGCGTAAGAACCGGTTGCGCCGTGAGGCCTAACTCGTCTGACACGGCCACGCCGATGCGGCGGTTGCCGACATCGAGGCCTAGATAACGGGGTTTCGAGGCAGATTCCAGTTTCCAGCTCCTGGGCTCTAGCTTAACGTTTGGCGCGCTCGCCGGGTGGGTTGAAGGGCCGCTCCGCTCCACAGTTTCACAGTTTCACAGGAAATAGGGGGGGTGGGGGGGGGGGTACCTGGAAAACAGGGATTAGGGGCTAGGGATTAGGAAAGGCCCGCGGCTCCGCTCATTGAGCATTCTTCTCTCATGGATCATTCTTCTATTGTGCGCTCGGGGAGGGAAATCATCTGCAAAGTCCCGTTATTTCCGGAAGCGATCTGCTACGGAGGCCGCTAAGATCGTCGCCTGCACCCAACCCCACAGAATTAACAGCCAGCGGAACCAGACCAGGAAGCTATAACTGTTGAACCACTTTAGGCCGTCCAGCCTGCCGTCTTTTGGAAACCACGGCCGCGGCTGGTGTTGCGGGTCGGGCATCCAGCGCTCGTCCATCCCCAGTTTCACCAAGGGAACCGCATTCTCTAGCGTGTAGATGAAGGGCTGGAAGGAGGTGTAATGGACGGAGACGGGCTTGATTGATTCGTCGGGCTTTCTGGGTGCGTCTTTTACGATTTCAAAGTAAGAAGCGATCATGTTGGGCTGCGTCGTTACTGTTTCGATCATCGCTCCGCTTCGCGCGGCACCTGCATAGACAAAGGTACCCAAGACCAGAGTGAGTGCAATCAGGCAACCGATAAGTAGGGGATTCTCCTCAAGCAGCGCAATACCTTTTTTCAGCCATCGCCAGGGAATCCAGCTTTTCTGCGCCTGCAAGCAGCGGAAACGGCGGAGAACGTACTTGGCACCCCTGCTGTCGCCTTTCCTCTCCAGCAAATCCCGGAGTTGCATCCATGGCTGCGGTTTTCTGCACGTGTCCTCCGGTTGGAGGTTAAGCCAGTGAACACGTTCCCGGACATTGAGGGGAAGCTCCTCGCTCAACTTCGGCATTGCAATCTCTTCGTCTGAGGGGCGTACGTGTTGGGTCGCCTCCTCGTAGAACAATCCGTCTAGAATCAGCTTTCCTTTGACCGGCCAGCTCTCTTTGTCGTCGCGGAGATTTTTTACCCTTGCGCCGGTGAGATCGAGGGCTGCATTTTCCGGTTCGCGAATTCCCATCCACATCAAGTCGTCAGCGACCTGCATGTTTCTGCAAACCACCTTGGCCAGCTTCGCGCCTCGGAAATCGAGTTGGCCGCTGATTCGCGTACCCAGGAGCCGAACGGTCCCCAGCGTTTCAAACGGATCACGCAGAAAGACGTCACTATCGATTTTGGCGCCCTCCAAATTTAATGTGACTTTGACACCGTCCAAATTCAAAGCGACGCCCTTGGCATTGAGCATGGCACCATTGCAATCGAGCTCCCCCTCGATCCACGCGCCATTCAGGCGAATCTCACCCTCGGACAGGACGCGCTGAAGACAGAGTGGGCCGTGAATGATGACCCGATCGGCCCAAAGGCCTCCGGAAAGCGACGAATCAAGGATGTGAATCCCCTTTGTTTCCGCAGAGATGAGGTTTATATTTCCTTGAAAGTTGCAGCGTTGCATTACCATCGTCTTCTTGACATGGCATTCTTCGAGGTCGAGCTTACCCGAGATGGTTGCGGCATAGACGCGCAGGCCTTTGGAGTCGATGTGCGGCGCAGTATCGGGATCGGTGGCTAACCAGCGGAGGAAATCTGCGCGGACTTCTGGGCGCGGGGCATTCTCATCGGGGTCGGGCAGGTCTTCGGAGCTGGCGGAGTCGTGCAGGACCCTGAGTTCGGCTGGCGACAGGTTGGGCCGGAAGTGGGTCATTGCCAGGCGGATGAGCTTTTCCTCCCGGATCTTGTCGAGCAGGGTCATTGGAGTGCAGCCTTTCAAAAAGGGGGCTTTGAGGCTTACTGTACACCTAAAGGCAGGCAGCCCACCCGGTACAATCAAGAGAAGGGAACCCGGAAGGCAATTTCTGCGTTTTCTATTAGTCGTGCATGGACCGCACGATTTGGTGGTCGCCGCTGAGTATGTGCGAGCGAGGACGCTCCGACAACAGCCGGTCCAGGGACCGGCCTGGGATTACCAAATCATGCGGTAACGGTACTG
>Ga0187890_10001078_pt1 | contig 19836 bp, 14 predicted proteins | sample June2016WEW_21_1_FD_133005 | JGI IMG/M metagenome (GOLD analysis project Ga0187890, IMG submission 133005) | Peatland microbial communities from SPRUCE experiment site at the Marcell Experimental Forest, Minnesota, USA - June2016WEW_21_10 | ecosystem: Environmental > Terrestrial > Soil >... | reverse complement strand
TGGCGGGCGATCTCGAGGTCCTCTCGGGCATGGACCACGAGCACGGCGGGAGTGGCCCCGTGGCGCGACACCACCCGGTCGCCGACCTCACTTTCGTGTCCTTGCTCGTCGAGCTCGACGCCGAGGAACCCGAGGCCCGCACACGCCCGGTGGCGCAGCCGGGCCGACCCCTCTCCCGCGCCGCCGGTGAACACCAACGCGTCGAGCCCGTCCAGGGCCGCCACCATGGCGGCCACCTCGGCCCGCAGCCGGTGGACGTAGACGTCGAACGCCAATTGCGATCGCTCGTCGCCCTGGTCCGCCGCCGCCAGGACCTGGCGGAGGTCGGCCGACACCCCCGACAGGCCCAGCAGTCCGGCCTGGCGCTCCAGGGCGTCCTCGACCTGGTCGACGGTCAGGTGCTCGTGGCGCAGGACCCACAGCAGCACGCCGGGGTCGATGCTCCCGGCCCGCGTGGCCATGACCAGGCCCTCGAGCGGCGTGAAGCCCATGGTGGTGTCCACCGAGCGGCCCCCCCAGACCGCCGCCAGTGAGGCTCCGGACCCGAGGTGGGCGGTGACGAGGCGCAATGACTCGACCGGGCGGGCGAGGAGCTCGGCCGCCCGGCGGCTGGCCCAGGCATGGCTCAGGCCGTGGAACCCGAAGCGGCGCAGCCCGAAGCCCCGCCAGGCATCAGGCAGGGCGTAGGTTGAAGCTTCGGATGGCATGGTGACGTGGAAGGCAGTGTCGAAGCACGCCACTTGGGGGAGGTCGGGCCACAGGGACTGCAGGCTGAGGATGGCGGCGATGGCGGGAGGATTATGGAGAGGGGCCAGCTCGCCGAGTCGCTCCAGGCGACGTTGCACGCCCGCCTCCAGAAGCAGCGGGCCCGTGAACTCGGGCCCCCCGTGCACGACCCGGTGTCCGACGGCGTCGACAGGGGGAGCGTCTTCCACGGCCCGGCCCAACACCGTGCCCAGCGCGTCCGACTCCGGCAGCGCCAGCTCCGAGTCCATGAGCAACGCATCGTCGTCGGCGAGGACACTGAGCTTCAGACTGCTCGACCCGGCGTTGACCACGAGCACTCGCACGTCCCCACCATGCCAAGGAGGAAACGCACATGCACGACCGGGTCCCCCCGCCCTCACCGTTCACCGCCACGGCCGCTCCGGCCACCGCTGAGGAGCTGACCGAGCTGCACGCCTATTGGCGGGCGGCCAACTACCTGGCCGTCGGTCAGATCTACCTGCTCGACAACCCGTTGTTACGAGAACCGCTGCGACCCGAGGACATCAAGCCGCGCCTGTTGGGCCATTGGGGGACGAGCCCTGGGCTCAATTTCGTCTATGCCCATCTCAACCGGGTGATCAACCGTCGGGCCGCCAACCTCCTGTACGTGTGTGGGCCCGGCCACGGGGGACCCGCCATGGTGGCCAACGCCTGGCTCGAGGGGACCTACAGCGAGCTGTACTCCCACGTGTCGCGAGACGGCCGGGGCATGGCCCGGCTCTTCCGGCAGTTCTCGTTCCCGGGGGGGATCCCCAGCCACGCCGCCCCCGAGACCCCGGGCTCGATCAACGAGGGGGGCGAGCTCGGCTACGGGCTCGCCCATGCCTACGGGGCGGCCTTCGACAACCCCGACCTGGTGGTGGCGTGCGTGATCGGCGACGGGGAGGCCGAGACCGGTGCTCTCGCCACCAGTTGGCACGCCAACAAGTTCCTCGACCCCCTCGGCGACGGGGCGGTGCTCCCGATCCTGCACCTCAACGGCTACAAGATCGCCAATCCCACCGTGCTCGCCCGGATCCCCGCCTCGGAGTTGTCGGCCCTGTTCACCGGGTACGGCTACCACCCCTTGGTGGTCGAGGGCGGCTTCGACGGCGAGGACCCGATGCGCGTGCACGAGCGCATGGCCGTGGCGCTCGACGCCGCCTTCGACGACATCGCCGCCATCTGGGAGCGGGCGCGTTCGGGTGGGCACCGGGACAGGCCGGCCTGGCCCATGATCATCCTGCGCACCCCCAAGGGCTGGACGGGCCCCAGGTTTGTCGATGGCGTCCCCGTCGAGGGGACGTGGCGGGCCCACCAGGTGCCGCTCGGGGAGGTCCGCACCAACCCCGGGCACCTCGCCCAGCTCGAGGAGTGGATGCGCAGTTACCGGCCCGAGGAGCTCTTCGACGAGGACGGGCGCCCCGTGGCCCGCGTCGCGGATCTGGCGCCGGTGGGCGAGCGGCGCATGAGCGCTTCGCCGCACGCCAACGGGGGCACGCTGCTGCGGGATCTCGAGCTGCCCGACTGGAGGGCCTACACCGTGGAGGTCTCCGCCCCGGGCACGACGCGACACGAGGCCACGAGGGTGCTCGGCTCGTTCCTGCGCGACGTGATCCGGGACAACCCGTCGAACTTCCGCCTCTTCGGGCCCGACGAAACGGCGTCGAACCGGCTCCAAGACGTCTTCGAGGTGACCGACCGGGCCTGGGACGCAGAGACGGTGCCCGGGGACGACCACCTGGCCCCGGGGGGCAGGGTCATGGAGGTGCTCTCGGAGCATCTGTGCCAGGGGTGGCTCGAGGGATATCTCTTGACGGGGCGCCACGGCCTTTTCAATTGCTACGAGGCGTTCATCCACATCGTCGACTCGATGTTCAATCAGCACGCCAAATGGCTCGAGTCGGCACACGCCATCCCGTGGCGTCGCTCGGTGGCGTCACTCACCTATCTGTTGTCCAGCCACGTGTGGCGCCAGGACCACAACGGGTTCTCCCACCAGGACCCCGGTTTCATCGATGTCGTCGTCAACAAGAACGCGTCGGTGATCCGGGTCTACCTGCCTCCGGACGCGAACTCCCTGTTGTCTGTCGCCGACCACTGCCTGCGGAGCCGCGACTACGTCAACGTGATCGTGGCCGGCAAACAACCCCAACACGACTGGCTGTCGCCCGACGAAGCCCTGGTGCACTGCACCCGGGGCGTGGGGGTATGGGACTTCGCGTCGAATGACGCCGGATCGGTCCCCGACGTCGTCATGGCGTGCTGCGGCGACGTGCCGACCCTCGAGACCTTGGCCGCGGTGGACATGCTCCACCGGTATCTGCCGGCGCTCAAGGTGCGGGTGGTGAACGTCGTCGACCTCATGCGGCTGCAGCCCGAATCCGAGCATCCCCATGGGATGACCGACAAGGAGTTCGACACCATCTTCACGGTGGACCGACCCGTGATCTTCGCCTACCACGGGTATCCGATGCTCATCCACCGGCTGACCTACCGCCGGACCAACCACGACAACCTTCACGTACGGGGCTACAAGGAACAGGGCACCACCACCACGCCCTTCGACATGGTCATGCTCAACGATCTCGATCGATTCCATCTCGTGATCGACGTGCTCGACCGGGTCCCGGACCTCGAGGTGCCCTCGGCGGCCCTTCGCCAGCAGATGGTCGACGCCCGGCTCGAAGCCCGTCGCTACACCCGCGAGCACGGCGAGGACGCCCCCGAGATCACCGACTGGTGCTGGCCGGGCTGACGCCGGATCGTCTCGGCGCGGCTACGTTCTCGTCGTGGGGGTTCGGGCCGCGGTGTGGGACCTCGGGAGCAGCTCCTTTCATCTCCTTGTCTGTGAGGCGGGGCCCGACAACGCGCTGACCCCCGTCCTGCACCGCAAAGCGCTTCTCAACCTCGGGTTGAGCGTGGGCGCCAGCGGGGACATCCCTCGCGACCGGGTGGCGGCGTCGGTGGCGGCCGCCAAGCGCCTCCGGGCGGGGTTGGCCGAGTCCCGGGCCGAGATCGTGGTGGCCCTGGCCACCGCCGCCCTGCGCGACGCGGCCAACAGCGCCGAGGTGGTCGAACGCCTGGAACGGGTGGTCGGGACCAAGGTCATCGTGCTCGGGGGGGAGGAGGAAGCCCGACTGTGCTTCATCGGCCAGCGCGCCGGGGTGTGGACCGGAGAGGGCGCCACCCTCGGCCTGGACCTCGGGGGCGGGAGCCTCGAAGCGGCCGTCGGCGACGCCCGTCACCTGGCCTTGGCCACGAGCGCCGCGGTCGGTCCGGCCCGCCTGCGTGGTGAGCTCGGCACCGGTGACCCGCTCTCGGTGGCCGATCGGATGGCGCTGGCCGCCCGCACCGCGCAGACGATGGCACCGATCGCCAGAGCGGTCTCGGACTACCCCGGGGTCTCGGACCGGACGGTGGTGAGCGGGGGCACGGTGCGCGCCCTCGCCCGCCTGGCCACCGCACGCGCCCGGCGCCGGCCCTCAGCGGGTCCGGGCGAGGTCAACCAGGTCGAGTTGCCCGCTCATCAGGTCCTCGAGCTCGCCGACCAGTTGGCGGGGCTCGACCTTCGGGCCCGTCTGGCGCTTCCGGGCATGCAGGCCCGGCGGGCGCCCCTGCTGCCGGTGGGCGCGGCCGTCCTGGCCACCGTGGCCTCAGAGCTCGGGGTGGGACGGTTCGTGGTGAGCGAGTGGGGACTGCGCGAGGGGGCGATCCTCGACGCCCTCCATCAGCGCTGAGCGGAGCCGGTCCGTCCCGTGGAATTCCTCGAACACCGGGGCCATTCCCCGTGTGCCGGGGCCCCACAGGTGCGATGCCAGGCCGATGCGGCCTAGGTCGTCGCCTTTTTGCCCAAGATCCTGTTCATCTTGGTGCCACAGGTCGGACACGTTCCCTGCGCAGCCCGCCGCCCGTTGGCGAGCTCCACTTCCTGACCCTCAAACTGCCGCTTTTCACGGCATTTCACACAGTAACCCTCGTACGAAGCCACGCTCGTTCTCCTCACTGTGCGCCCCGCCAGATGTCGAGTCGAAGCTATCCCCGGCCTCCCCGCCACACGCGGATGGTAGGCACGGGCGGGGGTCAGGCCCTTCCCGGTCTCGGGCCGGGCGCTGGCCGGGGTGGCGGGGGATTGCCACACTGGTCCCCGGGCCGCGAGGCGGTGGGGGTGCACTCCGAGCAGAAAAGGAGGCTGTCGTGACGACGGGACACGAAGAACCGGTCATCGCGATCCTGGCGGAGGAGTGGGAAGCCATCGACACCTTGGGGCGGGATCTCGGCGAGGGTGAGTGGGACCTTCCCTCGGAGTGTCCGGGGTGGAGCGTGCGCGACGTGCTCTCGCACCTGATCGGTGTGGAGCGCACCCTGCTCGGCGACGAGGCGCCCCCACCCCTGGCGCAGTTGCCCCCCCATGTCGCCAACGAGCTGGGGGCACGCAACGAGGCGTGGGTGGCGCCTCGACGGTCGCAGCCGGGGCGCGACGTCCTCGAGGAGTTCCGACTCGTGGCGGCGCGGCGTCTTGCGGATCTCCGGTCGTATCCGCCGTCTCGCTTCGACGAACCGGGCCCCAGTCCCGTGGGCGAGGTCCCCTATCGCGAGTTCATGAAGGTGCGGGTGATGGACTCGTGGGTGCACGAGCAGGACATCCGCGTGGCCACGGCCCGGCCCGGTCACGACGTGGGGTCTGCCGCCGAGCTCTCGATGGACCGACTGTGCGCGGCGATGCCCTTTGTCGTGGGCAAGCAGGCCGGCGCCCCCGAGGGAGCCTCGGTCCGCTTCGACCTGCGCGGGTCGTTGCCGCGGCGCATCGACGTCGTGGTGCAAGAGAGCCGGGCGCGGGCCGTCTCGTCGCTCGACGGGCCGCCGACGGCGGGCCTCGACATGGACTTGGAGGTCTTCTGGCGCCTGGCGTGCGGCCGGGTGGACGGGAAAGCCGCTCGCCTCGCCGGGCTCGTCGAGGTCGACGGGGACGAGGAGCTTGGGTTCCGTGTGCTCGACGCGATGGCGTTCATGATCTGAAAGCCCCACCGTCCGTGGCCGACGGCGGGCGTGCGACGGCCGCAGTACAGGGGCTTGTAGACTCTGCCTTCCTTATGCGCGCTACTGCAGAGCCTGTCGAGGGCAATCGGGTTCGTCTGTCGGTCGAAGTCGACGAATCCGAGGTGGACAAAGCGCTCGACGAAACCGTTCGACGGCTGTCCACCCAAGTGCGCGTGCCGGGGTTCCGTCCCGGGAAGGTGCCGCGCCAAGTCCTCGAGGCCCGCATGGGTGGTGCCATCGCCTTGCGCCAGCAGGCGCTGAGCGACGCGTTGCCCGACCTCTATGCGCGTGCCGTGGTGGACACCGAAGTAGACCCCATCGCCGCCCCCGAGATCGACATCAAGTCCGGAGAGGACGGGGGCTCGGTGACCTTCGACGCCGTCGTCGAGATACGGCCCACGGTGTCGATCGCCGGATACGGCGGCCTGCAGGTCACGCTGCCGGGCATCGACGTGAGCGACGAGGAGTTGGCCGCCCAGGTCGACCGTCTGCGGGACCAGTCCGGCGAGCTGTCCTCGGTGAGCCGGGGAGCTCGCGACGGCGATCACGTGTCGATCGACCTCCACGGGACGCGCCCCAAGGGTGAAGACCTCCATGTCGAGGACTACCTCTACGAGGTCGGGAGCGGCGCCGCGGTCGAGGGCCTCGACGAGCAACTGCGGGGCGCCAAGACCGGGGACATTCTGCAGTTCTCCTCAGAGGTACCGAGCGGGGACACCACCGAGCAGGCGGAGATCCGGGTGCTCGTGAAAGACGTCAAGGAGAAGATCCTCCCCGAGCCCACCGACGAGTGGGCGTCCGAGGCGTCGGAGTTCGACACCCTCGAAGCCCTCCAGGACGATCTGCGCGGCCGGCTCCGCCAGTTCAAGGTGGTCCAGGCCCAGCTCGCCCTGCGCGAGCGCACCGTCGAGGCGCTCGTCGGCCTCGTGGCCGAGGACCCGCCCGCGTCCCTCGTGGAGGAAGAGGTCCGGGAGCGCCTCCACGACCTCGGGCACCGGCTCGAGCAACGCCGGCTGACCGTCGAGCAGTTCCTCCAGGCGTCGGGGCGGGCCGAAGAGGACTTGATGGCCGAGATCCGGGCCGACGCCGCTCGTGCGGTCCTTCTGGACCTCGCCTTGCGAGCCCTGGCCGACGCCGAGAACATCGAGGTCACCGACGCCGAGCTCGACGAAGCGGTGGCGGAGATGGCGCAGCAGGCAGGTACGAGCGCGGCCGATCTCCGCCGTCGCCTCGACCGCGCCGGCAGGCTGCCCGCGGTACGCTCCGACAGGAGGAAGGCGAAGGCACTGACCTGGCTCTTCGACCGCGTGGAACTGGTCGACGAGGACGGAAAACCCCTGTCGCGCGACGACCTGCGCGTGGACGTCGCGGCCCAAGGAACAGGTGACGGCGAACCGGGCGGTGCAGAAGTCACCGCCGAGATGGCTGAGCCAGGCGAGCGAGGGAGCGAGGACGTGCAGGCTGAGGGACCATCGACCGAGGAGTCGCAGTCGTGAGCGTCACCGGCGCCGCCCATGGGTACCTGGTGCCCACCGTCATCGAGCAGACGAGCCGGGGCGAGCGGGGATACGACCTCTACTCGCGGTTGCTCAAAGAGCGCATCATCATCCTGGGGACGCCCATCGACGACACCGTGGCCAACCTCATCTGCGCCCAGATGCTGTTCCTCGAGTACGAAGAGCCCGACAAGGACATCCACCTCTACGTGAATTCACCCGGTGGGGACATCACCGCCCTCTTCGCCATCTACGACACCATGAAGTTCGTGAAGCCCGACGTGTCGACCTTCTGCTTCGGCCAGGCCGCCTCGGCGGCGGCGGTGCTGCTGGCGGCGGGGGCCAAGGGCAAGCGATTCGCGCTGCCCCATGCCCGCATCCTCCTGCATCAGCCCTGGGGCGGCGCGGCGGGCCAGGCCAGCGACATCGAGCTGCAGGCCAAGGAGATCATCCGCATGCGTGACCTGCTCAACTCCATGATCTCCGACGACACCGGCCAAGCCGTCGACAAGATCGCCCGTGACACGGACCGTGATTTCGTGATCACTGCCGACGAGGCGGTCGGATACGGGCTGATCGACGAGGTCATCACGACTCGGGACGCCGTGGGTGCAGCCGAAGCCGTCGGCGCGGCGTAGGCTCGGACAGGGACGAAGGGGGAGACGGTGGCGAAGTTCGGGGACGGCGGGGACCTCGTGAAGTGCAGCTTCTGTGGCAAGTCCCAGAAGCAGGTCAAGAAGCTCATCGCCGGACCGGGCGTCTACATCTGCGACGAATGCATCGACCTGTGCAACGACATCATCGCCGAGGAGCTGGCCGAGACGCCGGAGTTCTCGTTCGAGGAGCTGCCCAAGCCCCGTGAGATCTTCGACTTCCTGAACGACTACGTGATCGGCCAGGAGTACGCCAAGAAGATCCTGTCCGTCGCCGTGTACAACCACTACAAGCGGGTGCAGGCGGGCACGGCACAGGCGTCCGAGGTCGAGCTGGCCAAGTCCAACATCTTGCTGCTGGGCCCCACCGGTTGTGGCAAGACGCTTCTGGCCCAGACCCTGGCCCGGATGCTCAACGTGCCCTTCGCCATCGCCGATGCCACCGCGCTCACCGAGGCGGGGTACGTGGGCGAGGATGTCGAGAACATCCTCCTCAAGCTGATCCAGGCGGCCGACTACGACGTCAAGCGGGCCGAGACGGGCATCATCTACATCGACGAGATCGACAAGATCGCCCGCAAGAGCGAGAACCCGTCGATCACCCGTGACGTGTCGGGGGAGGGTGTGCAGCAGGCGCTGCTCAAGATCCTCGAGGGGACCACGGCGTCGGTGCCGCCCCAGGGGGGCCGCAAGCATCCCCATCAGGAATTCATCCAGATCGACACGACCAACATCCTGTTCATCTGCGGTGGGGCCTTCGCCGGGCTCGACAAGATCATCGAGAGCCGGATCGGTCGCAAGGGCATCGGCTTCCGTGCCGAGGTTCGCCGGAGCACCGAGGCTCGCGACAGCGAGGTCCTTCGACACGTCCTGCCCGAGGACCTCATCAAGTTCGGTCTGATCCCCGAGTTCATCGGCCGGCTTCCGGTCGTGGGCGCGGTGTCGAGTCTCGACAAGGACGCCCTCATCCGGATCCTGGTGGAGCCGAAGAACGCGCTGGTGAAGCAGTACCGGCGCGTGTTCGAGCTCGATGGCGTGGAGCTCGAGTTCGGTGAGGACGCCCTGGAGGCCGTGGCCGAGCAGGCGCTGCTGCGTGGCACCGGCGCTCGGGGACTGCGGGCCATTCTCGAAGAGGTTCTCCTCGAGGTCATGTACGACCTCCCGAGCCGTACCGATGTGGGTAAGTGCGTCATCGACCGCGCCGTGGTGCTCGACCGCGTCCACCCGACGCTCGTTCCCCAAAGTGAGCCGGCCAACAAGGTGCGCACGCGCCGGGCCGCTTCCTGAGAAGCCTTCATCTGGCGGTGTCCACCCGCACCGATGACGACGCGTCGCGCCCCGAGCGTGACGACATGGTGGCGTGGCTCGACAGCCACACCGACTACGAGCTGGCCATGCCCACCCGGGTCGGGGCCCCCACCCTCGACCGCATCCGGGCCTGGTGCGATCTGCTCGGCGATCCCCAACGGTCGTGCCCCGTGGTCCACGTCACGGGCACCAACGGCAAGGGGTCGACCGCCAAGATCCTGACCGAGCTCTTCATGGCGGACGGGCTCACCGTCGGCACCTATACGAGTCCCAATCTGGCCCGTGTCAACGAGCGGCTGATGCGCAACGGCGAGCCCATCGACGATCTCGAGCTGGCCGAGGTGCTGGGGGCGCTGGCGGCGATCGAGCCGATGCTGGGGGAACGGTCGACCCGCTTCGAGATCCTCACCGCAGCCGCCTTCCGGTGGTTCGCCGACAGTCCCGTGGACGTCGCCGTCGTCGAGGTCGGCCTGGGGGGCACCTGGGACGCCACCAACGTGGTCGACCCCGACGTGGCCGTGATCACCAACGTGAGCTACGACCACGTCGAGATCCTCGGTCCCACCCTGCGCGACATCGCCACCGAGAAGGCGGGCATCATCAAGCCGGGGTGCCGGGTCGTGGTGGGCGAGACGGACCCCGAACTGCTCGGGGTCTTCCTGGCCCGCGCCGAGGAGTGCGGCGCGGCGGAGACGTGGGTGCGCGGCGTGGAGTTCGAGTGCCTGTCGAGCCGGGTGGCGGTGGGCGGACGCCTTCTCGACCTGCGCACCCCGGGGGCGCAGTACCCCGAGGTGTACCTCTCGTTGCACGGCGCCCACCAGGGCGACAACGCCGCCTGCGCGGTGGCCGCCGCCGAGGCATTCTTCGGGGCCCCGCTCGCCCCCGACGTGGTCGAGCATGCGCTGGGCACGGTCCGGGTCCCGGGGCGATTCGAGATCGTGAGCCGAACGCCGGTGATCGTCCTCGACGGCGCCCACAACGTGGCCGGGGCCCACGCCCTGTCGAAGGCCCTGCGATCCGAGCTCACCCTCGGCGACGACACGGTGGTGGTGATCGGGATGCTCCAGGGTCGCGATCCGAGCGCCATGCTCGAAGCCTTGCGCCCGGCCGGGCTGGCGACCGTGGTGGCGTGCACGGCGCCCTCGCCCCGGGCGCTGCCGGCCGCATCGATCGCCGAGGCGGCCCGGGCCCTGGGCTTTGCCGCCGTGGCCGCCGATACCGTGGCCGACGCGCTCGAGCTGGCCCGGGCCCGGCTTTCGCCCGACGGGACCCTGGTGGTGACAGGCTCGCTGTACGTGGTGGCCGAGGCCCGGGCGCTGCTGCTCGGATCGACTGAATTCGCCGACCCCGATAGCCTCTCCGAGCCATGAACCGCACCCTGGTCATCTGCAAGCCCGATGCCGTGGAGCGTGGTCTGGTGGGTGAGCTCGTGGGTCGGTTCGAGCGCAAGGGACTGCGTCTGGTGGCGGCGGAGTTGCGCCGTATCGACGAGGAGACCGCCGCAGAGCACTACGAAGAGCACCGTGACAAGCCCTTCTACGGCGATCTGGCGCGCTTCATCACGCGGTCGCCGTCGATGGTCCTCGTGGTGGAGGGCCCCGAGGACACCTGGCGCATCGTGCGCACCATGATGGGGCCGACGAACCCCGCCGAGGCGCCTCCGGGCACGATCCGCGGCGATCTGGGAACGTTGCTCACCGAAAACCTCGTCCACGGTTCGGACTCTGCGGAGTCCGCGGCGCGCGAGATCAAGATCTTCTTCCCGGCGTTGGCCTGACGGCGCGAGGGGCCCTCGGTGACGGTGGTATCACCTGTGAACCCCCTCCCACCTCGCCTTGTGTGCTAGAGCACAGTCCCGTAGCCTGGACGTGACCCCCCAGTAACAGAGGCGGGAGGCCGCCCGGTTTCGGCGACGGTCCCCGCTCCATCAAGAGGTAGATCGACGCCATGCGGGACAACCGGTTTTTCTTGCTCGGACGCGACATGGCCGTCGACCTCGGCACCGCGAACACGCTCGTGTACGTGCGCGGTCGCGGCATCATCTTGAACGAGCCGTCGGTGGTGGCGGTCAACGTCAAAGACGGTCGGCCCCTGGCGGTAGGGGCCGAGGCGAAACGCATGATCGGGCGCACGCCCAGCCACATCCAGGCCATCCGGCCTCTGAAGGACGGCGTGATCGCCGACTTCGAGATCTGCGAGAAGATGCTGCGCTACTTCATCCAGCGTGTCCACCAGCGCCGCTTCGCCAAGCCGCGCATGGTGATCTGTGTTCCGTCGGGCATCACCGGTGTCGAGCAGCGGGCGGTCATGGAGGCGGCGGAGTACGCCGGCGCCCGCAAGGCGTACATCATCGAGGAGCCCATGGCCGCCGCCATCGGTGCCGGCCTGCCGGTGCACGAGCCCACGGGCAACATGGTCGTCGACATCGGGGGTGGGACTACCGAAGTGGCCGTCATCTCCCTGGGGGGGATCGTCACGAGCCAATCGGTGCGTATCGGCGGTGACGAGCTCGACGAGGCGATCATCTCCTACATCAAGAAGGAGTACAGCCTGGCGTTGGGCGAACGCACCGCCGAGGAGATCAAGATCGCACTGGGTTCGGCCTTCGCGCTCGAAGAGGAGCTCCACGCCGAGATCCGCGGCCGCGACCTGGTGACGGGGCTCCCCAAGACGGTGGTGGTGTCGACCGAGGAGATCCGCAAGGCCATCGACGAGCCGGTGTCGGCCATCATCGACGCCGTCAAGGTGACGCTCGACAAGACCCCGCCCGAGCTCGCCGCCGACATCATGGAGCAGGGGATCGTGCTCACCGGTGGCGGCGCCCTGCTCCACGGCCTCGACGCCAGATTGCAGGAGGAGACGGGCATGCCCATCGTGGTCGCTCGGGATCCCCTCAACTGCGTAGCGATCGGGAGTGGCCAGTGCCTCGAGGAGTTCGAAGCGCTCAAGCAGGTCCTCATCACGTCTTCTGCCGGGTGATGGCCGCCCGCGCCAGGCGCGGTCCCCGCATCGCCATCGCAGATCGGGACCGGTTGTCCCGAAGGGCGCGCCCCGGCGGAGCCGGCACCCCTTCCTGAGAGGCTTCCGGCATGCCGAGGAGGACACGGCGCGCGCGGCGGGCTCGGCGGGGCATGACGATCGGGCTGCTCGTCCTGGCTTCGATCGCCATCATCACCGTCGACTACCGGGGCCAGGCCCATGGCGTCATCTCGGGGGCCAAGCGCGCCGCCCATGACGCCTTCGCGCCCCTCCAGCGGGGGGTCGACGAGGTGGTGCGCCCGGTGGGCAGCTTCTTGTCGGGAGCCGTGCACGGTGGTGACCTCGAGTCCCAGAACGCCAAGCTGCGCGCCGAGATCGGTGCGCTGCAGCGGCAGACGCTCGAGACCCAGGCCACCCGCAACGCGCTGCGCGCCCTCGAGCAACTCGACCACCTGCCCTGGGTCGGCTCGATACCGACGGTGACCGCACAGGTCACCGCGCTGGGCGCGTCGGACTTCGCCGCCACCGTGCAGCTCAACAAAGGGACCACGAGCGGCGTCGCCGTCGGCATGCCGGTGGTGGGCGGGGCGGGCCTCGTCGGACAGGTCATCGAAGTGTGGTCGTCGGGATCGACGGTGCGACTCATCACCGACGCCGGCTCGTCGGTCGGTGTTCGCTTCGGTTCGGGGTCCGACCTCGCGCTCCTCCAGGGGTCGGGCCTGGGCAGAAAGTTGGCGGTGAACCTGATCGCCCCGGGGACCTCGCTGCACAAGGGGGAGATCCTCACCACCAGCGGGCTGCAGAACGCCCAATACCCCGCAGACCTCCCCGTGGCCGCCGTCACGTCGTTCTCGTCGACGCCGTCGGCCACCCAGGAGACGGTGTCGGCCCGACCCCTCGCCGACCTGGGCGTCTTGCAGTACGTCGAGGTCCTGCAGTGGCAGTCCTCGCCATGACGGGCCCGGCCGCCACCACGCGCCTCGGGGGCGCCCTCACCACCGCGGACGTGGCCCGCTCCACGATCGTCATCGTGGTGGTGCTCCTCGTCCAGCACACCCTGCTCGACCTGGTGGTGGTGGACGGGGCGCACCCCGACCTGATGCTGCTCCTGCCCGTGGCGGCGGGGTACGCGGCGGGTCCCGATCGGGGGGCGGTCTTCGGGTTCATCACCGGCCTCGTCGCCGATCTGTTCCTCCCCACCCCCTTCGGCCTCTCGGCCCTGATCGGCTGCCTCCTCGGCTTCGCCACCGGGACCGCCACGCGGGGACTGGTGCGCAGCTCGTGGTGGCTGCCCCCGGTCGTCGCCGCGGTGGCGACCGCCGCAGGCATGGGGGCCTACGCCATCCTGGGGGCCGTGCTCGGCGATCCCGCCATGCTCAGGACGTACCTGGTGCCGGCCTTGGTGGTGGGGACGCCGTCCGCCGCGCTGTTCGCCGTGCCCCTGCTGCGCTTGGTGGCGTGGGGGGTGCCCGAGCCGGGGCCGGGCCATGGGGCTCCCCCGGGTGGGGGCCTGCGGTGAAGATCCGACGGCGACGCTTCGCCCTCAAGCTGCGCAGCGCCGATACACCCCGACGACCCCCTCGCCCGCCTCGGGCCGCGGGGGGCAGGCTCCGGCACCCGTGGCGGGGCGCCCACTTCTATCCGAGGCCCAAGGCGCCACGCCCGGCTCGGAGCCAGGAGCCCACGGGGCCGCGCATGCGTCCCCGTCGCACCGTCGTCGACCGGGTGATGGCGGTGAGCGAGCCCTCCGCACCGCGCACGGTGATCCGGCTGCGGGTGCTCGGGGTGGTGGTGGCGGCCCTCTTCTCGCTCATGTTCATCCGGTTGTGGTACCTCCAGGTCCTCGACACCTCGGCGTACTCCAAGACCGTGACCGCCAACCAGATCCGCAAGGTCGAGGTGGCCGCCCCGCGCGGGCTCATCACCGACCGCAACGACAACATCATCGTGGGCGACCAGGTGACACAGGACATCACCTTGTCCAGGGTGTCGGCCCAGGAGCACCCCGCCGTGGTGGGACAGCTCGCCGCGCTGCTCGGGATGACCCCGGCCCAGATCGAGGCCGACCTCGCCAACGTCCAGTACAGCTTGTACAAGCCCGTGCCCATCCTCGAGAACGCCCCGCTCTCCGACGTCCTCTACATCGGCGAGCACGCCTCGATGTTCCCCGGGGTGTCCACCGTGGCCGACACCAACCGGACCTATCCCCTCGGCCAGACCGGCGTGCAGATGCTCGGCTACGTGGGCCAGATCACGGCCGCGCAGCTCCAGGCCAATGCGTCCCAGGGCTATCAGCTCGGCGACCTCTTCGGACAGAGCGGGCTCGAGGCGCAGTACCAGTCGGCCCTGCGGGGCCGTCCCGGCGTGGACGACGTCGAGGTGGACGCGCACGGACAGGTGGTGGGCAGTCTGGGCGAGACCCCACCGACCGGCGGCGACGACGTCGTCACCAACATCGACGCCGGGCTCGAGCAGACCCTGCAGCAGGGACTCGACGCCGAGATCGCCTCGCTGCACGGCAAGTCCACCGAAGGTGCGGCGGTGGCCCTCGACCCCCAGACCGGTGCCGTCCTGGCCCTCGTCTCGACGCCGACCTACGACCCCACGTGGTGGACCAACGGGATCTCTTTGGCGCACTTCCACGAGATCGAGGCCACGGGCGGGCTGAACAACAACGCCATCCAGGGCCTCTACACCCCGGGGTCGACCTTCAAGCTCGCCACGGCCACCGCCGCGCTGCAGACCGGGCTCATCACCCCGGGGTACACCTACAACGACACCGGGGCCTACACCATCCCGGGGTGCGCCACGGGTGGGGCGGGGTGTGCGACCTATCACGACAACGAGGGGGAGGTGGGGGGCAGGGTGAACGTGTCCCAGGCGCTCACGGTGTCGAGCGACATCTTCTTCTACAACCTGGGCGTGCAGTTCTGGGACGACTACAAAGCCAACGGACGCTTCGGCGAGTACCCGATCCAAGACACCGCCGCCCAGTACGGGTACGGGGACGTCACGGGCATCGACCTCCCCGACGAGACCCACGACGCCCGGGTGGACTCGCAGAAGGTCGTGGATCGAGAGCACGCCCAGGACCCCAAGGACTACCCGGACAACTTCTGGGGCACCGGGAGCAATCTCGAGATGGCCTTCGGCCAGGGCGGCACGGTGATCACCCCCATCGAGCAGGCCGTGGCGTACGCAACCTTCGCCAACGGGGGGACCCGGTACGTCCCGGAGGTGGCGGCCGGCCTCGTCAACGCGCACGGCAAGGTGGTGAAGACCGTGGCTCCCAAGGTCGCCGGCCACATCGCCATCTCGCCGACCAACTACCAGGCCCTGCTGGCGGGCTTCGAGGGCGTCGTGCAGAACGCCAAGGGCACCGCGGCGGGCGCCTTCACCGGCTTCCCCCTGTCCAGCTTTCCCCTGGCGGGCAAGACGGGGACGGCCACCACCAACGAGCAGCAGCCCAACTCGTGGTTCGTGGCCTGGGGCCCGGTGCCCGATCCCCAGTACCTGATCGCCGTGGTGGTCCAGGGTGGTGGGCTGGGGTCCCAGGCCGCGGCCCCGGTGGTGCGGGAGGGTTTCGACTACCTGGTGGCCCACCCCGAGTCGCCCACCCACCTCGCCCCGGCCACGACCCCGGCGACCCCATTGCCCCCACCCACCACAACGACGACCACGTCGCCGGGACGGAGCACGTCCGGTGGCACGGCCCGGTCCACCCCGACGACGACCGCCCCCTCCACGAAGCGGGCCCTGGCCTCCCCACGGCGCCGACCGGGACGGGCCGCGCTCTAGACTCGGCGCCCACATGACTTCTCTGTGGCCACGGATCGAGCCTCTCCTGGCCCAGGTCACGAAGCCCGCCCGGTACATCGGTGGTGAGCTCGGGGCGCGCCGGCCCTCGCACGGGCCCGAGCGGGTGGCCTGGCTCCTTTTGTATCCCGACACCTACGAGATCGGGCTGCCCAACCAGGGCCTCCAGATCCTGTACGAGATCCTGAACGAACGCGACGACGCCGTGGCGGAGCGGGCCTACGCACCGTGGACGGACATGGAGGCGGCCATGCGGGCCGCCTCGGTCCCGTTGTTCTCGTTGGAGGGCAGTACCGCGGCAGGGGAGTTCGACGTCCTGGCCTTCAACCTCTCGGCCGAGCTCACCTACACCAACGTCCTCAACATGATCGACCTGGCCGGGGTGCCCGTGCGGGGCGACCAGCGCGACCCGTCGCACCCCGTGGTGGTGGCGGGGGGCCACTGCGCCTTCAACCCCGAGCCCCTGGCCGACTTCGTCGACGCCTTCGTGCTCGGCGACGGCGAGGAGGCGGTCGGGGACCTCACCGAGGTGATCGGGGTCTGGAAGCGGTCCGGAGGGGCGCGCCACGACCTCCTCCGCAGCCTGGCCGGTGTGCCCGGGGTGTATGTCCCCTCGTGCTACGAGGCCCACTTCGACGGGGGCCGTCTCACCGGCGTGACCCCTCGGTACGCCGGTGTCCCGAAGCGGGTGGAGAAGCGGACCATCGCCGATCTGGGGGAGTGGCCCTATCCCAAGCAGCAGCTCGTCCCGCTGATCGAGGTCGTCCACGACCGCCTCAACGTCGAGGTGTTCCGGGGATGTACGCGCGGGTGTCGCTTCTGCCAGGCGGGGATGATCACCCGGCCCGTGCGCGAGCGCCCCGCCGAGCAGGTCGACCAGATGGTGCGGGACGGCCTCGACCGCACGGGCTACGACGAGGTCACCCTCACGTCGCTGTCGAGCGCGGACTTCTCGGGCATCGGTGAGGTGGTGTCCAAGGTGATCAACGACCCCGAGTGCTCGGGCCAGGTCTCGGTCAGCCTCCCCAGCCTGCGGGTGGACGCCTTCACCGTGGGTCTGGCCGCGGAGATCCAGAAGGTGCGCCGTACCGGGCTCACCTTCGCTCCCGAGGGCGGGACCTGGCGGATGCGCCAGGTCATCAACAAGCTCATCCGCGAGGAGGACCTCTACGCCGCGGTCGACGCCGCCTTCTCCCAGGGTTGGAGGCGGGTCAAGCTCTACTTCCTCATCGGGTTGCCCACCGAGACCGACGAGGACGTCCTGGGCATCACCCGGCTGGCCGGCGCCTGTGCCGACATCGGTCGGCGCTATCACCCCAACGTGACCGTCACCGCCTCGGTGGGAGGGTTCGTACCCAAGGCGCACACGCCCTTCCAGTGGTTCGGCCAGAACACCATGGAAGAGCTCCGGCGCAAGGTGGGGTTGTTGAAGGACGCGGCGCGCGGCACGCGGGGCCTGACCCTGCGCTGGCACGATCCCGAGGCGACGGCGGTGGAGGGCCTCGTGAGCCGGGGCGACCGCCGCATGGGCGCGGTCATCGAGCACGTCTGGCGCCGTGGGGGCACGTTCCAGGAGTGGTCCGAGCACTTCGACCTGGATCTGTGGACCACCGGCCTGGAAGCGGCGGGACTGGACTTCGACGACACCGTGTACCGCCACCGCGCCGAGGACGAGGTCTTGGCCTGGGACCACGTCTCGGCCGGGCTGCACCGGGACTTCTTGTGGCAGGACTTCCAAGAAGCCCTGGCCGAGCACGGCCTCGAGGACTGTCGCTGGACCCCGTGCTACGACTGCGGGGCCTGCACCGGGCTCGGGGTCGAGCACATGGTGGCGTCGGCCGTCCCCCCGGCGGGGGGCAGCCAGGGCACGGGCCAGGACCTGGCCTCGGGGGGGACCGTGCCGGTCCGCTTCCTCGAGAGGGCCGGGTCGCTCAGCGCCGCCGGTGGGACCCGAGAGGGCGTCCGGTGAGGATCCGCGCCCGCTTCACCAAACTCGGCCGGGTGCGGTGGACGAGTCACCGCGACGTGGCCCGGATGTGGGAGCGGGCCCTGCGCCGGGGCCGGGTGCCGGTGGCCTACACCGAGGGGTTCACCCCCCGCCCCCAGCTCAGCTTCGGGTTGGCCCTCCCCACCGGGTGCGAGTCGGTGGCGGAGTATCTCGACATCGCCCTGGACAGCGCCCTCGAGCCCGCCGACCTGGCGCGAGAGGTGGGCTCGATGTTGCCCGACGGCGTCGACGTCGTGGCCGCCGGTGTGCTCGAGCCCGGCACCAACTCACTCCAGGAAGACGTGTCCTCGTGTCTGTGGGAGATCCATGTCCCGCGCGTGGCCCCCGAGGACCTCGACGTGGCGATCGAGCGCGCCCTCGACGCCCCGACCCTCCCCATCCGGCGCGAGCGCAAGGGACGTGACGTGGTCGACGACCTCCGTCCCTCGGTGTTGGCGCTCTCCTGTGCCGGTCCCGACGCGGGCGGCGCCCTGCTCCGAGCGGAGCTGGGTACCCGACCGCGCGGTGTTCGTCCTTCCGAGCTGGCCCAGGCCCTGGGCGTCGAGCTCGGACTTGCCCGCAGAACCTGTCAATGGATCGAGCGCGACGGCTCCCGCTGGGAGCCTCTCATGGTGGACCCTTCGGGGATCACCGTCCCGTGGGAGCGCGCCTCGTGAATAGTTCGAGAAGGGATCGTCCCCATGTCCGATACCACCGCGGAGCAGCCGACGGCGGAGCCACCCGGCTCGCCTGCTGCCCACCCGCCCACCGACTCCGGGGCGCCACACGCCCCCGAAGGGGTCGACGTTTCCCTGCCCCGGGGGTCCGGGGGCACCACCGACCTGCTCGGGGATCGAACCTCATCTGAGAGCACCGGGGCCGGCGACGTCATCTCCGATGACGCCGGCGCCTCCGATGGCGGGGCGTCGGGTGACGCCTCCTCGCCGGCGCGACCTCCCTCGGCCAACGCCCGCCGACGGCGCAAGCGCCCGGCCGGGGCCCGCCCGGCGGGCACGGGGAGTGGTGAGGGCCCGGCGGATCCCGATGACGACGACAGCCGGCCCGTAGAGGGCGACGAGGGGTCACCCTCGGCGCCGGCGGGCGCCGACCCGGTGCCGAAGGTGGGCGACCGCAAACGGCTCCCCGAGCCGCCCCGGATCGGTGACACCCGGCCGGCCCGCCCCCAGGCCGCGCCGGTGATGCCGGTGCCGGTGACGCCCATCGCCCCCAAGCCGGTCAAGGCCCCGAGACCGCCACGGAACGCCCCGGTGGCGGCGGAGTCGGCGACCGAGGACCAAGACGACCAGGACGGCGCCGAGACCAAGGCGTCGGGGGGGAGGTCCCGCCGGCGCAGCGGCCGGGAGCGTCGGGGCCGTCCCGTGGGCCGCTACCTCATGTGCGTCCATGTCCGCCCCCACGCCACCCAGATCGCCGTGCTCGAAGGCCGGACCCTCGTCGAGCACTACGTGTCCCGGTCGGCCGATGACGCCGCCCAGATCGACGGCAACATCTATCGGGGCCGGGTGCAGAACGTCCTGCCCGGCATGGAAGCGGCGTTCATCGACATCGGAACCCCCAAGAACGCCGTGTTGTACCGGGGCGACGTTCGCTACGACGTCGAGGACGTGGAAACGGCCAAGAGTGCGTCGCCACGCATCGAAGAGATGCTCCGGCCCGGCCAGGTGATCCTGTGCCAGGTCACGAAGAACCCCATCGGCGCCAAAGGGGCCCGCCTCACCCAGGAGGTCTCGCTGCCGGGCCGTTTCGTGGTCATGGTCCCGAACTCCTCGGCCTTCGGCATCTCCAAACG
>Ga0187890_10001076_pt1 | contig 19851 bp, 17 predicted proteins | sample June2016WEW_21_1_FD_133005 | JGI IMG/M metagenome (GOLD analysis project Ga0187890, IMG submission 133005) | Peatland microbial communities from SPRUCE experiment site at the Marcell Experimental Forest, Minnesota, USA - June2016WEW_21_10 | ecosystem: Environmental > Terrestrial > Soil >... | reverse complement strand
CGAGGTTGGCATGATCGGAATCGGCCCACATGCCGATCTTCTCCGCCGTCGACGCGCCTGCATGTTTCACCTGATCGGCAAAGGACTGGACGATCTCTGGATCGGCGCCGGCGATGATTGCTTCGAGCTGCTCAAGCGCCTCGCGCTCCGTCGGCCGCTGGATCACGAAGCCGTTGAGACCGAATTTCACCGTTCGGCCTTCCGCCTTGGCGAGCGCGCGGACCTCATCGATCTGCTCCTTGGCGCCTTCGACCGAATTGCCGTTGATGAAATACCAGTCGGAGTATTTCGCCGCCATTCGGCGCGCCGCCTTTGAATTGCCGCCCTGGAATATCTCGGGATGAGGCTGCGAGATCGGGCGCGGCTTCAGCCAACCCTCGTTGATGCGGTAGAAATCGCCTTTGAAGGTGAGCGAGTCCTGGGTCCAAAGACCCTTGAGCACCTGAATGAATTCTTCCGAGCGACGGTAGCGCTCGTCATGGTCGAGCCAGGGTTCGCCGAACGCGCGAAACTCATCCTTGAACCAGCCCGTCAGGATGTTGATGGCGAAGCGGCCCTTCGAATAGACGTCGATCGTCGCGCCCATCTTCGCAACCATAGCCGGGTGCCAGAATCCGGTATGCACCGCGCTGATCAGTTTGAGGCGTTTGGTCTGGGCAGCGAGAACCGCGGTGCAGGTGACCGCCTCCTGCTGCAATTCGCAGCCGTGGCTTGCGATAAAGCGAGCCGGCGCCAGCCCGTATTCGAACCCAAGCTGTTCAGCCGTCTGCGCGAGGCCGGCGTTGTAGTCGAGGCTCCAGTCGGTTCGCTGCGGAATGTTGCTGATGACGAAACCGCCGCTGCCGAGCGGCATCCAGTATCCAAAGCGAATGGCCATGACGCGATCCCTTGTGGTCGAGTGAAGAGTTTCAGTGCAGCGCCGGGGATGCAGGGCTGGTATGGACGATCCCGCCGCCCAGATAGAATTCCTTGACGTCGTCGCGCGCGATAAGCTCGGCCGCGGTCCCGGAGATCGCGACGCGGCCGTTCTCCAGCACATAGCCATAGTCGGCAAAGCGCAGCACCAGGTTGGCGTTCTGTTCGGCCAGCAGAAAGCTGACACCGTCGTCCTTGTTGAGCTGGCGGATGATCCCGAAGATCTCCTCCACGATGATCGGCGCGAGCCCCATCGATGGTTCGTCGAGCAGCACCAGCACCGGTCGCGTCATCAGCGCGCGCCCGATCGCAACCATCTGCTGTTCGCCGCCCGAAGTAAGACCGCAGCGGGATTTGCGCCGTTCCTTGAGGCGTGGAAACCAGGTGTAAATACGCTCAAGATCGTCTTCGAGCGCACGGCGGCTCGGCCGGCGCAGGAAGCCCCCGGTCAGGAGGTTCTCCTCGACCGTGAGCTGGGGAAAGACATGGCGGCCCTCAAGCACCTGGACCACGCCCTTGGCGACGAGATCGGCGGGATGAAGATACCGCGTCGTCTGGCCGCGCCAGGTAATCGTGCCGCGGCTCAGCGACCCGCGTTCGGATGGCAGCAGGTTGGAGATCGCCTTAAGAGCCGTCGTCTTCCCGGCGCCGTTGGCGCCGAGAAGTGCTACGATCGAACCCTGTTCGACCTTGAGCGACACACCGCGCAAAGCCAGGAGCGCCTGACCATAGAGCGCCTCGATATCATCGACCTCGAGAAAAGACGTTATGGTCATGGCGGATCCTTGCGGCTCATCAGTTGGTGGCGTCGCGGAGCACGATGCCCTTTTCCTTGGCGTAGGCTGCAGCGCGCTCGTAGATCAGCGGCAGCAGCAGATCGCGGTCGGACTTCACCCAGCCGTCGGACACCACGTTCCACTTCTCGCCATCCCACTGCAGGACCTTGCCGGCGCCGCCGCCTTCATGATCCTGGACCGAGAGCTTGAGCGGCTGCTCGAGACCGGTGGCGCCGAGTTCAGCGAGACGCTTCTCGGAGAGATCGAGATGTTCGAGGCCCCATTGCGCCTCTTCGCCGTTGATCGGGTGCACGCCGAAATGTGCCTGCGCGGTGCGGATCGCTTCCACCGCGATGATCGCCTCGTCGACCCCCGAATTATAGTAGACCGAGCCGAAGCTCTTGGGGTCCTTGAGATCGCTCAGACCCTTGTCGAGAATGTACTTCTTGAGCTTCTGGTGGATCTCGAAGTTGCTGCCGGCAGGAAACGGCGTGATCGCCAGATAGCCCTTGGCGACGGCTCCGGCAGGACGCACATCTTCTTCCGAACCAGACCAGATGCCACCGATGATGTGATCGACCGGGAAGCCGACCTTGGCGGCCGTCTTGATCGCCACCGGCGTCATCACGCCCCAGCCACGCAGGAAGACCCAGTCCGGCTTGAGCTGACGAATCTTCGCCCACTGCGCAGACTGGTCATTGCCCGGATGCGGCACCGGGATCTGGATGTCCTCGAAGCCGTAGGTCTTGGCCAAAAACGCGAGGGGGACCTGCGTCTCCTTGCCGTAGGGCGAGTCGTGATAGACGGTCGCGATCTTGAGGCCCTTGAGCTTGTCCTTACCGCCGGCCTTTGCCGCGATGAAATTGATCGCCGAGGATGCCTCGCTCCAGAAGCTGAACACGGTCGGGAAGCTGTAGGGGAAAACGCGTCCGTCGATCGCCTCGGTGCGGCCGTAAGCGATGGTGACCAGCGGAATCTTGTCAGCAACCGACTTTTCGGTGAGTGCCTTGGAGATCGGGTCGCCGTGCGGCAGGAAGATCGGTACTGGCGAGCCATTCTTGCCGCCCTTCACGCGCTCATAGCACTCGACGCCTTTCTCGACTTCCCAGTTCGTCTCGCATTCATCCCAGACCAGCTTGATGCCGTTGATGCCGCCCTCGACCTCGTTGATATAGCGGAAATAGTCGATTTCGCCGGCCCAGACCGGAATGCCGCTCGACGCATAGGCGCCGACCCGGAACGTCGCGAGCGGGAAATACTGCGTCTTCGCGTCGTCCGCGAAAGCCGCGACGCTGGCGGCGAACGAGAGCCCGACGGTCGCGGCTGCGACCGCTCTCCTGAGATTTTGCATATGGAAGAAAGTTCTTTGCAAGGACATCGCACGTCTCCGTTGGTGATCGAGATGTTGGGAAGGTCTGTCGCGCTCAGGGGGCAGTTCGCCTCGCGAGCCATTGTCTGCATCGCGACAGCAATGCCGCGAGGCCGTTCGGTTCCTTGATCAGGAACCAGATGATGAGGCCGCCGAAGAGGGCCTTCTGGAAGTTCTCAAGCTGTCCGGCATCGATAGCGCCGCCGAGGGGCCCGGATATGACATGATCGAGCAGGATCGGCAGCAGGACCATGAACGCCGCGCCGAGATAGTTGCCGACGATGCTGCCCATGCCCCCAAGGATGATGATGAACATGACCTCGAACGAACGGTCGAGATTGAAGCTGCGTGCATCGACCGTGCCGAGATAGGCAAAGGCCCAGAGCGCGCCGGCAATTCCGATCACAAGCGAGCTGACGAAGAAGGCCTTGAGCTTTCCCGATGCGACCGGAATCCCGATCACCGATGCGGCGGTGTCCATGTCGCGAATCGCCATCCAGGTGCGCCCGGTCTGGCTATGCACGAGCCGGATGGCGACCGCCGTCACGATTGTGACCGCAGACAGAGTCAGAAGATAGCGGCCGACGGGCCCCGAGAGGTCGTGACCAAGGATGGCAAGACGCGGCGCGGATATCGAGCTGGACGTCGAATAGTTCGAGAACCAGCCGAACTGATTGAAGAGCCACTCGAGAAAGAACTGCGTCGCAAGTGTCGAGGCGACGAGATAGAATCCCTTGATGCGAAGGCTGAGCAGGCCGGCGGCCATCCCCACCAGACCAGCGATGACGCCGCCCAGCAGCAAGCTGACAGGCAAAGGAAGTTGCGGCAGCCGCAGCAGCAGATTGTAGGTCGCGTAGGCGCCCACCGACATGAAGCCGCCGGTTCCAAGCGAGGCCTGGCCGGCGTATCCCATCAAGAGGTTCAGCCCGAGGCCGGCAAGCGACAGGATCAGAAACGGAACAAGGATCGCGTTCAGCCAGTAGTCGTTGGCGAGCAGCGGTACGCCCACAAAAACTACGAGTGCGGCAACTGCGAACCCAATCCAAACTCTGCTGCGCGGCCGGACGGGCGCACGCGCTGGCGCGAAGTCGGCGACCTCGGCGGAACTTATTAACGTCATGGATCAGATCCTTTCGATGGCCGCTTCGCCGAACAGGCCGGCCGGACGAATGAGCAGGAAGATCACGGCGAGCGCATAGGCGAACCAGGTGGACACGCTGCCCCCGAGCAGGCCGCCGAGATAGATCTCCGCGAGGCTGTCACCGGCGCCGACGATCAGCCCGCCGACGATCGCGCCTGTGATCGACGTAAATCCTCCGATAATGAGCACCGGCAGCGCCTTGAGGACGACAAGGGTAAGCGCGAACTGCACGCCCTGACGCGCTCCCCACAACAGGCCGGCCACGAGAGAGACGAAGCCGGCGACGCCCCAAACGATCTGCCAGAGGGTCTGCAGCCGGATGCCGATCGACAATGCCGCCTGCGGGTCATCGGCGATGGCGCGCAGCGAGATGCCAACGCGGGTTTTGCTAAAGAAGATCGACAGCGCGACGACCAGGACACCCGCGGTGGCCGCCGCCACCAGATCGAACTGGCTGACCTGGATGTCGCCGAATTTGATAGGTGTGTCGACAATGCCGAGATCGAGCTCGTGGACGCTCGCACCCATCGCGATCTGGGACAGTCCCTCGATCACGAACGAAAGCCCGAGGGTCGCCATGAACAGCGTGATCTGCGGCTGATTGACCAGGGGACGCAACACGACACGCTCCACGGCGATCGCGATCGCGACCATGATCGCAAGCGTGATGAGGGCGGCAAGCCAGAAGTCGATATTCTTTTCGCGCAGGGTCACGAAGGTCAGGGCCGCGCACAACACCATCGAGCCCTGGGCGAAGTTGAAGACGCCGGACGCCTTGAAGACCAGCACGAAGCCGATCGCGACCAGCGAATACATCACGCCCGCCAGCAGACCGCCGACCAGAGTTTCGACAAAAAAGTTCATGATGTCCTCAATGCACCGCGCCGAGATAGGCGGTGATCACGTCCGGGTTGTTGCGCACCTCTTCCGGCGTCCCGTCACCGACCTTGCGGCCGTAGTCGAGCACCACGACGTGATGCGACAGCCCCATCACGACGCCGATATCGTGCTCGATCAGGACGATGGTTGTTTTCAACGTGCGGTTGGCATCCAGGATGAACCGGCTCATCTCGCGCTTCTCGTCCTGGTTCATCCCGGCCATCGGCTCATCGAGCAGCAGGAGCGTCGGTCGGCCGACCAGAGCGCGAGCGAGGTCGACGCGTTTCTGCACGCCATAGGGCAAGGTAGAGACAATGGCGTCGCGATGCCGGGGCAGCTCGAGAAAGGCGATGATGTCGTCGGCGCGGCGGCCGAATTCGCGCGTTTCGCTGCGGTCGCGGCCCACGCCGAAGGCATGCTCGAGGAGCGTCGTACGGCTGTGCCGGATCAGGCCTGCAAGCACGTTGTCGCGCACGCTGAGGCGCTTGAACAAGGCGTTGTGCTGAAACGTCCGCCCGATGCCGAACCGTGCGGCTCGGGTCGGATGGATCCGCACGAAGCGCTGTTGATCGAAGATGACGTCGCCTGAATCCGCGCGGTATACGCCGTTGATGACATTGAGCAGCGAGCTCTTCCCGGCGCCGTTGGGTCCGATCAAGGCGCAGATTTCGCCGCGCGCCACATCGAAGCTCAGCGCGTTGAGCGCCTGAATGCCCTTGAACGACAGCGAGACATCACGAAGCTGCAAGATCGGCCCAGACATCGACGTTCAGGCCTCGATGGCTTCAGGCTGCGGGGTGGTCGCCTCATGCGCAGCACGCCGCTTGACCGCCTCGATGTCGCGATAGGCGGCTGCGGGGTGACTTGCCGGCAAATACGGCCCGTCGCCGAACAGCTTCTCGCGCAGCGTACCGGGACGGTATGCCTTCGGATAAACACCGCGCTTTTGCAGCTCGGGAACAAGAAGATTGACCACGTCCTCGAACGTTTCGGGCGTCACGGCATAAGCGAGATTGAAGCCGTCGACGTCTGTCTCCTCGACCCAACTTTGAAGGATGTCAGCGACGGTGGATGGCGAGCCGACAAACACCGGGCCAAGTCCACCGACACCGCCCCACCGTGCCAGTTCCTCGATGGTCCACGATTTGGAGCCGCCGGCGAGATTCTCGACCACGGACACGATCGCGTTGGTCTCGACCTTTCTGACAAGATCAGTGGGAGCGTATTGGCCGAAGTCGATGCCGCTCCATCCGGACATGAACACCAGTGCACCGTCGTAGGACGTGTATTGCTGGTATTCTGCGAATTTCGCCTGCGCTTTTGCATCGGTTTCGCCGACGATGACCGTGACGAGATTGTAGGTCAGGATCTTGCGCGGATGGCGGCCGGCCGTTGCCGCCTGCCGGCGCACGTCGGCGACATATGCCTTGAGTACCGGCTTGGTCGGCGCGGCGACGAAGACGCATTCGGCGTGCTCCGCAGCGAAGGCCTTGCCTGGCCCCGAGGCGCCAGCCTGATAGAGCACCGGCGTACGCTGCAATGATGGTTCGCAGAGATGATAGCCGGGGACGTCGAAGAATTTGCCCTTGTGACCGATCTCGTGAACCTTGTCGGGGTTGGTGAAGACGCCCTTCCCGCCGTCGCGGACGACCGCGCCATCCTCCCAGCTCCCCTCAAGCAGCTTGTAGAGCACTTCGACGTATTCGGCCCCGACTTCATAGCGGTTATCGTGCCGGCGCAGTCCGCCCTGCCCAATGTTCTTGGCACCGCTCTCCAGGTAAGACGTGACGATGTTCCAGCCGACGCGTCCCTTGGTGTGATGATCAGCGGTCGATAGCCGGCGCGCAAACGTATAGGGATGTTCGAAGGAGGTCGACGCGGTGACGCCGATGCCGAGATGTTCGGTCGCCAGCGCGATTGGCGCGATGAGTTGCAGCGGATCGTTGACAGGAATTTGCGCCGCCTGCTGGATCGCGTGGAAATTGCTTCCCTTGTAGACGTCGTAGTAGCCGATCACATCGGCAATAAAGATGCCGTCGAAAACGCCGCGCTCCAGCGTCCTGGCGAGGTCCTGCCAGTAGTCGAGATCCTTGTACTTGTAGGATCGATCGCGCGGATGGGCCCATAGCCCCGGCGACTGGTGACCGACACAATTCATGTCGAATGCATTAAATCGAATCTGTCTGACCATCGAAGCGACTCTCGGTTTCACCGTTGCGGATTTCGCAATCAGGTGCGGTAAATCCTTTTCGTATCTAGTGTTAAACCAAATTTATAGTCTATCGTTTTTATAGACATTTATTGAGAGTAATTTCTCGTTATGCCAGAGCTGCGGAGACCAAATCCACCGCAGGCGAAAAGCGGTAACCTTGCGCCCGTCAGTCAAGCAGACTCTGGGGATTGAGGATCACCCGCTCACCGTTGCTCACCCGACGTTTACCTCGGCCGACGTGCGCCGTGAGCGGCTCAACATTTCACGATCTGGGAGCGTCGGCGGCGTTCGCCTGGCGGCATGCTGCCCTCCTCTGCACGCTGGATGAGCGAGCCACGTGCCCCAAAGAAACATCCGAAATGCTTATGTCAGACGAGGGACATGGTCAGGTGGTTTTCGGGTAGAATAGGGGCACCCCATCGCAAGGCACGTCAATACTCTCGACCTGACCTTTTGATACTTCCGTCACCAGGATCTTTTGGCCTTTGCGCGCAAAGGCAAGATTTGTCGGACAAGCTCCGTCAAGTTTCAGCCGATCAGCCACCTTGCCGTCCTTGTCGAGGACGGTCACGTTCTGCTGGCCGTAGACAGCACAATAGAGCCTTCCATCCAGGCCGAATTTCATGCCGTCAGGCCCTTTGAAGCCTGTCTGGTTGTCGGGCTGCAAGACATTCCCGAACAGCTCGCGTTTCGGCTGTTTCGTGCCGAACACGTCATAACGATAAATTTCTCCCGGGAAGGACGCATTGGCATAGAGCGTGTTGTCGGGCCCGAACGCGATACCATTCGTGAAGCGAATCCTGCTGTCGAGCAGGCGAACGATCGTCATGGTCTTGGGACTGATTTCATAAACCCGTCCATCCCAGGCAAGGTCCATGAACCCTTCGGCGAAATTCTGTCCATCGAGAAAGTCGGCCAGCGCCATGCCGGAGTCGGTCATGTAAAGGTTTTCATCCGGTCCAAAGACAAGGTCGTTGGGGAAATAGAAGCGGCCGTGCGTATCGTCACCTTCCAACCGCTTCACCTCGCGGCCATCCGGATCGATGCAGATCAGTGCGCGATGACCTGCCTCGGCAATCCAGATCAACCCGTCTCTATCGATCGCGAGTCCATTGGGGCGACCGCCGGTCTTCCTGATCACATGACGCTCACCCCTTGAGTTGAGCTTGGTGACGTTCAGCGTCGCGCTCGACATCTCCGTCACATACATGGAACCGTCGGGCAACGTGACCGGGCCCTCCGGCGCGCCAATGTTCGCAGCGAAAATGCCTGAAGACATGATGATCCTCCCTCAACGACCCGATGATATGTTTAGCGAAATGCGGCCGACGATGTTCGACAGCCCCGCCCCCTCGCCAGGCGCGTCGCTCGATGGAAAATTGAGCAGAACCGCCGGTTCGAGCTCCAGATCCGACGGCGGATCGACCATTTCAAATCACCTTGTCCGTGGCGGGGTCGATGAGCAGGCAACGACTCATGTCAACCGCGTAGTCGAGCACAATGCCTTGCTCATGGACATCGTGGGCGTCCAGTTCAGCCGTAACAGGCACGCCGCCGATCCGCGACGTCACATAGGTGCGCGTGCCGGTGGGCTGGATCAGGTCTGCTGTTGCGGTGATACGCGCGCTGCCGGAAGGCGCTGTCCCACGGCCTGCACGACTTAAGTGCTGCGGCCTGATGCCGAACGTGACGGCACGTTCCGTATACCCTTCGAGACCCCGGGCGCGCTCGTCGGGCAACTCCAGCACTTCGCCGCTCTCGAGCACAACTGCGACAGCCTTGTCACGCTTTACAAGTCTTGCCGGAATGAGATTGATCGAGGGAGAACCGAGAAAGCTCGCGACAAAGCCTGTCGCCGGCCTTTCAAACAACTCAAGCGGCGAGCCTTGCTGTTCAATCCGGCCCTCGCGCAGCAGCACGATCCGGTCGGCAAGAGTCATGGCCTCGACCTGGTCATGCGTCACATAGATCATGGTGGTGGCGATGTTTCTGTGCAGGCGTTTTATTTCACCACGCATCTCGTCACGCAGCTTGGCATCGAGGTTGGACAGCGGCTCGTCAAACAGGAACAACTGCGCCTGTCTAACGATGGCCCGACCGATGGCCACTCGCTGACGCTGACCGCCTGACAACTGACGCGGGAAACGCGCCAGAAGTGCCGCAATGCCCAGCATTCCCGCCGCATCATCGACACGCTTCTTGATTTCCGCTTCGCCGACTTTCCGCGACCTCAACCCGAAGGCGATATTGTCGTAAACTGTCAGATACGGATAAAGCGCGTAGTTCTGAAAGACCATGGCGATATTGCGGTCACGAGGCCGCATATCATTGACCACTTGCCCGCCAATCCTGATTTCGCCGCCGTCTTGCTCTTCAAGGCCGGCAATGGTGCGAAGAAGCGTGCTCTTGCCGCAGCCTGAAGGCCCGACGAAGACGGCAAACTCGCCATCCGCCACGGTGAGATCAAGTCCTTTCAGCGCATGCACGGGGCCATAATATTTGTGCAGCCCCGAAATCCTGACTTCCGCCACCCGCCTTCCCCCTACCCTTTGACAGCACCAAGAGAAATGCCGCGCACCAGATAGCGCTGCATCAGCGTAACGGCGACAAAAATGGGAATGGTGCCCAGCACCGACATGGCCGCAATCTTTGACCAGAAATTCGATTGTCCGCCAAAGTAGTGGGTGAGCATGACGGGGAAAGTGATGACCTCGGTGCGGGTAAGGATCAGCGCAAAGAGAAAATCATTCCATGCGAATACAAACGTGAAAACCGCCGTCGCCATCAGACCCGAGCGCGCCATTGGGAATACTACCCGCCAGAAGGTCTGCCAGCGCGTACAACCGTCAACCAGCGCGCTCTCTTCGAGTTCAAGCGGAATGTCGACGATGTAGCCGCGCATCATCCAGATCACATAAGGCAGGTTGAAGGCGGTGTAGAGCAGGATCAACCCTGCATAGGTATCCACCATGCCGAAATAGACATAGATCAGGAAGATCGGAAAGACGACGGCGATGGGCGGGATCATGCGCTGCGAGATGATCCACATCGCTAGATTCTCGCCACCCGTATTGAAGCGCGCCAGACTATAGGCGCAAAACGTACCCAAAAGCATGGCCATGGCGGAGCTGATGCCAGCCACCACGAGGCTGTTCCATATGGCAATCACGTCGCCATCCTTGAACAGCACCCAATAGTTGCTGAACTGGATTTTCCCCGGCACCCACAGCGGCGGCGCATGGAAAATCTCGTCCGGCGTCTTGAACGAAATCATGAACAGCCAATAGACCGGGAAGAGAAACATCAACGTGACGACCGTGGCAACGGCGAGCCGCAGGACCAGCTTGCCACGCTTGTGCCTTGTGCCGGCTGCTCTCATCGCACGAGCTCTGTGCGCCGCAGGGCATAGGTGACGATGATGGAGAGAACAGCCACGACCAGGAAAGCCACCGCGGCGGTGTAGCTGGTGTCGAACTGAACAAAGCCTATCACGTAGGTGTAGAGCGAAATCGTTTCGGTCATCGATCCAGGCCCACCTTCGGTGAGCGCCCAGATGATGTCGAACACCCGGACCAGATCGAGGCCGCGGATCAGAACAGCAATCGCCACCACCGGCCCGATGGCTGGAAGCACGATCTGCCGCAGCACTCTCCAATAGGAGGCGCCATCGAGTTCCGCGGCCTCCAGTTGCGACTGGTCTACATTTGAAAGAGCGGCCAGCAGCAGAAGGAACATGAAGGGCGTCCATTGCCACACTTCGCAAATAATGATCGCGGGATAGACATAGGTTGGATTGACCGTCCACAGGATGTTGACAGGCGTTCCGGCGATGAAGCTGAGGATCTGGCCAATCGGGCCAAAGCGTACGTCAAACATCAGACGCCAGGTAGCGCCGGCGACAATCGGTGAAAGCACGGTCGGTAAAACCAGCAACGCCACGAAAATCTGGCGGCCCGGCATTTTCTCAAGAAATAGCTGCGCGAGCAGAAATCCGAAGATCAGCTCGAGCGGCAGCGCGATGGCGGTGATGAGGGCGGTGTGACCCAGAGCCTGCCACAGCCGCAAGTCCTTGAACAGTTGTTTGTAGTTCAGCAGGCCCGCGAACGAAGTGTCCACGTCCGTCATCGTGATGTTCTGGAAGCTGACGATCAGCGAATAGATGAGCGGGAACAGCCCGACGAGCAGCAGGATCAGGATTGCTAGCGCAATCATCAGATATTTGAAATTCCTGTCGGAAAACACCGAGAGGCGTTCCGACAGCGCGGGGTTTTGAATCATGAGCATGTGCGCCAAAAAAGCGGAGGACCGCCGCAGGCGATCCTCCGCCTAGGTTTTCCGTCAGGCTTTGGGATAGGCGCCTGGCTTGGAAGCCCAAGCCTTATAGACTTCCTTCTGTTTGTCGACGCCGACCTTTTCAGTGATCGCATCGAATTGCGAGGCGATGCGGTCAAGGATGGCCTTGGGATCTTCGCCGGTCCACAGGCTGCTGATCGCCTTGGTCATTGCTTCGTCATACTTGTCCTGCTGCAGCAGCGAGAGGTCAAGCAGGCCGGTTTCGCCCGCCTTCTTGATCGTGTCGAGATAGGCCGGCGCATCCGGCCACAGCTTGCGATATTCCGGGCTTTCGTAATGCGATGTGCGGAAGGGATCGCGCAGCGTATAGGGCAGCTGCACCCGTTCGAGGCTGATCTGTTTGCTGTTCAGCCACTGGATGAACAGGTAGGCGGCTTCCTTCTTCTTGCTGGTGGTCGAAACCGAGAGAGCAAAGCCCACACCCAATTCGTCACGGCCAAGCGGATTCAGGGCGTAGCCTACCTTGCCCGCCACCTGGGACTTCGGCACCCAGTTTAGCGCCACTTCGCCAGAACCATAGCCCGCGGCCCACCGGCCGTAGGGCGGCCAGGAGATCGTCATGGCGGTTGTGCCCTGCAGGAAGTTGGCAAGATTATCGACGAAATTCCACTGTTCCACTCCTGGCGGCATGAACTTGTTTTCCGCCAGCATGCCCTTGAAAACCTTGAGACCCACGTCGCTATTGACGGTTGACTTCATGGTTTCGGCATCGAAGAACTTGCCGCCCTCCATGCGGAAACGTTCCTGGAACATGTATTGCGGATAGGGCGCCGTCCTGAAAAAGCCGGCGCCATAGGTTTTCGGCGCCATCTTGTCCGTGATGAACTGGCCGATTTCGGCGAACTGCTTCCAGTCCTTAGGTGGGGCAAGGCCATAACCGTGCTTCGCCTTGAATTCCTCCATCATTTTCGGATCTTCGAAAATGTCCTTGCGGTAGTAGAGGATCATCACGTCGCCGTCATCGGGGAAGCCATAGATCTTGCCGCCGACGGTCATCTGATTGTCGCGATAGGCGGGCGCGATATCCTTCAATTCATCACGATAGCCGAACTTGTCGACCAGCGGATCGAGGTTTTCCAGTGCCCCGGCCCGCACCAGATCCGGCATCCAGGAGGGAATGACGTTCAGCGCATCATATGCGCCGGCACCGGAGCGGAAGTCCTGCATGATCTTGGTGAACATCTGGTCTGTCGGCACTTCGACGACCTTGACCTTGATGCCGGTGAGTTTCTCCCACTTCGGTCCTGAATAGTTCAGCGGGTCGAGAGACTGCAGTCCCGCTTCCCACACGATCGAGATTTCAGTGCCAGCATATTTCTTGGCAGCCTCGACCGCGACGTCCGCCGCGTTCTTGGCCTGTGCCCAAGCGGCGCGGGGCGAGAGTGCAATAACTGACGCTGCGCCCAGTAACTCTCTTCTATTCAACATGCCTTCCTCCCGTTTTTGCATCTCGCGAAACCTGCTCGAACGCGAGTCCGGGCTGCCGCACTTGATGCTGCTTTTGAGATCTCAATGGATCAGCATTCCCCCGTTCACGTCAATCACGGCGCCGGTAACGTAGGCGGAGAGATCCGACGCGAGAAACAGATAGATATTCGCGACATCCGCTGCTGCGCCGAGCCGGCCCAGCGGAATGCCCTTGATGATTTCGCTCTTCATGGCCGGTGTCAGTTTGTCGCCCGTAATGTCTGTCTCGACAAGACCGGGGGTGACGCAGTTGACGCGAATGCCATCTGGCCCGAACTCGCGCGCCATAGCCTTGGCGAGGCCCAGCACACCTGCTTTGGCAGCTGAATAGTGGGGCCCGCCGAAGATGCCTCCGCCGCGCTGGGCGGAAACCGAGGACATGCAGGCGATGGAACCACCGCCGCGGCTTCTCATGTTCGGGATCACGGCCTGACTGAGTAGCAGCACGCCCTTGAGATTGACATCAACAATGCGCTGCCAGCTCTTGGCATCAATCTCCAGGGTCTTCACCGGCTGGGTGACGCCGGCATTGTTCACCAGAATATCAATGCTGCCGAATTTCTCGATCACCTTGGCGGCAGAACTGTTGCAGGCTTCAGCGTCTGTCACATCACAACGCAGGCCCAGATGCCCTTCGCCGAGCAACGTCGCGGCTTCATGCGCTGCGCTCAAGTCGAGGTCAAGAATGGCCACTCTTGCGCCCTGGGCGGCAAACAGTTTTGCCGTTGCCAAGCCGATCCCTCTTCGGCTGGCCGCGCCCGAAATGACCGCTGTTTTGCCGCGCAGTAGCACCGGGACCCTCCCCAAACTTCATTTTTTTCGGTCTTGTTTGCCGGGATGATCTGCCTTGTTGGTGGTTCCGGCAAATGCGATCTTTACAACTACACGTGAATCCAGTTCATCAATGACATGCAGCCGTCCCTGTCCCTGCTCCGTGCGTTCGAGGCCGCCGCCCGTACCGGGTCGTTCTATGAGGCCGCCACGGAATTGCACATTTCGCCAAGCGCGGTCAGTCATGCGATCCGCAAGCTGGAGCAGAGCTTGGGTACCGCCCTGTTCGAGCGCGACGGCCGACGGATACGACTGAGCACGGCAGGTTCGGCCCTGATGCGTCATGTTGGACCCGCCTTTGACGACCTGCGCCGGGGCATGGATCTGGTCTCGACGCGTGGACCAAAGGTACTGCGGGTTCATTCGGCTCCAAGCTTTGCCGCACAGTGGCTGACGCCGCGTCTTCCCGGCTTTCTGGCAACCCACCCGGACATTGAAATCCGGCTGTCGGCGGGGACGGACTATACGCGCTTTGCGAACGATGAATTCGACGTCGACATCGTTTATGGCATGCCGAGCCAGGATGGCGTGGTCATCCTTCCGCTTGGCGAAGAGACCGTGACGCCGCTCTGCATACCGAAGCTCGCGAGCCTCATTCGCAAGCCGGATGACCTGCTGCGGCACGCTCTTATTGACAGCGACAACAAGAAGGTTCGATGGCCAGACTGGTTTGCGGCAAACGGGCTGACCGCCTCGCCCCCCCATGGCATGCGCTTTGACCGGAGCTTTCTCGCCATCTCCGCGGCAGTCAGCGGCATCGGCATAGCGCTTGAGTCAACGCGGCTGGCGGAAAGGGAAATTGCCAACGGTTCACTTGTGCCGATCCTGGCTGGCAAAGCCCAGGACGTGCACTATGTGGGACACTTCCTGGTTTTTCCCCGTCTGGCACTCCGAAGGCAGACACTGAGAGTTTTCATGGAATGGATCACGAAGGAATTGAAGATAGATACACAAAGCCCATTGTAAACTGGGGAATCTCAGTCTCACACGAATCGGAAATCCATCACGCTCGAAACGCCATGATGCCGCTTTATCACAACCATCTCTTGATCTGCGCTGTCACTGCGGCGGTTGAAATGCCGTATTTGTCGTGCAAGGTCGGAAGCGCTCCGGCATCCAGAAATTCGTCGGGAAGTCCGATCTGATGGAAGGTCGGATGAATGCCGGAACGCATCAGGAGCCCGGCGACGGCCTCGCCGAGGCCGCCGATGACCGTGTGGTTCTCGGCAACGACAACCAGGCGTCCGGACTTGCCGGCCTCACTACGAATGGTCTCGGAATCGAGCGGCTTGATGGTGGGAACATGCAGCACGCCGACATCCACACCGTCGTCCGCTAATCCCATGGCGGCCTCCAGCGCACGCATCGTCATGAGACCCGAGGAGATGATCAGAACGTCCTTACCGTCCCGAACCAGCTTCGCCTTCCCGAGTTCGAACTGATAGCCGTACTCATCGAGGACGACCGGAACCTGACCGCGTAGAAGCCGCATATAAACCGGGCCGTGATGGGCCGCGATGGCCGGCACCACCTGTTCGATCTCATGCGCGTCGCACGGATCGATCACAGTCATGTTCGGCATCGCCCGGAACAGTGCCAGATCTTCGGTCGCTTGATGGCTTGGGCCGTATCCGGAGGTAAGGCCGGGCAAGGCGCAGACGATCTTCACATTGCGGTCTTCTTCAGCGATCGTCTGGTGAATGAAATCGTAGGCCCGGCGGGATGCAAAGACTGCATAGGTCGTGGCGAAGGGCATGAAGCCCTCGGCCGCCAGTCCCGAGGCCGCGCCGTACAGGAGCTGCTCCGCCATCCCCATCTGGTAATAGCGGTCCGGGAACTCCTTGGCGAAGATGTGGAGGTCCGTGTACTTGCCGAGGTCGGCGGTCATGCCAATCACGTCCGAGCGTGTGCGGGCCAGTCCGACCAGAGCCTGCCCGAACGGCGCCGGCTTCGTCTTCTGTCCATCGGCAGCGATCGAAGCGATCATGGCGGACGTCGTCAGGCGCGGTTTGCCGGGAGGCGTTTTTTGGACGCGCTTCATGCGGGCCTTCCTGCATCGAGCGCGTTCAGAGCAAGCTGCCATTCGTCCGGTTCGACGCGAATGAAGTGATTTTTCTCGCGCTGCTCGAGGAACGGGACCCCCTTACCCATCAGCGTGTCGGCGACAATGATGCGGGGTTTCGGCTCGGGATGATCTTTGGCGGCATCGAAGGCAGCCACGACGGCATCGAGATCATTGCCGTCGATGCGTTGCACGAACCACCCGAACGCCCTGAGCTTGTCGACCAGCGGCTCGAAAGCCAATACTTCTGTTGAAGGACCGTCGGCCTGCTGGTTGTTGATATCGACGATCGCAATCAAGTTGTCGAGTTTGAAGTGGCCGGCGGACATAAATGCCTCCCAGACAGAGCCCTCGTCGAGTTCGCCGTCGGAAAACAGGATAAAGATCCGGGCATCGGAGCCTTTGCGCTTCAAGCCGAGCGCCCTGCCAACAGCGATGCTGAGCCCCAGGCCTAGCGATCCGCCCGACATCTCCATGCCCGGCGTGTAGGAGGCCATGCCCGACATCGGCAGCCTGCTTTCGTCACTGCCATAGGTTTCGAGCTCTGCTTCGGGGATGATCCCGGCCTCCATCAATGCCGCATAGAGTGCGATGGCATAGTGCCCATTCGAAAGCAGAAACCGATCTCGTCCCTCCCAGGATGGATCTTCGGGACGAAAGCGCATCGCGTGAAAATAAGCAGCGGCCAGAACGTCGGCAATGTCCAGCGCCTGAGCAATGTAACCCTGACCCTGCACTTCGCCCATGCGCAGCGCGTTGCGGCGGATGCGATAGGCGCGCTCAGCGAGTCCTGGTGCATTGACGAGCGTCTTTGTTTCCATGACTGCCTTCCCGATTAGCCGCATCAGTGGACGCGAATGCCGTCGTCGACGACGAAAATCGCGACGGTGCCCCGCTCAAGAATAGCAAAGGGCGTCGCGCGTTTCGCGAACAGCTCAGCTGCACCGCGGCCGATCCCGCGCGCACTTGTCTCTCCCGAACTAGCGTCGCTCATGTCAGCAAGCAGCAACAAAATTCCTCGTCGTCGGTCGTTAGGTGCGATCTATCACTGCGCGCCTTTCGCCGACAAACGAGAAATTTCTACCAAATGACGAATTTTATTCACCTATCCGTAGACCAGCGCAATCGTTGCGCCAGCTTGGCCGAATCTATTGCTCAGAAATTCGGATAGGATTTTCGATACCTACAGGAGACAAGGCCATCATCAAGACCCCTCCCCAGGAAGATGCTGAACCGGATTACGAGGATGAACCTGGCCGGCCGCTCTCCCAATCAAGTCCTGGTCTTGCCGCCACCGTTTTTCCCACTGGCGCGGCGCAAGGCGTCGGCGAGCGCTCCACCGCCCGACGGCTCCTGCGGCTTGCCCGTCGCCGACGACGTCATCGACGCGCGCGGGGTGTCGCGCGGCATGCCTTGCGCCCGGGACTCCTTGCCACCACCCAGTTCGTCGTCAAGACGCAGGGTCAATGCTATACGCTTGCGATCGACCTCGACATCCAGCACCTTCACCTTGACGATGTCTCCCGACTTCACAACCTCGCGCGGATCCTTGATAAACGTCTTCGACATCGCCGAAATGTGCACCAGCCCATCCTGATGCACGCCGATATCGACGAAGGCGCCGAACGCCGCGACGTTGGTGACCGTGCCTTCGAGGATCATGCCGCGCTTGAGATCCTTCAACGTCTCGACACCCTCCTTGAACACCGCGGCCTTGAAGGCCGGGCGCGGATCGCGACCGGGTTTTTCCAGTTCGCGCAGAATGTCGGTCACCGTCGGCAGGCCGAAGGTATCGTCCACGAAAGTCTGCGGCTTCAATTGGCGCACGATTTCGGCATTGCCGATCAGCGCCTTGATGTCGCTTTTGGTCGCCGCGAGAATCCGCCTGACCACCGGATAGGCTTCTGGATGTACACCGGATGCATCGAGCGGATCCGCACCGTCGTTGATGCGTAGAAACCCCGCGCATTGCTCGAAAGCTTTCGGTCCCAGTCGAGGTACCTGTTTTAGCTCCTTGCGTGATTTGAACGGGCCGTTGGTGTCGCGATGCTGCACGATGCTTTGCGCGAGGCTGGATCCGATGCCCGACACCCGCGCCAGCAGCGGCACGGAAGCGGTGTTGGCGTCGACGCCGACCGCGTTGACGCAATCTTCGACGACGGCATCGAGCGAGCGCGCCAGTTTGGTTTCACCGAGATCGTGCTGATACTGGCCGACACCGATCGCTTTCGGATCAATCTTCACTAGTTCAGCCAGGGGATCCTGCAGACGCCGCGCGATCGACACTGCGCCGCGCAAAGTCACGTCGAGTCCCGGCAATTCTTCGGATGCAAAAGCCGAGGCCGAATAGACCGAAGCGCCGGCCTCCGACACAACGATCTTCGACATTTTCAGATCCGGCAGTAGCTTGACCAGATCCATTGCCAGTCTGTCGGTCTCGCGCGAGGCGGTGCCGTTACCGATCGCAATGAGATTGACACGGTGCTGCGCCGCAAGTTTCCCCAGCGTCGCCAGCGCCTCGTCCCAATGCTTTTGCGGTTCATGCGGGAAGATCGCCGTGGTGGCTACTACCCTGCCGGTGGCGTCGACGATGGCGACCTTGACACCGGAACGGAAGCCTGGATCGAGGCCCATGGTCACGCGCGCGCCGGCCGGCGCCGCCAGCAACAGATCGCGCAAATTCGACGCAAACACGCGCACGGCTTCCGTTTCGGCCAACGTCCACAGCCGCATGCGCAGATCAATGTTGAGATGCACCTGAATTTTGGTACGCCACGCCCACCGCGCGGTCTCTGCCAGCCAGCGGTCGCCGGGGCGGCCCTGATCGGAAATGGCAAAATGCTGCATAATCTTCAGCTCGTAAGAGCTGGGGATGCCGGCGACCGGCTCCTGGGCGTCAGGGTGAATCTGCAGCTCGAGGATCTCTTCCTTCTCGCCGCGAAACATCGCCAGGATGCGATGTGACGGCAGCTTGTGCAGCGGCTCCCTGAAATCGAAATAGTCCTTGAACTTCTCACCTTCCGTCTTCTTGCCGGTGCGTACGGTGGACGCCATCAATCCGTTCGACCACATCTGCTCGCGCAGCGTGCCGATCAGGTCGGCATCTTCGGCGAAACGCTCCACCAGGATCGCGCGCGCCCCGTCAATCGCGGCTGCTGGATCGGCCACCTGCTTTTCGGCATCGACGAAACCCACGGCCACAACCTGCGGATCGTTTTGCGGCTGCGTCAGCAACAGTTCGGACAACGGCTCGAGGCCGGCCTCCCGGGCAATCTCGGCCTTGGTGCGACGCTTCGGCTTGAACGGAAGATAGATGTCTTCCAGGCGTCCTTTGCTGTCCGCGGTCAGGATTGCCGCTTCCAGTGCGGCATCGAGCTTACCCTGCTCGCGAACCGAATTGAGAATAGCTGTGCGACGTTCTTCAAGTTCGCGTAGATAGTTCAGGCGCTCTTCCAGAGTGCGCAATTGCGCGTCGTCGAGCGCGCCGGTGATTTCCTTGCGGTATCGCGCAACGAACGGGACTGTGGCGCCGCCATCGAGCAGCGCCACTGTCGCCTCGACCTGCTGTTCGCGGACGCCAAGTTCATCCGCTATCTGCCGATTGATGTTTGCCACCCGAAATCTTTCAAAAGTAGTCGCGGCTGGCAATTTTGTCGACCGCGGGGACGTCGCTTATGGACCATCCTCGATTGATTCATCAACCCACGGCATCAAACAAATTGTCCTGTGGATGGACATATTTACTCACCGAACGATCCGGCTGCTACGAAACGGCCGGCTTGCATTGCGCGACAAGATAAAGGTGGATCGATGGCGCTTTAATGTGTAGACGGACGCTCCTTCTGG